>Ga0136634_10000161_pt1 | contig 32384 bp, 24 predicted proteins | sample AntDrymUQ8332106_2_FD_104654 | JGI IMG/M metagenome (GOLD analysis project Ga0136634, IMG submission 104654) | Polar desert sand microbial communities from Dry Valleys, Antarctica - metaG UQ833 (21.06) | ecosystem: Environmental > Terrestrial > Soil > Desert | place: Antarctica: Dry Valley... | reverse complement strand
GCCCCAATGGTGCCGGTAAAACCACTTTGCTTCGAATGATCACCGGGATTTTTTACCCTGATAGCGGTAATATTTTATTTAATGGAAATAAATTTGATCCCTTAAATGATACTGCACATATCGGCTATATGCCAGAAGAAAGAGGTTTATATAAAAAGATGAAGATCGGGGAACAGGTTCTTTACCTGGCAAGGCTTAAAGGAATGAGCAAAGCTGATGCAATGGCCAACATAAAAGAATGGTTTGTAAAATTTGAAATGGAAACCTGGTGGAATAAGAAAGTGGAAGACCTGAGCAAGGGAATGAGCCAAAAACTTCAGTTTGTTACCACAATATTACACCGGCCAAAACTGATCATCCTGGATGAACCATTTAGCGGGCTTGACCCGGTGAATGCAAACCTTATTAAAGATGAGATCTTTAATCTTGCAAAAGGTGGCAGCACTGTTATTTTCAGCACACACCGCATGGAACAGGTTGAAGAAATATGTGACCATATTGTTTTGGTAAATAAAGGAAAGAAAATACTGGATGGCACAGTAAAAAAAGTAAAGCAGGATTTTAAAGAAAATATTTTTAGTATTTACACCCAGGATGATTATAGAGAAGAAGATTCATCGATGTTTACAGTTGTTAAACATTCCAATAACCAACTCCTGGTAAAAATAAATGAAGGAGTAAATACAAATGATATATTACAGCATTTCATTAATAAGAAAGCAACTATCAACAGCTTTAATGAAGTATTGCCTTCATTAAATGAAATCTTTATTAAACTCGTGGATGACACAGCTACAACAACAAGACAATTTCAAAAGGTATAATTCCCTAAATATTTCATATGAATAAAGCCGGATTAATAATCAGCCGAGAATATCTTACACGTGTAAAGAAGAAATCGTTCTTACTTACCACTCTTTTAGTACCGATAGTGATCATTGGCTTTTATGCAGCTATTATAGCTATTACGATGAGAGGCAGTGATGAAAAAAAATCTATTGCTGTAATTGATAATGCAGATCTTTTTAATGGTAAGATCAATAATAAAAACGGAAAGCTTACATTTTCATTTATAAAAAATGAAACGGAAAAATCTTTTGTAAATAAGTATAAGGCACAGGGATACGAAGCATTCCTTTATATACCTGTTTTTAATATTGATACACCACGAAATATTGTTATTCATAGCCAGTCCTCAGTTAGTTTATCTACCAATTCTGATATTGAAAATGTGGTAAATGATGCAATAATAAATAAAAGGCTGATTGCACAAGGGATCTCTACTGAACAATACAGGAAAATTGAATCAGATGTTTCGATTGAGAATACCATTGATACCAAAGAAGGAGGTAAAAAAAGTGTTGCAGCTATTGCATATGGCGTTTCATTCGCATGCGGGATTTTAATTTATATGATGATGATCATCTATGGTACACAGGTAATGCGCGGTGTAATGGAGGAAAAGACAAACCGGATAGCAGAAGTAATGGTAAGCTCTGTAAAACCCTTCCAGCTGATGATAGGAAAAATAATTGGTATAGGGGCTGTTGGCCTTACCCAGTTTGCAATCTGGATAATACTTATCATATTGATGCAATTTACCCTTCCTTTAATTTTCCCTGATCTGTTGCAACAGGTTAATAACACCGCTACGAACCCGGAGTCTGCAACTATGGTGTCTAAATTCATGGAAGGCGTTTCTTCCCTGCCTTTATTAAAAATTGCAATTCTGTTTTTATTTTATTTCCTTGGTGGATATCTTACTTATGCATCATTATTTGCTGCTATCGGTAGTGTGGTAAGTGATGACCAGCAGGATGCTCAACAACTGATGTTTCCCATATTAATGCCGATCATACTCGGTTTTGTAATTATGACTACTGCCATTAATGATCCACACAGCAGTCTTGCTGTATTCGGAAGTTTATTTCCATTAACGTCCCCTATCGTAATGATGGGACGTGTAACGTATGATATTCCCTGGTGGGAACTGGCTCTCTCTATGTTATTACTGATAGGTTGCTTTTTGTTATTCACATGGATCACTGCAAAGATCTATCGCACAGGTATTTTAATGTATGGCAAAAAACCAAGCTGGAAGGAAATGATCAAATGGGGATTTAAGAGGAGCTAATAGGGAATAGGGAGTAGCTAGTAGCTAGTAGTTAGTAGTTAGTAGTTAGAAGGTAGTAGGGAAAAGCTGCTAATTAAATCAGGGATTTTACTGTCAGGTCAGTATGCAGCTTCAATTTTCTTATGAATTCTTTCCTTTATTTCAGCAGTTGCAAATAAATGCCTAATTGCTTCAAGATTACACTTTTTTCGTATTATTTCCAGACATTATTAAAAAACTTTTCCAGCTTTTGTGGGTCAAGTTTCATGTTTGTTCTGACACCGCTGCATAAGTCAAGTCCATAAGGTTGAACCTGGTCTATGGCTTGTCTTACATTCTCCGATGTAAGTCCGCCTGCAAGAAAAACCGGAACTTTTGATTGTTCGGCAATTTTTTTACTTAGTATCCAGTTATGAACCCTGCCTGTTCCACCAAGTTCTTTAATTTCTAAATTTGGGTTTCCACTGTCTAAAAGCAATGCGTCAACTGAATAGGAAATTTTTATTGCTTCATCAATGGTTCTCTCGTCAATAACATGAATAACCTGTACTATTTTAATAGCTGGCAGTGCTTCCCTTATTTTTTCATAAGTCCCTTGTTTAAGTTCATCCACTATTTGAATTGTATTTGTCAAAGTTCTTTTATGATGTTGGATGATTTCGTCTGCCGAAGTTTCGCATGTGAGCAAAAATGTTGAAATAGCAGGAGGAACCTTTTTTGAAATCGTCATTATCACATCGTCCGAAATAACTCCGGGCCCGCTGGGCATACTTGCAACAAGTCCCAAAGCAGAAGCCCCAAAATCAATCGCCATCTTTGCTTCGGCTGTTGAACTAATACAGCAAATTTTTACTCTTGTTATCATTTTTTTTCAGTTATCTCCCTTCATAAGGTATGGAAATATAGCACACAACGCCGAGCATTGCTGCAGTTGGTTCCCGGTTTATGGAGTTTCGTTTGTCCTTAACCGTTACTAATGAAAAAGCTAAAAAAAGAAGTTTAATAAATACCAATCGTTCAGCTGAATTTATAACCCAATCTTCGTGACTTGGTATTGTCCAACTATATTAAATAAATATTTTAGGATTTTCATACATAAATGAATTATCAATATAATAATTGCCTGCACCGGGTTGTGGAATCCTTTTATTGTAAGCACTATTTGCAAAGTAATACTCCATCCTACTAGCCACTCCCTACTCCCCACTTCCTATTAAATTGTTGTCGAAGTTGTATTATCCGGTACCGGTTGCCCGAAGATAGCATTGTCGGCCTGCAGCTTTGCATAATTATATAATATGCCGGAGATCACTCCTAAGGTTGAGAGAATACATCCTAACATAAAACCAATGAAGGTGTATAATAATGTGGGTGGCCTTTTTACATTAAAGGGAGGATCAGGCTTATCAAGTGTTGCGATGATAGGTGTAACTTTTTGTAATCTCCATAAAGCTTCTTCACGGTTATTGGCAGATGCATCCCGCTGACGCATCACTCTTTCTTTATCACTTGAGAGATTTTCTTTTGGTATTATATATTGTATCTTATCAGAAGGGGTGAACAATGTTGTATTATTCATCCTGATAGCCCTCCTGTCATACACGTTTAAAACCTGTTGAAGGGAGTCTATCTTCCTGATAGTAAAATTATAATCGATCTGCGCTTTTCTTATTTTTAAATCTTTATAGAAAGTGGATATCTTATCAATAAAAACATAACTAACCGGTGATACCAGGTTTGGCTCTGTTGAACTATAACTTATTTCAAGTATTCCATTTTTATTGATCTTGGCGAATAAACCTTCTTTCAAAATATTTCCGCCAACAGCTGCAAGCATCTTTGGATCTGTGGGCATTTTTATTTCTTCACCGAAAAGGCCTTTTGATTTATTTGCATTATTTATAACCAATTCAGCAATTGTACGGTTTCCCATAGAATCCAGGCGGTGCATTGCTACAGCTTCCCTGGTACTTCGGCTCAATGCAAGCTCTACTATATTAATAGATGCTTCCTGGCTAAAACTCTTTGGAGCTTCTGAAATTCCCAGGACACTGCTCAATGCACTGCTTGCAGCAGAATTTTCATTTGTAGCTGTTAGTGGAAAAACGGAAGCTTTTGAAGTATATACAGCAGGTACTTTTTTTGTGTAGAGGAATAATAAAAAAGCCATACCAACACCGGCTATAAAAATCAGTATTTTAAACTTCCCTATTTTAAGTACAACTTTTTGTATGAGCTCATTACTTGTCACTATGAATCAATTTATCTTGCATTTTTTAAAATAATAGCAGTTATTACAAGTGGAATTGCAGCCACGAATGTTGATCTTATAAGATCAGTAATTTCCTGTCCTTGAGGTCTCATCGGTACGGTAACAACAGAACCCTCTTCTACTTTAGGATAAAAATGAATGAAGAAAAAACTTTTTGTCCGCCTGCTCTTTCCATTTGCATAAGTAACATAGATACGTTTTCTCCACGGCCTAACACCGAAACCACCCGCCTTATCAATATAGTATATAAGATTAGTATGCTCTTTATCATATGCCATCTTTAACGGAGATTGCACTGTACCTGTTACAGCTACAAATGGATCTCTTTCCGGTATCACGATCACATCATTTTCCTGCAGGATAATATCATGCTTTGAGCCTTTATTATTTATAGCCTTATACAATTCAATACTCACAGGCTCTTCAATGTGCTTTACTTTTGATGAGGTATCAAGAAGTGGAAAGCCATTCGTATCAAGAAGTGGTGTTACAATTACATCTTTTCTTTCAAACAGGTTTTGTTTGATCCTGTATAATAATGCACCAGATAAATTTGCATTTTCCCTTACACCCCCGGCACGTTCAACATAAGAAGACAGCCGCTCAAATTTATCCAGCCTGGCATAAGAACCCGGGTATCGTACAAGCCCTTTTATCTCTATGATTTGCTGTAATTCAAAAGTGGGGTTTTTTCTTACATACACCTGGTCATAAGGTTTTAATAATATTAATGCTGCAGCAGAATCCAGTTGAAGATTTGGCTGTATCGCATAAGATTTAATTACAGTCCTGGTGGGTTTTAAACCTTGTTGGGCAGAGTCTATATCTACAATACTGGCGATCTCCAGCCTTCCATATTCTGCAGATGGCTTGATTCCGCCGGACAGGTATAAAAGATCCTGCAGGCTCATACCCCCATATTTTCGAACCTTGCCTTCTTTGCGCACTTCACCATAGATCTCTACAAATTGTTGTTCCCCAAATTCACTTTGCGAAAACAACTGGATCACATCATTTGCCTGCAATACAATATTACTCGGGCTGCTTATATCATTCCTGTTGACATCAGTTAAATTAATTTCAAGCCTGTCGGATTGTAAATTTGTAGAGTCGCCCGCACCGCGAAAAATATATGCCCGTGGCAAATAGGTATTCCTGGTTACACCACCCGCACGGTTTATTACATCAAATAATCTTTCTCCTGTTCTCAATTCATAAACTGCCGGATAGGTAACTTCCCCTCTTAATTCTACTTTGTTTGAAAGACCAGGTTTTATAAGATCAACTTTTACAATATCACCATCTTCCAGCATAAAGTCCTGCCCTTCCATCTTTAAAATAGCATTTGCATTAACATCCCGCTGAACCTGTTTTTCATTTTCACTTCTGATCACTTTCATGCCGGATGCCAGTGCATCAGGATTTAATCCTCCTGTATATCTTAAAAGGTCTCTTACTCCTTCTTCTTTTTTCAACTGGTAATACATCGGCCTTTTAAATTGCCCTGTAGCAAGAACTTTTTTCTGTGCAGATCCTACAATTACAAAATCATTATTCTGCAGGTAAGTATGTTTACCAAAATCACCGGTGGTCAAATATTTATAAACATCTATTTCATCAATTACCCGTCCTGCCCTTTTTAGCTGGATGTTCCTGAGATCCCCAAACTGGTTAACACCTCCCGCCCTGGCAATAACATTGAATACATTTGAAAATGCAGATACTGTTGTAATACCAGGCCCGTTTACGTTTCCGACAACATTTACATTAATGCTGCGGGGCTGGCCCATTGAAACAGCCACATTGGTTCCCGGTGGTGAAACACTTCTGAATCGTGCACTGATTATATTCCTTACAATTTCAAATGTCAATCCCTGTACATTGATCTTGCCCAGGCTTGTGGGAAAGATGGCTCCATCCCTGGCAACAATATAACTTTCCTGGAATTCGGCACCACCCCATAATGAAACTACGATATGATCTCCCACACCTATTGGATAATCAAGGGGGGGAGTAGAAAGTTCAGAAAGATCTGTTGAAGCAGCATATGAAAAAATATTCTGACCATAGGTTTGTTCTGCACTATATGCATCCGATCTGATATTGTCCTTTATTACACTGTCTCTATCCAGCAGACCTGTATTATTTTTCAGGTTAGCCGTCCTATCCCGGCCTGTATTCTCTTTGTTCTTATCATTCAAAAGGGAAGATAGTTGTGACTGGGATAAAGTTTTGGGATCAATTTGAGTTGGTGACATTTCTGCAGGCACCTGCTGTTCAAGTGGCGTCTGGCACATTACAACTGTACTGCTAAAACATAGAAAAAGAAAAGCAAGAAACTGGATTTTAAACCTCCATTCGTATAAACGCATTATAATTAGGGGTTAATTTGAATTTTTAAATTCCGCAAATATAATATTATTATTCTAGAGGCTTATTGATAAGGGCCAGGTACTCCTGCCAAATTTCATTAACAATTTCAGCAGCCGGGGCAACACTATTTAATAATGCACTCACCTGACCTATTTCCAGTTCCCCCTCATCCAAATCCCCTTCAAACATGCCTTTTTTTGCCCTGCCCTTTCCCAATAAATCCTTTAAACCATCCACAGGTGTACCAGTATACTCTGCCTCCTGTATTTTTTTATAGAATTCATTTTTTAAAAGCCTTACTGGTGTCAGGCGTTTCAATGTTAAAATAGTATCTCCTTCACGGGAATGAATAACCGCATTTTTAAAATTTATATGGCTGGATGCCTCAATACTGGTTACAAAACGGCTACCTATCTGAACCCCTGAAGCACCCAGTATCATAGCGGCAAGCATTTGTCTTCCTGTTGCAATTCCTCCTGCAGCTATAACAGGAATGTTTATTGCATTACTAACGGCTGGGATCAAAACAAAACTGGTGGTTTCCTCTCTCCCATTATGCCCACCTGCTTCAAAACCTTCCGCTACTACTGCATCACAACCTGCTTCCTCCGCTTTAACAGCAAACCGGCTGCTGCTTACTACATGAGTAACAATAATATTATGTTTCTTTAATTGTGAAGTATAAGTGGCAGGATTGCCGGCAGATGTAAAAACAACCGGAACTTTTTCATCTATTATAATTTGTATATGTTTATCAATATCCGGGTATAACAATGGAACATTCACTCCAAAAGGTTTATTTGTTGCAGCCTTACATTTTTTAATGTGTTCTTTTAAAACTTCCGGGTACATGCTGCCACTGCCTATCAATCCCAACCCCCCCGCATTACTAACTGCACTGGCCAGTTTCCAACCGCTGGCCCATATCATACCTGCCTGTATCAGGGGTATTTCAATGTTGAACAATTTTGTAATGCTATTTTTATACATGATTGTAAGATAATTCGGAACGGAAAACCAGGGTGATTACTTACTGCTTCCACCGAGATCGATCGCAGTATTATCTCCGATATTAAGATTACGGCTTACACCTTTAACTTCTGCATCACTTCCAATCAGGGAATTGTTTAAAACGATCTCGTATAAATTAGAATAAGATCCAATGATAGAATCTTTAATGATGGCGTGGTTAATAATCGTGTTTTCACCAATTGCTACATTTGGGCCTATTACAGAATTTTTAATAAGACAACCCTCGCCAATACTGACAGGAGGGATCAATATAGAATTTTTATAATTGTCTGATTCTGTAACAGCCCCTCCAAATTTCTTTAGAAGTATTGCATTGGATTGTAGCAATGAATCTTTTTTACCGCAATCATACCAGTTAGGAACTTTAAAATACCGGAACTTTGCACCCTGCTGTATCATACATTCCAGGGCATCAGTAAGGCTGAATTCATCATATTTTTTTTGGTTATTCTCTATTACTTTATGAAGGCAGGAAAATAGTAAACCGGTTTCTTTTATTTTATAAACGCCTACCAAAGCCATATTGCTTTTTGGTATTGCCGGTTTTTCTACAACCCTATTGATGAATTCTTCGTTTTCAATTTCTGCAACACCAAAATTCCGGGGGTCATCTACTTTTTTTATGCCCAGCATGGAATATGGACTATCAATCACTTCTTTTAAATTGTATTCCGCAATTGTATCACCCAGTACAATTAATACCTCATCTTCTCCAACAATATCTTTTGTAAGGCTTATGGCATGCCCGATCCCATAGCGGTCTTCCTGTGTTACAAAATGAGAATCTAAATCCGGATGATTCGTCTTTACATAATCACGTATCTTATCACCGAGGTATCCGATAATAAAAATAAATTCTTTGATGCCTGCTTCCCGAAGCTGGTTAATGATGATACTGAGGATCGTTTTTCCTGCTAACGGTATTAATGCCTTGGGTTGTGTATATGTATGCGGGCGTAATTTTGTTCCTGCGCCTGCAACTGGAATAATAGCCTTCATTGATAAACCTTTCCGCCCCTAACGAAGTATTTAATGTACAAAATAAAAATTCAACGGGTTTACCCTGTGAATGTAGTAAATTTTAGTTTAACCCGATAAGCTGCATGCCTGATTATAATGAATGAAAGTTCTAATATCTATAAAATATTGAAAATTTTATTCTAAAGTAAATAATAAATAGTGGTGCTTATATTTGCCTTATAAATATGAAGCATGCATAAAGACAGGATAATATTTAATCTTATTGACCAGGAACTTGAAAGACAGAGGAACGGTATAGAATTGATAGCCAGTGAAAATTTCACCAGTTATCAGGTAATGCAGGCTATGGGAACATCACTTACAAATAAATATGCTGAAGGTTACCCGGGTAGAAGATATTATGGGGGTTGCGAAATCGTGGACCAGGTTGAACAGCTCGCTATTGACAGGATAAAAGAAATCTTCAATTGCGAATATGCAAATGTTCAGCCCCATAGTGGTGCGCAGGCAAACAGTGCTTTAATGATGGCAATACTGCAACCGGGCGATAAAATTTTAGGCCTGGACCTTAGCATGGGAGGGCATCTTACTCATGGCTCACCGGTTAATTTTTCGGGCAAGCTGTATAAGCCTTTTTTTTATGGAGTTAAAAAAGAAACGGGCCTTATTGATTATGAAGCCCTTGAAACGCAGGCAAGAAATGAAAAACCAAAATTGATTATCTGTGGTGCTTCTGCATACAGCCGTGATTTTGATTATGTACGCATCCGGAAAGTTGCAGATGAGATCAATGCATTTATTTTATGTGATATGGCACATCCCGCAGGTCTGATCGCAAAGGGATTATTGTCTTCACCCTTCGACCATTGCCATTTTGTAACAAGCACTACACACAAAACATTAAGGGGACCAAGAGGTGGAATTATCCTAATGAAAAAAGATGTGGAGAACCCTTTTGGATTAAAAGACACAAAAGGGAATTTAAGGATGATGAGCAATTTGTTAGATATGGCAGTCTTTCCAGGCACCCAGGGCGGGCCACTGGAACATGTGATTGCAGCTAAAGCGGTTTCATTTGGTGAAATATTAACGGATGAATATACAGCGTACGTGAAACAGGTACAAAACAATGCACAGGCAATGGCTAAAGCTTTTAATTCCAGGGGTTATGATATAATCAGTGGTGGTACTGACAATCACCTGATGCTTATCGATCTTAGGAATAAAAACATCACGGGTAAAAAAGCGCAGGAAACACTTGATAAAGCGCATATCACCCTAAATAAAAATGCGGTTCCGTTTGATGATAAAAGCCCCTTTGTTACAAGCGGCATACGGGTAGGCGTACCTGCTATTACCACCCGTGGAATGAATGAAGCTCATATGCAAACAGTAGTGGACTTTATAGATAAGATCATGACCAATATAAATGAAGAGAAGATCATCAGCGGAGTTAAAGAAGAAGTGCATCTTTTCATGAAGCAATTTCCATTATATCCTGAATTAAATTAAAAGTATAAATTATAATTTATGTTACAACGCGTCCAATCTATCTGGCTATTACTTGCATCTGTATGTGCATTTCTTACTTTAAAACTTCCTACATACAGCGGTACAACGCCTGATGGTATTCCATCATCAGAACTTATGGGAATGCCAAATTTTATTTTAACTGTGGTAACGGTAATAATTGGTGTGCTGGCTCTCATCACCATTTTTTTATATAACAACAGGAAATTACAATTCCGTCTATGCCTTCTTGGTATTTTCCTGGAGATAGGCCTGATTATTCTATATTATCTTGATATACAAAAATACCTGCAGGGTACGTATTCGCTAACATCAATTTTACATGTAGGTGTTTTATTATTTTTCTTTTTAGCTGCAAAGGGTATTACCAATGATGATAAGATCATTCACGAAAGTAACAGGTTAAGATAAACGGATACTGGATACTGGAAACTTGATACTGGATGCTGATGCTGGAAACCGGATACTGGAAACTTGATACTGGATGCAGAATAAAAAAGTTGTCATCCTGAGTTAGTTGTTGTCATCCTGAGTAAGTTGTTGTCATCCTGAGTTAGTTGTTGTCATCCTGAGTAAGTTGTTGTCATCCTGAGTTAGTTGTTGTCATCCTGAGTAAGTTGTTGTCATCCTGAGCTTGTCGAAGGACGAAGCGTGATTTTGATAAAATAAAACGAAAAATTATAAATGATATTGAGATAAATTTTTTGTTATACCAGAAAAGTGATGCGAGATTAGGACAGATCCTTGAATTCAAAATTTAAAATATCTCTCATAAAAAAATTTCTTATAAAAACTTCCCCGTATAACTTGCCTTGCATTTTTTTAAATCCGCTGGCTTCCCGGCAAATACAAGCGTTCCTCCCCCATCACCGGCTTCGGGCCCAAGGTCTATGATCCAATCAGCACTTTTTAAAACATCGGTATTGTGTTCAATAACTAAAATGGAATGGCCTTGTTCTATTAATGCATTAAACGAAGCCAGTAATTTTTTTATATCATGAAAATGAAGGCCTGTGGTAGGCTCATCAAATATAAACAGGATGTGTGCCTTCCCGTTAGTATTATCCGGGGCATGCTGTATCTTTCCTTTGCCAAGAAATGATGCGAGCTTTACCCTCTGCGCTTCTCCCCCGCTTAATGTATTTGATGACTGGCCAAGCTTGATATATCCCAATCCCACATTACTCAGGGGCTGAATTTTTTTTGCAACATCTGCACCTTCCCTGCCTCCGCCCGGTAGCGAAACATTGAAAAATGCAATGGCTTCATCAACACTTAGCTCCAAAAGCTCATGAATATTTTTATCGTTGTACTTCACTTCAAGCACTTCTTCTTTAAATCGCTTTCCATTGCATACATCACATATCAGGTGAACATCAGCAAGAAACTGCATTTCAACTACCTGTTCACCTTCACCTTTGCATGCATCACAGCGTCCGCCATCAACGTTAAAAGAGAAATGCTTCGGCAAAAATCCCCGCATTTTACTTAGAGGTTGTTTGGCATATAAATCCCTGATCTCATCGTAAGCTTTTATATATGTAACCGGGTTGCTCCTGCTGGATTTACCGATGGGGTTCTGGTCAACCATTTCTACCTGGCTGATTGCATCCAGGTCGCCACTTATACCATGGTATAATCCCGGCTTATCTACAAATTCACCTTTCAGTTTTTTAAGTGCAGGATAAAGTATTTGTTTTACCAGCGTCGTCTTGCCACTGCCACTGACCCCACTCACTGCACACAGAATATTTAAGGGAAACTGTACAGTGATGTTCTGAAGGTTATTTTCCACAGCACCTTCAATAGTAATATGCCTGTTCCATTTTCGTGTATGCGTTGGCGTTTCAATTTTTAATGTGCCTGAAAGATATTTTCCTGTAAGGCTGTCCTTATCCGCAATGATCTCATCATAATTTCCTGCGGCAACAATTTCACCACCCAGGTGGCTGGCCAAAGGTCCCATATCTATGATATGATCTGCTTCCCGCATCATCATCTCATCGTGTTCCACAACAATCACTGTATTTCCAAGATCTCTCAGTTCTTTCAATACCACTATTAATCTTTGTGTATCCCTGCTGTGTAAACCTATAGAAGGCTCATCCAATATGTAGAGAGAATTGGTAAGATTACTTCCAAGGCTCCTTGTAAGCTGAATACGCTGGCTTTCGCCGCCACTTAATGAATTTGCAAGGCGGTTAAGCGTAAGGTATCCCAATCCTACATCGATCAGGGTTTTTATCCTGTTGTTAATCTCAAGAAATATCCTTTTTGAAACCTGGGTATCAAATTCACTTAGTTCCAGTTTCTGAAGCCATTCCGGTAAATATTTCACTGGTATCTCACACAGCTCACCAATATGTTTGTTGTTGATCTTTACATACAATGCTTCTTTTCTTAACCGGTAACCTTTACACTCCGTGCATAAAGTACGCCCACGGTAGCGGCTTAATAAAACCCTGTATTGCACTTTATATAAGTTCTGCTCTACTTCCCTGAAAAAATCACTGATCCCGTTCACATGTGTATTACCTTCCCAAAGATCAGCCAGTTGCTTCGGTGTAAGATCCATCACGGCTTTATGTACCGGGAAATCAAACTTTTTTGCAGCACGAATGAAAGCATCTTTCCACAATCCCAGTTTTTCTCCTTTCCATGGCGCAACAGCACCTTCGTATACGCTTAACCGCTTGTCAGGGATGATCAGGTCGGGATCCAGTCCAAGTATCATTGAAAAGCCTTCACAGGTAGTACAGGCTCCAAAAGGATTATTGAAGGAAAATAAATTGGGCACAGGCTCTTCAAACTGAATTCCATCAAGCTCAAATTTATTACTGAAATATAATTTCTCTTTGGTATTGACCTCCATCAACATTATGCCTTCTCCTTCATAGAATGCAGTATTCACAGAGTCTGCCAGGCGGTGAAGATCATCCTCATCAAAATCTTTTTTAATAAGCCTGTCTATTAAAATAAATGTAGCTGCTGTTCTGTTATCATCATCTACAGATGACATAAAATCATTGGCATCTTTTACTTCCAGCAAATCCTCTATCCGCAAAATTTCACCGTTTTTATATAATCTGGAAAATCCTTTCTGCAATAATATATTCAGTTCTTCTTTAATATCCCTGTTGCGCATTTTCCTGAAAGGAACGAGAATGAGTATCCTATCATCATTTTTTAATATATTAACAGCTTTCACTACATCTGCCACATCATCCTTTTTAACTTCCCTGCCACTAACAGGTGAAATTGTTTTTCCTATCCGGGCATATAACAACCTTAAATAATCAAATATTTCGGTCATACTGCCCACTGTACTCCTGGGTGTACGTGTTATTACCTTTTGTTCAATAGCAATTGCCGGGCAAAGCCCTTTAATGAAATCTACATCGGGTTTATTCATACGCTGCATAAATTGCCTTGCATAAGCGCTCAGGCTTTCAGCATATCTCCGCTGTCCTTCAGCAAATAATGTATCAATTGTAAGTGATGATTTCCCTGAACCGGAAACACCCGTAACAACTACAAGCTTGTTGCGTGGAATAGATACTGTTATATCTTTTAAGTTGTGAACCCGGGCTCCTTTTATCAAAATATCATTGCCATTAACAATAATATTCCTTTTTTTCTGTTGAACTGAAGTTTTCATCTGCATAATAGAAGTGCAAAAATACTATGAACAAGCGCACTTATACGCAATCTTATTTTCGCGTTGTAAAAATTTTCATAAATAAAGCACCATGATAACCAATTATTTAAACACTGTTTTATATTGATAAAAGAATAAGGTTAAAATAATTTTTATTTATAGTGGTTTGGAGGTTTAGAAATAATCTCTACTTTACAATTCCAATATCCAATAAAGTGAAAAGCCGATAAGCCTATCTAATAGTCTTCTACGCATTTTCCCCTCTATTGGTCTGTCCTTTAGCAATTAAAGTCCTAAACCAAAAAAACTGTAGAAGTTATGAAATCCCTAGCAAATCTAACCGATCAGCAACTCGTTCACCTTTACATGGAAGGAGATGCAAATGCCCTTGCAACATTAGTATTACGTTACAAAGACAAAATTTTTACTTCAATTTATTTATTAGTTAAAGACAAGTACCTGGCGGAAGACATTTTCCAGGATGTTTTTATTCGAATAATAGATACCCTCAGGGGTGGCCGTTATACGGATGAAGGAAAATTCCTGCCATGGGCTATGCGTATTGCACACAACCTGTGCGTTGATCATTTCAGAAAAGTAAAACGTAGCCCAAGCATCAAAACAAGTGATGACCGCGACATTTTTGAAGTATTGAATTTTTCTGAAGCAGGTGCTGATCACCGCATGATGGCCGATCAAAGCCATGATAAAGTAAGAAAAATGATAGATCTTCTTCCTGAAGACCAGCGTGAAGTAATTATACTTCGCCATTATGCTGACCTGAGCTTTAAGGAAATTTCATCTTTAACCAAATGCAGCATCAATACTGCATTAGGCAGAATGCGTTATGGTTTGATCAACCTTCGTAAAATGATGACAGAAAAACAGATCGCTTTATAATTACTGTAACCCCCCAATCAATATCAGCCCTTCCTTCAATAAAGGAAGGGCTTTTTTAATTTTTATTTTTGCAATCAACATATTGCGGGGTTACTTTTTAAAAGCATCTAAACCGCATTGAAGCCAGGCAAGATATTCTACCGCGGATGGAGTATATGGCACAGGATGATTTAATAATACTTCCTCTGTATTTAAAATAGCATACAATGGCTGCGCATTATTATTAAAATTCTCTGTTTCAAAAGTAGCCCACTTATCTCCAACAGTTCGTATTTCTCTTTCTGTACTATCGGGAGTCATGTAAGTGAATTGTTTTGCAGGTGGCAGCTTCTTTTTATCATCAACATATAATGATATAACAATAAAGTTTTCTTTCATTAAACGGAATACATCGGGTTTACTCCATACATTTTCTTCCATGCGCCTGCAATTCACACAGGCATAACCTGTGAAATCAAGGAGGATGGGCTTATTTTCCCGGCGGGCTTTGGCAAGCCCCTCTTCATAATCATGAGAACAGTTGAGCCCTAAAATACAATCAGATCCTTTATTATATATGCTATAATATAACGGTGGGGGGAAACCGCTAATAAATGTAAGGTTTGCATATTTCGTATTTGTAACACCAGGCACCAGGTATAATGTAAACAAACCAAACAAAACAGCAAAGAGGATCCTCGAACGGGAAAGTTTTTTTAATGGGCTATCACTGCGAAATTTTATCAACCCGAAAAGATATAGTGTTAAGCCAGCGCCGATCAATATCCAGATACCGATAAAAATTTCCCGCTTTAATAAACCCCAGTGTTGAACAAGATCTGCATTTGAAAGAAATTTAAATGCAAGCCCAAGTTCAATAAATCCTAAAACTATTTTAACTGTATTCAACCATCCTCCGGATTTTGGTAATGTATTCAGCCAGTTAGGAAACAGGGCGAACAATGCAAAAGGCAATGCAAGTGCTAAACCAAAACCCGCCATACCTGAAGTTAGTTGCATTGCACCACCATCTCCTGATAATGATCATGCAAGCAATGATCCCAGGATAGGCCCCGTGCAGGAAAACGAAACAATCGCAAGGGTAAGTGCCATAAAAAATATACCTGCAATATTTCCTGCTCCCGCTTTGCTATCTGCTTTGCTGGAAAGTCCTGACGGCAGGCTGATCTCATAAAATCCAAAAAAAGAAAATGCAAAGAAGATGAATATCGCAAAAAAGAAAACATTCAAAAATACATTTGTTGAAATATTATTCAATATTTCAGGATTTAGTTTATCCAGGAAATGAAAGGGCAGGCTAAGTAAGATATAGATCAGGAAAATAAATAAGCCATAAATAAATGCATTACTTATTCCTGATTTTTTAGTTGCGGATTTTTTGGTAAAAAAAGAAACGGTTAATGGTATCATTGGAAATACACACGGAGTGAGCAAGGCAATAAGGCCTCCAATAAATCCAAGAAGAAATAAATTTAATAGGCTGTTATCTTCTGAGGTTCTTGAAATTGCAGAAGATGCACCACAATCGGTAAGGGGTTTTGCAAGGTTTATAGAAGGGATCAGCATCCTGTTTTTAGGTAAAGCAGTGGCTGCAATCGAATCAAGTATAATATTCAGTTTTTGTTCTTCAGGAATAAAATTATCCTTATCTGCAACTTCATAGCTTAGCTGGATATCTAATGCGGGAGGCTCTTCACCGGTAAATGTGATTTTTTGCGTGACCTCTAACAAACCCGTTGCAACTTCAGCCTGGATATTAAAAATGGGGTCTGGAATAGAAGTTACGTTTCCTTTCAAATTATATTTCTCCTGATTAATGGAAGAATCAGCATATGTGATCTGAAGCCCATTTAAACCTTCCGTAACATTGGGTTGCGAATATATGTGCCAGTTTTGTTTTATCTCTCCGGCAAGCTTTATTTCAAACTGTTTATTAGTAATTTTTTTAGAAGTTACATTCCATTTTACATAAACACTATCCTGTGCAGTTACAAAACTAAAAGCAACTAAAGATGAAATCAGAAATATGTACTTAAGAAGAGGCATAATTATCAATAAAAAATCCCGAATTAATCGGGATCAGACAAATAAAATTAAGGAATTATTTACTGGCCAGTTTTACTGAAAAGGGAACTTCTTTGGGAGGAAGGCATTTTTTATCATCACAAACCATATAAGATATTTTTCCTTTTAATACTGTAGATGCAGAAGACTTCAATTTTACCCGTTGAACAAAATTGACATTATTGCTATAATATTTTAAAGTTGAATTAAAATTCGGATCATAAGATTTTTCCAGTTTCCCCACTTCTTTCACTTTCCCATCAAGCTTTAACAGGGGATTTACATTAAATGTAAAGGTGGTCGGTTCCGGGCCTTCTCCGGCCTCCTGTGCATAAATATGCCATTTATTATCAAGAAGAGCGTTAAGATGCACCTCATACATTTTATCAGATATTTTTTTTGCTGTATAGGTCCATTTTACCGGATTTAACAACTGCGCATCTGCAGATAAACCAGTAATAATGATTAAAAGGAAAAGAATATATTTTCTCATAATTATATTTAAGCTCTTATTAGGCATCACAATTCTGTTCTGAAACAAAATTATCTTACTTCAGAGATTAACGCTGTTAAAGACTGTTAATTGTTTACGAGGCTATACCAAACAACTTTTTAAATACGAGCCTGCCATCAAGGTTATTTAAACTGGTATTGCAGGCCCTTTCAGGGTGGGGCATCATACCAGTCACATTTCTCTCTATATTACAAATTCCTGCAATATTATCCATAGCACCATTGGGATTGCTTTCATCAGAACTTATTCCCTCAGCATTAACATATCGGTATAAAACCTGGTTATTTTTTTTTATACTTTCCATCTCCGTTTTAGCTGCATAAAATCTGCCTTCGCCATGTGCTATGGGCAATTTTAATACTTCTTTCTGTGAGGGGTCTTCAGACTTCAGATAAATGTTTTTGCAAACAAATTGTTGGCGGGCATTACGCAGTAATACACCAGGTAACAAACCGCTTTCACATAAAATCTGGAAACCATTGCAAATACCCAACACACGTCCTCCGTTATTTGCAAATTGCGTTACACTTTGCATCATGGGGCTAAAGCGTGCAATAGCTCCACATCGCAGGTAATCACCATAACTAAAGCCTCCCGGTAAAACAATACAATCATCTTTTGAAAATTGGCTTATATCCTTGTCTTTATGCCATAGCGTTATCACTTCCTGGTTCAGGTCATACTTCAGGGCATCGATCATATCCCTGTCGCAATTAGAACCGGGGAAAACCACAACTCCAAATTTCATTTATTGTTGATTTAAGGATTGGCAACAAAATTACGCTTACCATTTACAAATTATTTAATAAAATATGACATGATTATTATCAGCACAACCATACCCCAGTGAATAACAAGAGAAAACCATTTACGTTCCGGGTATAAGAAAGCAGCAGAAGCGATCATAGACACAGGAATGGCTGATAATATCCAGTAATCAAAATTATCTGTTTCATTCAGGAATGGCACAAATAAAGAAACAAGTAAATAAACAAATACAAGCCCCCAGCTTTTTCTTGCCTGAACAAGCTGGCGACGCATTTGAAGCTGGATAAAGAATATTCCTACAACTAATGTTATTATTATAAGTACAATAGCGATATAAGCAAAAGTACTACCGCTAAGAGACGGTATTGTTATACCAAGTGCCGGCAAATGATAATCATCCAGGCTGTCTTTTAAATAAAGCCAGGAGAACATAAAATAATAAGGTGCTAATAATCCCAGCAACACCATGATCCATTCCTGTAAATTAAAAGGACGGGTAAAAATTAAACCAACCACGATCATTAAAATATATGCAATTGATGGAAAATAAAAAAATGTGGCAATACCTGTTACTATGCCTATGTTGAAAAGGAATGTTTTTGGATAAGGGCTATTAATTAGCATACATAATTCTGAAAGAACCCATATCAATAAAGAATTTATGATCAGTGGTGCTGATAAATTATACCATTCACTGAATAAAGATGTAAACAGCAGATAACACATAGCAGGCAGGTATGTGGTCTTAATCAGTAACCGCTGGCCGGATACCAGTTTATTAAGCATTATAGCCTGTGTAAATAATAATATAAAAGTGATTAAAGGATAAATAAAGGGGAATGAGTCACCTGCAGGCTTAAGCACTTTTAAAAAAACTGTATAAAAAAAACCATCAGGTTGTTGGGCTACCGGTGTAAATGGATGAAAAAAAAGAGGCAGTTTCAATAAAAGGCCGTAAACGAAAAGAAGAAAATAGTTATAAGGGTTATTGGCTTTAAATATGCCTGTCACAATAAATAATTAGTCTTAACAATAATACCTTGGCAAAAGTGGGCAATTATTGCTACTTTAAAAAATTGAATATATTATTCTGAAAAATCTATTTTGGCAAAAGCTATAGAACCCCTGTAAATACAAGGCATAAGCACTTGCCTGGCACCAACCTGCCGTGAAAGTTTGGGCATAAATTCATACCCTGCTTCATAACTTTTTAAAGTGGCATATCTTTTCATTTTTCCACTTGATGAAATACTATGATTGTTTATTACCTGGTTTTTTCTATTGTCACTGAAGAGAAAATGAATTTCAGATCCAGCATTAACAGTTGCATACGAAAGAAAATTATCCTGTTCATCTTCAGACTGTTTTTTATGTATAATATTGTTCCACTTAATGTTTAATGAACTATCTACACTAAGTATAAGTATATCGTCATAATAATAACGCAGTCTTTGCACGTATCCCATACTGTTATACGGCCTGTAATACCTGTTGTATGATGAACTATTGAGGTAATAATCATAATTTGAAGAATAGGGGGAATTATAAAGGTTATCATACCGCCTCAGATTATTATTAGAGGCGGTGGCTTGTGTATAATAATCTTCTGCTGTAATTAAAAATCCTCCATCTTTTTTTACAATCGTATTCCTTAAAAACAGGTCATCAAATGCAGTGGAAAAATTCTTTCCTGAATTTATTCTTACGCGTAATGAATCATCAAAGTGGTTAAACACTGACCGGATAGCCTGAAAATTATTCTTATCAATCACAACTGTAAATAACCCATCTATACTCCCGCTTTTCTTTTTTGAAAACAGGGAATTAATTATGTAATTATTATTTAAATTATCAATTTTTATTTTTACCTCATCTATAAATTTCCCTTCCAACGGAACCGTGAATATTGCATAGTTGTCTTTTAAAGGTTGCCTGATAATAACTTCCAGCCCACTCACATTTTCCGACCATCCTGACTTTGATTCCTTGGCAAATAAAAATGTGCCATAATTATCAATGAATAAATCACTGTAAATATCTTTTCTCATATCAAAAGGCAAAATTTGCCTGGTACTATCCTGCAATACAAGCGCTGTATCATACAATTTTGTTACAATGGTAAGTCGCTCATTATGTCTTTGCATTTTATACACCAATATTTTTTTCTTGTCTTCACTGTAAACTGTATTGTATATTTTTTTATCAGCCAATATGTTTGTGCGGGAAGTATCCAGCGTTACAGGCTCTGCAAGCTTTTTGCCACTATTGCTCATTTTAACCCCTTTGCACCAGATCGTATTATTTTTCTGATACTGATAAATCATATAAAAAAAATCAGGGTAAATAATAAAGTCAATATTGAATGTCTTATCCGGTATAAATGATATCCGGTTGTTGACTTTAAGCTTCATATTTTCATCATAAACCGCCAGCATGTGTTTCCATCGTACATTCTTATAAATTACATAGTTATTTCCCACATTCCCAAGTATCTCGAAATTGATCTCCGGATTATCCTCATTTATTATATCAGAATAAATAATTTTTTGCGCAGAAAGCTGAAATGAAATCAGTAATAAAATAAAAAGAAAGATTCGTTTCATAGATTCGTTATTTACTTAAAAATACGATTTAAAAGAGATTCAGGGTTTCGCTGGTATCGGATTTTTTGCTCCCGGATTAACTCACATAAACAATTAAATTACAGTATGCAAACAGTGTTAATCACGGGAGGTACGGGCTTGATAGGTAAAGCACTTTGTCATTACCTGGTCAAAAAAGGATATAAAATAATAGTTTTATCCCGCACACCCAATAAACAAGAAGATATAAATGGAGTAAGTTATGCTGCATGGAATATAAAAACCCAGGTGCTTGATATTAATGCATTTCTGAAGGCAGATTATATACTTCATCTTGCAGGATCTGGAGTGGTGGATAAGAAATGGACGGCATCATATAAAGCGGAGATACTTAACAGCCGTACACAAAGCAGCAAATTACTGGTGGATACTCTAAAATTGTACCCGGGAAATATAAAGGCCATTATAAGTTCCTCAGCCATTGGCTGGTATGGGGAGGATAAAATAGAAGGTCATTATTTTACTGAAAATGAACCCCCCGCAGAAAATTTTTTAGGACAAACCTGCCTCAGATGGGAAGAAAGTATTGAGATGGCTGAAGAGCTGGGTATGCACGTTTGCAAACTTAGAACAGGGATTGTATTAAGTAATCATAGAGGCGCATTAAATGAATTTAAAAAACCATTACGCTTTGGCATAGCTGCTATTCTTGGAAAAGGGAAACAGGTGATCAGCTGGATTCATATTGATGATTTATGTAAGATGTTTCATCATGCAATGGTTAATGATTTAAAAGGAAGTTATAATGCAGTTACTCCTTTTCCGGTAACCAATAAACAGCTCATGCTTAACCTGGCAAAATCTATAAATGGAAAGTTTTTTATTCCAATCAGGATCCCTGCTTTTATACTGAAAATAATAATGGGAGAAAGAAGTACGGAAATATTAAAAAGTACAACTGTAAGCGCGGATAAAATCAAAGCAACGGGGTTTACATTTTTATACCCGGACATTGAGGAAGCATTCAGTGATCTTCAGGATAAAAATGATGCCTTATGAGTTTACCCCGGCTTTAAAACAAATTTTATAATATTATGTCTTAAGATCGGTTCGTTTAAAATATCGTATTATAATAAATCCAAATAGTATTATATAAAATAGTACTGCAGAAATCAATGCATTATCAGGTACCGTTCGTTTTTCCAATAATGCCGGCTTGAAGGGATTTACTACCAGTGAATCTGCTGATTCCAAAGGCAAAAAATAACCAAACTGATTATTGTATAAAGTCAGGATCAGCCAGAGAACATTGTCAACAATACAAACAAATGCAAAATATATAATGATAGAAAGGCCCGTTCTTTTAATGAGGATTGATATTAAAAAGGCAACCATTAAATACACTATAGCCATCAATGCGAAGTATCCTATATAATGTACTCCGTTAAATATGTCATCAATATTTTTTGAAAATATCATTCCAACTGTTAATCCGCATAGGAATACCAATACAGTAGCAACCAATACCAAAAAAAGAAGAAGGGAAAATTTGGCTTTTAGAAAATCCATTCTGCTCCATCCATCAATAATATTTTGACGGTGTGTTCTGTATTGAACTTCATTGGTGATGAGAAGAATAAACAACATACCCATCATAACAAAGAATAATCCTCCAAACCAGCTTGAAGCCTGCCAGACTTTTGGAAAAATAAATGGCGAACCCAAAAATGCTTTAATAGCTTTCTCATCAAACCCGGCGCCGCTTTTCATGAATTCACGTGCAGAAAAATAAAAAGCCAGTGGAAACATGATACAAAAGGTCCCAAACAGAACCCAAAAAGTTTTGTATGTTCTTATCTTTAACCACTCTACCTTAAATAATTGAAGCATATTCCTAAGTTATTTATAAGTTACCTGTCGCTTTGATTCCCTGTTATTTCTAAAAAACGTGTTTCCAGTGACTTACGCTTAACATTCAACCTGCTTAACACAATACCTTTAGAAAAACAATACTGATTGATATTAATAGCAGAAATGTTTTCTTCACAGGTAATATGCAACTCATTATCAAGAATTTTTATATCCCCGATACCATTCATCTCACTCAATACTGTTTTTAATAATTCAAGATCTTCAGCTGCAACTTCCACTATTATTTTATTAGCTGCGGATGTTGACAATACATCAATGACAGAACCTACTGTTTTTAAAACACCTTTTTGAATTATAGCAACATGGGTACAAACTTTTTCCACTTCATCCAGGATATGGCTTGCCATGATAATTGTTTTACCATCATTATTAAGTTGCTGGATAAGCTCACGGATTTCTGCAATGCCTGCAGGATCCAATCCATTTGTTGGTTCATCAAAAACAAGGATATCAGGGTTACCTAATAATGTAGATGCAATTGCAAGCCTTTGCTTCATACCAAGAGAATAAGTATTGAATTTGGATTTTCTTCTCTCAAATAAATTTACTGCATGCAATACCTGAGGTATATCTTCTTTACCATGACCTTTTATTTCTGCAGCGATCTTCAGGTTATCTTCTCCACTGAGGTAATGATAAAAATTCGGTGTTTCAAGTAAGGTGCCAATTTTTTTACGCTGACTGTCTGACCCTGGTTTACCATTCCATAAATAACTACCGGATGTTGGTCTTAATACATCCATCACTATGCCCAGTAATGTTGTTTTGCCACTTCCATTTGGACCAAGTATGCCAAACACGGTTCCTGATGGAACATCGAAATCAATATTCTTAAGCGCTTTGATCTGCCCATAATTTTTTGAAAGATTTTCAACATTCAGTACATGCATAATAAATTTCTGATTATAGCATCAAGATAAATAATAAATGATAAACAGCAGTTGCAATTATGGAACATGGGCTTCATGCCATTCGGAAGAAAATGCTCCAAGTATACTCAATCCATTCTCATCATATGACAGAGAAGAAAGCTCAAGATTTTGTATATCAGTTACCAATACTTTCCTGGTAAATGGATTCATTGTTCCTCCCGGTTGTAATGGCTGGGCCGCCGGATCATACTGATAAATGGGATCAGTAATAGTACCTCTCGGATACATTATACCCGGAACACCCTGCCCGCGGATATCTATATTTTCAGGATGATCCAGGCCAATGGTATGACCAAATTCATGTGCAGCTGTGGTAGAATTATTCAGCAAATTATCCAGTTTAAAATAACCGGTATTGCTGTTGATGCCATCAACAAATGATATATTGGCGGAGGCATATTCCTCTACCCTGAAATAATTTATTCGTGGATCAGTATTTTGATAAATATCTGTTTCGCTTAATGCAGGGTTAAAGTAACCCGTTATTATGAAGCGTACATCATACCAGTCATCTTCTATTTTAACACTTGCATTGGGTTCATTCCAATGTGTTTCAATATCTGCAGCAACTGCAATAGCAAGATCAACTGAAGCCGCATTGCCATATAAAATGATGTCTGCATAAATGGAAAGCATTCCGAGAACTTTATCCAGCTGCACTTCACCCATGTTTTTAATATTTACAAATTAAACTTAGATAATATTATTTTCAATTTAAAATTAAGAAATATTGAAAGATGAAATAGCATGTGATCATATCTCTGAAAGAAAGCTGTTTTTTTCTGTCACATGTAAAGTGTGCACCACACCGCATTTTAATGCATAATTATTTTTCTGGTGACCTACAGGAAAATCAAAACAAACCGGATAATTGTATTCTTTTATTTTTTCAAGCACTATTTGCTCAAGTGTTCTGCCAAACTCTTCTCCAGCATCATCTGCTTTAATCTTAAATCCACCAATAATTAGTCCGGCAAGATTGCTAAGTTTCCCTGTTCGCTTCATATTCCAGAACATACGGTCTATGCTATAGAGGTATTCGCCGGTATCTTCTACAAATAAAATTTTATCTTTTGTATCAAGATTGCTACTGCTGCCCGTTATGGTTTCAAATGTTGTTAAATTTCCACCAACTAACGGGCCTTTAGCTATACCCGGTTTGTTGTTTAAATTGTAAGGTGAACTGTAATTCATTTTTTCTCCTGTAAGGCATTGCCTTATACTTTCTATTGTATCTTTTTGTATGGGTTCAGCAAGATTCCAGTCGAAGGGAAAGCTGTTACACATTTTTGAATGTAAGGAAGCAATATTCAGATTTGTATGAATATGGCTATGCATTACCGTTATATCACTAAAACCAATTATCCATTTGGGATACTCTGAAAATTTTTTAAAATCAAGTTTGTCAATGATACGAACAACACCATAGCCACCTCTTGCACACATGATGGCTTTTATATTCCTGTCATCCAGCATAACTTGCATATCATTAAGCCGCTCTTCATCTGTGCCCCCGAATGAAAAGTCCCTTTTTCCTATAGTATTGCCGGTTTTAACTTTAAAACCCCATTCCTGCATTTTAATTACTGCCGGTTGTATATCTTCTATACTAATGAATCCTGCAGGAGAAGTTATGCCAATGGTATCCCCTGCTTTAATATAAGGCGGTACTTTAAAAGTATTAACGGTATCACTCAGGCCAGTTGATACCGCTTTAAACGAAACGGCAAGGGGCAATAAACCGGTTATGAAATCTTTGCGTTTCATCTGTTGAATGTACTCAAATTCCGGTATTGGAAATCATTTGATAATTTTACATTTAATTGACGTATGATATATGCTGCACAAGAGGGCGATGCAACGATGATGATTATTGAGATACAGCCGGGCTACAAAAAATAAAATGAACAAAGAACCAAAAAGATATTTAATTACTTCTGCTCTTCCTTATGCTAATGGCCCAAAGCATATTGGCCACCTGGCAGGTGCTTACCTTCCTGCGGATATCTATGTACGTTATCTTCGGGCGCGGAAAAGAGATGTGGTATATGTATGTGGAAGCGATGAGCATGGTGCTGCCATCACCATCCAGGCAATGAAGGAAAATACCACGCCCAGAAAGATCGTTGATAAATACCATGCAATGCTTAAGAGTAATATGGCAGACCTGGCAATTTCATTTGACATTTATCACCGCACTTCTGAACCCATCCACCATGAAACTGCACAGGATTTTTTTAAAGTATTAAATGATAAAGGTGACCTGCAGGTTAAAGAAACCCTGCAATATTATGATGAAGATGCTGCAACATTTTTAGCAGACCGTTATATCATTGGCACATGCCCCGTGTGTGGTAATAACAATGCCTATGGCGATCAGTGTGAAAATTGCGGCACATCTTTAAGTCCTGATCAGCTCATCAATCCCAAAAGTACATTAAGTGGTAATCCTCCTGTTAAAAGATTAACCACGCATTGGTACCTGCCCCTGGATAAATACGAAGATTTTTTACGCAACTGGATACTGGAAGAGCATAAAAATGACTGGAAAGCAAATGTGCTGGGTCAATGTAAAAGCTGGATCGATGCGGGTTTACAGGCAAGGGCTGTTACCAGGGATCTTGATTGGGGTGTAAAAGTTCCGATAGCCCCCCCGCCCCCCACTATAGCCCCCCCACCCCCCAAAAGGGGGAACTCAGACCCTGAACTTTCCTTCTTTAATTATCAAACGGCTGACCCCTATATGTATGGTCTTCTAAAAGATTTTGTAAAAGAACAAAGATCGGTTCCTACTAATGGGGAAAATGCCTTATGGCAAATTTTACGGGGAAAAAAACTTGAAGGATATAAATTCAGAAGGCAGCATATCATTGGATCTTATATTGCGGATTTTGTTTGTTTAAGTAAAAATTTAGTTATTGAAATTGATGGTTTAATTCATCAGATACCAGCAAATAAAAGCAGTGATTTAGAGAGAACAGAATGGTTAAATAAACAGGGTTTTGAAGTGATCCGTTTTACGAATGAAGATGTGCTTTTTAATACAGATAAGACAATAAAGCGTATTTCTGAAAAGTTACATTCAATTACCGATAATGTGATTTTTTCGCAAGATCCCCCCCTGGGGGGTGGGGGGGCTAAAGTTTTATACGTTTGGTTTGATGCACCCATAGGATATATAAGCGCAACAAAACAGTGGGCTATTGATAATAATAAAGACTGGAAGCCATATTGGAATGATACAGAAACCAAGCTTGTGCATTTTATAGGGAAAGATAATATTGTATTTCATTGCATTATTTTTCCAGTGATGTTGAAATTGTATGGACATATACTGCCTGATAATGTGCCGAGCAATGAATTTATGAATCTTGAAGGTGATAAAATGAGTACAAGCCGTGGATGGAGCATTGAAATGGATGATTATATAAATGACTTTGTAAAAAAAGAAACAGGTGGTGACCCATTGGTTGATGCTTTGCGTTATTACCTGACTGCTATTTCACCTGAAACAAAAGATAGCGAGTTTACATGGAAGGGTTTCCAGGATGCTGTTAACAGTGAGCTGGTGGCTGTTTTTGGAAATTTCATTAACCGCACTATGGTACTGATGCATAAATTAACCAAAGGAAAGGTTCCTCCGTTGCATGCTGCAATCATTGAGGATGCAGATAAAGCATTGGTGCAGGATATTCATGATACTAAAAATAAAATGGAAGGGTTGATTGAAAACTATAAATTCAGGGATGCATTGTATGAAGTGATAGACCTTGCACGTAAAGGAAATAAATACATGCAGGATAAGGAGCCATGGATCGTAGCAAAGGCACTAGCCCCTGGCAATCCGGACGAAGGTATATCGCAGATCTCATCCACGGGAAGTGCAGCGGCTGCACAAAAGCAAATTGATAATTGCCTGCACATGTGTTTGCAGTTAACAGCTAACCTGGCCATTTTCATTAATCCGTTTTTGCCACATACGGCAAAAAAAATGTGTTACATGATGAAAGTGTTTGATAGAATGCTGGAATGGGAAAATGCCGGAAAGCCAAACTTATTGAGCATCGGTTATTCATTAAGAGCACCGGAATTATTGTTTCGTAAAATAGAAGACGCAGAAGTGTCGGAGCAAATAGAAAAATTAAAAAATAAAGCAGCAATGCTAAAAGAAAATGAAAAGATGGAAGAGAAAATAAATAATGATCTTGATCAGCAGATGGTCAAATCAACAATAGACATAGAAGATTTTGTAAAGATCGATTTGAAGATAGGGACGATAACATCTGCAGAAAAAATAGATAAAGCAGATAAGCTTTTAAAGCTTGAGGTAGACCTTGGCTTTGAGAAACGTACGATCGTAAGCGGGATCGCACTTCATTTTGATGCATCATCTGTTGTTGGAAAACAGGTTGTAGTTGTTGCAAATCTTGCCCCCCGCAAAATGAGGGGGATTGAAAGCAATGGAATGATCCTGATGGCTGAAGACAAAGAAGGTAAACTGATATTTATAAATGGGGATGAGATAGTTTCAAACGGAAGCGGGATAAGTTAATTCATAATAGTTTCACGCAAAGATGCAAAGAAGCAGAGACGCAATGAAGATATTTTTACTTCCCTCTCTTTTGGAGAGGAATCGAGGGTGAGGTAAAATTTGTTTCACGCAAAGCCGCAAAGAAGCAGAGACGCAATAATAGTAATCATTTCGAAATCATTTGTGATATGTTGTGCATGAATTACATGAACTTTTTGAATAAATTATTTTATTATTACATGTTCCTCAAACTTTCGCATACAACATCGATGTTAAATTTCTGATAAGCTTTGCCTCTTAGCGTCTTTGCGTGAAACCCACCAATTTTGGTAGAGTATTTGCAACATTTAGTGAAACAAAACAATAAATATGATGTTAAAGAAAATACTGTTGTCATGTATGGTATTAATTACTGCTGACACATTTGCGCAACAAACTGATATGTCGCTCATTCCTTACAGGCAGGGAGATAAATGGGGATATGCCACTCCGGATAGACAAATTGTACTTGCACCAAAATACCAGGAAGCAGGCTGGTTCTCGGAAGGTTTGGCAGCGGTTAAAGTTGGTAAAAAATATGGCTATATAAACACATCCGGGAAAATGGTGATACCTGCAAAATTCACTGTAGCAAAATCATTCCGTAAAGGTTATATGCCCAACCCTGCAAAGAATGATGGGGATTCGGTAATATTTGCAGGAGCTTCAATCAGGGCTGATGGATATGAACAATGTATAAATACAAAAGGAGTTTTATTTACCAAATGCCCTGCAATGGCTGAGAGTGCTGCAATGGAAAATAGTAAACCTGTAGAGTCAGTTGTACGACAAAAAACATACACACTTCCTAACAACAATGGATTATTTGATAAAATAATAGATGATTATAAAATAGATGGAAACGAGGAAACATATTACATTGCTCAAAAGGGCAACATGTATGGTGTATTCAACAGTAAGTTTGATACAATTGTTCCATTTCAGTATTCATCGATCAAAGTAAACAGGTCATCAAAAAAACCTTTTCTGCAGGTAACAAAAGATGATATGCAGGGAGCTTTGCTTACCAATGGCACTTTGGCCATCACACCTGAGAATACCACTTTAGTTCCCGTTTATACTTCAGATGGTGCTGAATATATGATTGTACAGCGTTATGGTAAAACATATGTAAGGGATTTAAATAATAAAGATCTGATAGCAAACGGTTATACCAATATCACCTATGATAATGAAGGTGGTTTTATCCTTACCGGTGAAGATGATATGAGAGGGTATTATTTTCTTGACAATTCTGAAATAAAACCAAAATATAAAGATATTAAGCTGGTGAATGGCACACGGTATTTACAGGTTAAAACATCTGATGGTAAAGTGGGTTATATCAGTTCAACCGGTGATGAATTTTTTAAAGAGTAATTATATAATAATAAAATTGGAAGAAGTCCGGGTTACTCCGGGCTTTTTTTTTGCGCACAATTTAAAAATCATAACTTCGGTTTTTAAAAATAGTTGTTTAACTAACTAATTTTTCTCCGTTAGAATATATAATATGAACAGGGTAATAAAAAAAGTAGTGGTTTTGGGAAGTGGCGTGATGGGAAGCCGGATAGCCGCACATTTTGCCGGTATTGGTTTGCCGGTATTGTTATTGGATATTGTTCCCGATAAGCTTGCTGCAGATGCTAAAGCCAGTGAACGCAACAGAATAGTTAATGATGCACTTGCAGCTGCAATAAAATCGAATCCTTCACCTGTTTATCACAAGGATGTTATTAAGAAGATCACCACAGGCAACTTCACAGATAATATGAAAGACATTGCCGGTGCAGACTGGATCATTGAAGTTGTCGTTGAAAGACTGGATATAAAACAATCAGTATTTACAGAAGTAGAAAAATACCGGAAGCCAGGAACGTTGATCACTTCAAATACTTCAGGTATTCCTATTCATATGATGGCTGAAGGAAGGAGTGATGATTTTAAAAAACATTTTGCCGGAACACATTTTTTTAATCCACCCCGTTACCTGCGATTGCTTGAAGTTATTCCTACAAAGTATACAGATCCTGAAGTTACCAGTTTCCTGATGCAGTATGGAGATCTTTACCTTGGTAAAACAACGGTGCTTGCAAAGGACACACCTGCATTCATTGCAAACAGGATAGGCGTATTCAGTATTATGTCCATATTTAAATTAATGGATAAAATAGGTTTAACAATAGATGAAATTGATGCGTTAACCGGGCCTTTAATTGGCCGTCCTAAATCAGCCACGTTCAGAACTGCAGATGTAGTGGGTATAGATACACTTGTGAAAGTTGCCAAAGGAGTTTATGAAAATTGCCCGGCTGATGAAGCCAAAGAAACTTTTCTGATCCCGGAATGGCTGGAAAGAATGGTAAAGGAAAAATGGCTGGGTGATAAAACGGGTCAGGGGTTCTTTAAAAAATTGAAAAGTGCAAATGGATCAAAAGATATATTGGTATTGAACCTGCAAACTATGGAGTATGAGCCGCGAAAGAAGGCGAGGTTCGCAACTGTTGAAGCAGTAAAAAATATAGATGATCTAAAAACGAAATTAAATTCCCTTGTTTCCGGACAGGATAAAGCTGCTGAATTTTACAGGCAGTTTCATTATTCTTTATTCTCCTATATTTCACATCGTATACCTGAGATCAGTGATGAAATATACAGGCTTGATGATGCATTAATGGCAGGTTTTGGCTGGGAGATAGGAGCCTTTGAGAGCTGGGATGTATTGGGAATTGCCAAAACAACAGAAGCTATAAAAGCTGCCGGCTACCCTGTTGCACCATGGATAGATGAAATGGTCAGTAAAGGGATCACATCATTTTATAAAGTAGAGAACGGAAAGCGTTTATACTATGACGTTACTTCAAAGGAATATAAACCGGTACCGGGAGGAAATGCATTTATAGTAATGAAGAATTTTTCTAACCAGGTGATATGGAAAAACAGTGCATGCCGCACTTACCATCTGGAAGATGATGTATTGGGACTGGAATGGTATACCAAGATGGGTAGTATAGGGGGCGAGGTACTGGAAGGTGTTCAAAAATCCATAACCCTTGCAGAAGAAAAATACAAAGGCCTGGTTATTGCAAATGAAGGTCCTAATTTTAGTGCAGGTGCTAATGTTGCGATGATATTCATGCTGGCTATAGAACAGGATTATGATGAGATTGATATGGCTATACGTATGTTTCAAAATACGATTATGCGTGTACGTTATTCATCTATACCTGTTGTACTGGCACCGCATGGGCTTGCATTAGGTGGCGGTTGTGAAATGTCCCTGCATGCAGACAAGGTAATTGCAGGTGCAGAAACGTATACGGGCCTGGTTGAAGCAGGCATTGGTGTGATACCTGGTGGAGGCGGAACCAAAGAATTTGTATTGCGTGCTGCAGATGAAATGCATCATGGAGAGCCGGAAACAATAACGCTGCAGAACAGGTTCCTTACAATTGCTACAGCGAAAGTTTCTACTTCTGCGCATGAAGCATTTGAGCTTGGAATATACAGGAAAGGTACTGATGAGATCAGCATGAATCTTTCCCGTAGGATAAGTGAAGCAAAAAAAGCGGTGATCAGTTTATATGATGATGGATATGTTACCCCTGTTCAAAGAAATGATATAAAGGTTTTAGGCCGTTCAGCATTAGGCGCTATGCATGCCGGCATTAATGGTATGTGGCGTGGTAAATATGCAACAGATCATGATGTTGTGGTTGCCAAGAAGCTTGCTTATGTAATGTGTGGGGGCGACCTAAGTGAACAAACACTTGTAAGTGAACAATATCTTCTTGACCTCGAAAGAGAAGCATTCTTAAGTCTAACCGCAGAAAAGAAAACATTAGAGAGAATACAAAGTATATTGAAAACAGGTAAGCCGCTGAGGAATTAGGAGGAAGAGATGAGTTGATCTGAGATTAGTTAATAAGAGATTAGTTGATTAGAGATTAGTGGTTAGGAATAGGAATAACAATTTTGAATTTTAAATTTTGAATTGAGAATACTCATGTATAGGCAGTGCTTAATTAAGTGTGTCATTGTTTGATAAACGATCTCCGAACATTAAAGATAATTCTGATCTAACTGTTGCCCAGCCGAACATTTGTCCCTGCCATTTTGTATTGGCATTTATGGTTGCAAGATAAATCTGTTTTACAATGGCG
>Ga0136634_10000160_pt1 | contig 32736 bp, 31 predicted proteins | sample AntDrymUQ8332106_2_FD_104654 | JGI IMG/M metagenome (GOLD analysis project Ga0136634, IMG submission 104654) | Polar desert sand microbial communities from Dry Valleys, Antarctica - metaG UQ833 (21.06) | ecosystem: Environmental > Terrestrial > Soil > Desert | place: Antarctica: Dry Valley... | reverse complement strand
GCGACGGCCGACCAGGAGGACTCCCTCGAGGACGTGCTCTACCCGCACGTCCGCCCGCACGTGCGCCGCTAGCTCGCGCGGGTCCTACCTCGCCGGCGAGGCAGCCGTCGCAGCAGGGTCAGCCGGCGTCGGCGGGCGGCGCGGCCGGGGTGGCGGGGTCGCGCGTGACCTTCCGTACGCGATAGCCCGCCGGCACCGAGCTCTTGATCACGACGTACGTCAGCCAGGCCGTCACCAGGAACAGCGGCCAGCCCATTGCGACGCGGGCAATGCCGAGCGGGACCTCGGCGCTCGCGAGGTAGAGCGGGAGCTGCACGGCGAGGCGCAGCAGGAACATCGCGACCCACAGCCAGGAAGCCCGCGAGTAGGCCCGCAGCAGGACCGGGTCGTCTCGCCAGGACCTCAGGTCCTTCTGCTGGATCGCAGCGACGAGGAGGCCCATAAGGGGCCAGCGCACGACGATCGAGAAGGCGTACGCGAGGGCATACCCGGCGTTGATGTAGAGCCCGGGCAGGTAGAAGTCCTCGGGCCGACCGCTGCGGTTCGCGATGTACGCCGCGAGCGCGACACCGAGGAAGCCCCCGATCGCATGTTGCAGCGACTGCCTTCGGGCCAGCCGCAGGACAGCCAGGACCGCGCCGCAGCCGACTGCCAGGATGATCGCGAGGCGCAGGTTGGAGCCGCTGGCGGTGTAGGCGACGATGAACACGATGCTGGGCAGCCCGGTGTCGAGCAGGCCTGAGGTGCCGCCGAAGGCGGCACCAATGGAGTAGACCTCTTGGTCGTCGTCCTGCTCCGGTTGCTTGGTCTCTGCTCCAGCCGCCATAGGCGCCTCGGCCGTGCCGAGTGGGGCCTTGTCGGGCTCCAGCGGCACGCTCACCCGTGGCCCATCGCCCGGAGCTCGTACCGCGGGTTGTACATCAGGCGCCGGCCCTCGTGGTCGGCGATGAGGCCCGACGCGACGAGCCAGCGGCCGGGCTCGATCGCGGCGAGGCGCCGACGCCCGAGCCAGACGAGGGTGACGATGCCGCTGCCGTCGTACAGCTCGGCCTCGAGCGCCGGCACCCCGCCGACGGGCCGCAAGGTGACGGTGCGCAACGTGCCTGCCACCTTTGCGTACGTACGGTCAGCCACCTGAGCGACGGGAGTTGCGCCGACATCCACGCATTCCGTCTGCAGCTCGCGGGCGTCCTCGGCATCGCGGGTGTCGCGGGGCGATGCGAACCGGTCTCTGACTCGGGCGAAACGCCGGGTGGCTCCGGCCTGCGACTCTCGTTGCGGCATACGGCAACGCTACCCGCGTCCAGGCGCCCGCACAGATCGACGCTGTGACGGCCCCGGCTCCGGCGATGACCACCCCCGACGCGGTCAGTGGAGCTCCGTGATCTCCGGGCCGCGGCGGAACGGCGAGAGCGCCGCGCGCTCAGTGAGTGCACCGTTGCCGGACCCGTCGACAGGCGCGACAACGCCGACACCCGGTCCGGTCGGCATGCGCAGCGGCAGCGCGTCGCGCGGTGCCATCGGGTCCTGGCCGCGTACGACGATGACGTCCCGCAGCACGCTCGGCAGCTCGCCCGCGCGGCCAGGGTCGGTGGCGGGTCCGAGGAACGAGGCGCGCAGGAGCCAGCGCGGCCCGTCGACGCCGACGATCCGGCTGGACTGCCGGGCGGCCTTGCCGTCCGGGGTCGTGACCGGCAACGAGATCGTGAGCTCCTTGCCGTACGGCCCGACCAGCTCCCCCACGGCCCCGCCGCGCCGGACACAGTCGGCGGCGATCTCCTTGCGTATCTCCGGCCAGAGCGGGGTGCTGCGCGGAGCGGCGAACACCTGCAGCTGCAGGCCGGAACCGTCCGCGACGAACGTGACGGACCGCACCCGACGGGTCTGGTTGTCCACGTCGATGCGCAGCTGCGTCGCGGCCCGGCCCTTGACGACCAGAGCACCCAGGTCGAGGCGGCCCCGCCGTACGTCCGCGTCGTCGAGATCGACTTCCGCAGCGTCCCAGGGACCGTCGGGACGAAGCGGCTTCTCTCGCTCCTCGGCCGGCACCTCGCCGTCGTCGCCGCCCTGCGTCGCCTGGGCTTCGACGACCGCGAGGTCGTCCTCGGACTCGTCCCGCGCGTTGTCCTCACGGTCGCGGCGGCGTCGAAACACGCTGTCGCCTCCTGTCCCTCAGCCCTGCACACCTGACATGTCCTCAGAGCCGGCGAACCCTCCCGTCGACCCGTACCCACCTTCGCCCCGAGCGGAGTCGGGGAGCAAGTCGACGTCGCGGAAACGGACAACGGGAACGCGGTGGACCACCAGTTGGGCGATGCGGTCGCCGCGGCGCAACGAGATCGCAGCGGTCAGGTCGTGGTTGACGAGAACCACCATGATCTCGCCGCGGTAGCCGGCGTCGATCGTGCCGGGCGAGTTGACGATGCCGAGACCGGCGCGGTGGGCGAGCCCAGAGCGTGGGTGCACGAACGCTGCATAACCGAACGGAACGGCGATCGCGATCCCGGTCGGGACCCGCACGCGCTCACCCGGCGCGATCACGACGTCGACGGTCGTGACGAGGTCCGCTCCGGCGTCACCCGGATGGGCGAACGCGGGGAGCTCTACCTCCGGGTCCACCCGCCGTACGAGCACGTCGAGCACCTCGCCGGAACGTCCCGGCGCCGGCTCGGCCCGCACCGCTGGCTCCTCCGTGCCCTCCGGCCGACCTCGCTCGGAGAGCGCAGCCACCGGGACAGGATCGGGCTCGCGCTCTGGCTCTTCCACGACGCCGAACCCTACGGCCCCTAGCGGACGCCCTGGGGCGGTCGCCAAGGCGGTGGAGTGTCAAGGTGGAGACATGCCCGACTTCCGTGAGCGCATGTGGCCGCCGATTCACTGGTGGCTGCTGAGCGGCCTCGGGGTCGTGACGGTCTCCGTCGTCCTGTGGTCGGTGCTGCCGACCGTCCTGACGATCGGCGTGGGCGCGCTGCTCCTCGTCGCCGCGATGGGGGCGCTGGTCGCGTACGCGCTGGAGATAGCGGTCGACGAGACCGGCCTGCGCGCCGGTCGCGCCAGCCTCCCTTGGTCTGCCATCGGCGGGGTCCGCGCGCTCGATGCGGCGGCCGCGGCGCACCTGCGCGGCCCCGGGATGGACCCGCGCTCCCACCTCGCGCTGCGCGGATACGTCCGGGCGGGCGTACGGGTGGAGGTCGAGGACGCGGCGGACCCGACGCCGTATTGGTACATCTCGACCCGACGCCCTGACAAGCTCGTCAGCGTGCTCGTCGCGCGTGGGCGCGCGCCGTCGGCATGAGCGGCACCTAGTATTCGCCTCGGACAACTGGCACTCGGACACTGGCACCTCGGACACTGGCACCTCGGACACTGGCACCTCGGACACTGGCGCTCGGTCGGGCGTTGACGACGCGGGAGGATCGGACGCAGATGGCACAGGGCGCGCTCGGCTGGAAGATCCTGGCGACCGGCACGGCGCTCGCCGCCGGAGTCGTTGCCAAGAAGCTGGTGGAGATGGTGTGGACCAAGGGCACCGGCTCGCCGCCGCCTCGCAACCCCGAGTCCCCGGACACGACCTGGCCCGAGGCAGTGGGCTGGGCGGTGTTCAGCGGCGTGGTGTACGGCCTGGCTCGCCTGCTCGCCACCCGCAAGGCTGCGTCGTGGTGGAAGAAGTCCACCGGCAACCTCCCGCCCGGCCTGGAGACGGCCGGCGCATGAGCGCGCTCAGCGGTTGGCGGCGTCCCGGAGGCGGCGGAGCTCGACGCGGGTCGCGGCGGCGAAGTCGCGGGTGCCCTTGCCGTTGACCAGCCCGCCGGCCGCGGCGCCGGCCAGCAACGGACCGGTGCGTACGAAGCGGGAGCCGAGGCGGGTGGCGATCCGGCCGCCGAGCTGACCCTTCAGGCCGCTGCCGAGGCTGGCGGGCGCCGCGGTCGGGTCGAGCGGGTTGATTCCCCGGGCGCTCGCCCACGCGGCGGCGAAGTGGCGAGCCCGGACGGTTCCGGACCCGGGCACCTGCACGTCGTACACCTCGTGCAGCTCCGCCAGCAGCTTGATCTCGATCGCCGCGACCGCGAGCGGCTCGGCGAGCACCTGCGCGGCAAGGGTGACGGGGTTGCGGCGCAAGGCCGTCCGCGCCGCGGCGATCCCGCCTGCTGCTCCGAGGGCACCCGCCGCGGTCGCGGCCGTCTCCACCAGCGCATCGGCGAGCGCCTCGCCCTCGAGACCGTGGTGGTGGGCCTTGAGCGTCTCGAGGTCGCGGACCGGGATGCGCGGCGCGATGTCCCGCGCGAGGTCACCGAAGAATTTGCTCCCCGACCGGGAGGCGTTGTCGGCCGAGCGGAGGGTCGTACGCACAGCTGCTGTCACCCATTCCGTCGCCGCCCGCGCTGCGGCCGCTCGCACCGACCCAGGTCCCGTAGACGCAGACCCCATGGAGTCGGGTCGCGAGGACTTTTCGTCGGCGGATGGGCGCTCGTCGCCGTCAGCAGCTGGCTGCTCGCTGATCCCCACGTCACCCGTTCCGCTCACGCCGGAGATCCTGCCACTTTTCGCAACCGGATCACGCAGCGGCGGACTGTCCTCAAGCGGCGCAGTCGCGGCAGATCAGCTCGGTGCCGTTGCTGAGGATGAGCTGGCTGCGGTGATGGACGAGGAAGCAGCGCGTGCAGGTGAACTCATCGGCCTGCTTGGGCAGCACCCGCACCGAAAGCTCTTCGTGCGAGAGGTCCGCGCCGGGCAGCTCGTGGTTCTCCGCGGCATCCGCCTCGTCGACATCGATGACGCTGGCGGACTTGTCCGCGCGGCGCGCCTTGAGCTCCTCGAGGCTGTCCTCGCTGAGATCGTCGTCAGTTTTTCGTGGTGCGTCGTAGTCGGTGGCCATCGTTGTCGCGGTTCCCCTTGCTTAGGTTCTCAACTCGCCCTGGCCGGGCGATTGTGCACCACAACGGCCTTACGCGCACAGGACATTCCCCGGGCAGATTCCGTGCGTCGTGCCCTGCGTGCCGGGACGCGATCAGCCCGTCGCGCTGAGTCGTGCGACACGATCGTGCAGCGCCTCGAAAAGCGCCGGCGGCGCCGCGATGACCAGGTCCACACCTGCTGCTGCGCCGTACGCGCCGCCGACCACCGCGCCGGCCTCCGCGGCGATGAGGCCGCCGGCGGCAAGGTCCCACGGGTTGAGCCCCTGCTCGTAGTACGCATCGAAGCGACCGCTCGCGACGAAGCATAGGTCGATGGCAGCCGACCCCATCCGTCGCACATCTCGCACCTGGGGCAGCAGCTCGGCTGCCACCTCCGCCTGCCGCGCCCGCCGGCTCGCGGCGTAGCCGAAACCGGTGCCGACCAGCGCGAACGAGACGTCCGTGAGCGTGCTGACCGCGATCGGCCGCCCGTCGAGCCGGGCGCCGCGACCACGCAGAGCCGTCCAGGTCTCGCCGGAGACCGGGTTGTGCACGACCCCTGCCACGACGAGGCCGTCGACCTCCACGCCGATGCTCACGGCGTACTGCGGGATGCCGTACAGATAGTTGACGGTGCCGTCGATCGGGTCGACGACCCAGCGCACGCCACTCGCGCCGGTGTCGTCCGCGCCCTCCTCGCCCAGGAAGCCGTCGTCCGGTCGCGCGCCCAGCAACGTCTCGCGGAGCAGGCGTTCGGACGCCTTGTCCATCGCGGTCACGACATCGGTGGGGCTGGTCTTGGTGTCGAGGACGGCCACTTCGGAGCCCGGTGCCATCGACTCGGTGTCGGTACGGGTGCGCAGGAGGTCCCCCGCCGCCCGCGCGGCGCGCTCGGCCAGATCCAGCAGGTCCGCGGCGTCGATGCGTACGGTCATGAGCGCATCATCAGCTGCGACCGGTCACGAGGCGTGGCGAATCGGCGCCCGCGAGAGCGGCCTTCGCGGTGCGCAGGTTGGGGCAGCACCCGACCGGACAGATGTCGTGGCTGGGACCGAACGACCCGACGCAGGGACGCTCGGGCTGGGGTCCGGTTTCGGCCCTGGCGCGCTCGAGGAGGAGGTCCACGACCATGGCGACGAACCGCGGGGCAACGCCCGCGGTGGCGGCCCGGTGGACAGGCAGATCCCGCGCCGCCGCCGTCTGCGCCGCCTCGGTGTCGAGGTCGTACTTGACTTCCATGTGGTCGGACACGAACCCGATCGGCACCACGACGACGGCGGGCACGCCGGCCGCTGCCAGCGCCTCGAGGTGGTCGTTGATGTCGGGCTCGAGCCACGGCTGCGCCGGCGGCCCGCTGCGGCTGCAGTAGACGAGATCCCACGCGTGCTCCGCGCCCGTACGCGCTGCGACGCCCGCAGCGACGAGTGCGGCGACTTCACCGTGCTGGCGGACGTACGCATCGCCGTCAGGGCCGCTGGACACCGCCATCTCCGTCGGAACCGAGTGCGTGACGAAGGCGAGGTGAGCATTGCGGCGTGCCTCCTCCGGCAGGGCGGCCAGCGCGTCGACGACTGCGTCCACGCTCGGCTCGACGAAGCCTGGGTGGTTGAAGTAGTGCCGCAGCTTGTCGACCTGGATCGACGCCGCGCCCGCGGCTTCGACGGCCGCGGCGAGGTCCTCCCGGTACTGCCTACAGCCGGAGTACGACGCGTAGGCCGCGGTGACGAAGACCGCGACACGGCGGACGCCGTCGGCGCGCATCACGGCGAAGGTGTCGGCGAGGTACGGCGCCCAGTTGCGGTTGCCCCAGTAGACCGGCAGGTCCACCTGGCGCTCGGCGAGCTCGGCCTCGACCGCAGCGACCAGCGCGCGGTTCTGCGCGTTGATCGGACTGACGCCGCCGAAACCTTGGTAGTGCTGCGCGACGGCCTGCAACCGGTCGTCGGGGATGCCCCGGCCGCTTGTCACGTTCCGCAGGAACGGCAGCACGTCCTCCGGACCCTCGGGGCCGCCGAAGGACAGGATCAGCAGCGCGTCGTACGGGCTCGCGGGAGCGCCGGCGCTCGCCGACACAGGGGCTGCTGTGACGTGGCTTGCTGTGACTGGGTGGTCTGCTGTGACTGGGTGGGCTGATGGGGTGGGGGGTAAGGAGGGCACGGAGCCATTCTCCCAACTCGGCCCCGCCGGGCGACGGCGCGCCGCGCGAGGTGCTCGCCTCACCGTCTCTCGCGTTGAACACTGGCCGTGCCTGCCGATTGCGGGGCGCACTCCGTCGTTGCTCCGTCGTTTGCTTGGTCGTTGCTGCACCGAACCGCGACACCGCCTGCACTGCACAGCTCGCACTCATGCACCGCCCGACACACGTACATCGCCACACGCAGACACGAGGCCGCACCAGGGCCGGGAAAGGGTCAACGATGCGCCAGCTTCGACTCGTCGGGCTCAATGAGGACGGCAGCCGCCTGGTGCTGCGCGACGAGGGGGCAAAGGCCGATTACCTGCTGCCCGTCGACGAGCGCCTCTCGGCTGCACTGCGGGGCGACCGCGCCCGCCTCGGCCAGCTCGAGATCACGCTCGAGTCCCAGCTGCGGCCGCGCGAGATGCAGTCACGCGTACGCGCCGGGGAGTCGCCGCAGCAGGTCGCCGAGGTCGCCGGGCTGCCCCTCGACCGCGTGCTCCGCTTCGTCGCACCGGTCATCGCCGAGCGGGAGCACGTCGTCGAGCAAGCTCTACGGGCCGCCGTGCGCCGGGCAGGTGGCGACGGACCCGGCCCGGTCCTCGAGCCGACCGTGCTGGAGCGGCTCGCGGCGAGGGGTGTGACGGTCACCTCTGTCGGCTGGGACGCGTGGCGTCGAGATGACGGGCGCTGGACAGTGCAGGTGTCCTACTCCGTCGACGAGCGCGAACGCAGCGCGCAATGGGTGTACGACGCCGGAGCGCAGACCGTCGTGGCTCTCGACGACGAGGCTCGGGCAATCACCGGCAATCGGCCCCCGCCTGCACCGGTGGCCGCAGTCGACGCGGATGCCCCGTTCGACCACGAGCTCCTGGCGTGGGACTCACTGCCGCCGCGGCTCGCGCCGGTGCCGGACGCGACCGGGCCAAACGCGACCGGGCCAAACGCAACGGGGCCAAACGCAACGGGGCCCGACGCGGCGGCCTCGATCGACGGACCTGACTCCGGGCGCAGCGCCCATGAGCGCGACGCGACCCTCGCCCATGCCGCACAGTCTGATCCGGCTCAGTCTTATCCGGCACAGTCTTATCCGGGTGAACTCGATGCATCCGGCGACGATGACGAGCGCGAGCTCACCGAGGCGCGCGCGGTCGGGCGGAGCTCCCGCCGAGCGCACGTGCCGAGCTGGGACGAGATCATGTTCGGGCGCCGGCGCGCGCGCGACTGACCTACGCCGTCCCAAATCGGCCCGGGAGTTGACCGCGCGGTTCCGGCGGACCAATCCGAGTGCTCGATCGCTTCGAAGAACCTTCTGAAGGATGTATCAGGCGGCCCGGCGTCGCGCTCTATCAGTCGTGAGACGAGACCACTCGACACCAGCGCCCACACGGGTGTCGGCGGGTGGTGCCCACGCTGCGAGCGGCTGGGCAGGCAGGGGACATCGGGGGTCGGGCGGCGCTGGACTCGGGGTAGCGCCGCACGGCTGTGTCTTCGACGTCAGTCTGCCGGCTTGGCAGCCTTGCGGCGAAGGGCTCGGTGCGTTCGGCTGCACCGCGCTCGTGCGGCCGATCGCCTCACGGTCACTCGACATGACCCAGGGCGCAGGACCGCACGGGGGACGGTCCTGCGCCCCGCACCTCTGCGTCTTCAACTGCTGCGGCAACGCCGGACTGCGGGCGCTGAGCCGGTGCGCCACACCTTTGCGTGCGGAGTCGGCGTACGACCGATCTGGTGGCACACGTCCCGCCTGTACCAGTGATGCGGGTAATGAGCGGTACGGTGCGCGCGTGCAGACCGGTGATGTCCACCACGCGTCCCGGGCGGGATCCTCGCGTCCGGCGCCTGCCGCACGTCGGGCCGGAGCGGACGGGACCGCGTCGAGCGATGCCGGGAGTCCAGCCGCCGGGAGCCCCGCCGCCGGGAGCCCAGCCGCCACAAACGCAGTCGGGAGTCCAACCGAGAACCCAGCCGACGACGCGGAGGTCGAAGTACCACCGCAGCGTCACCACGCAGATGCATCAGTTTCAAGCGACGCCACCATCGGCGAGCTCGTCGCCGATGCGTTGGCCGGCGGCCAAGCGGCCTGGCAACAGATCGTGGACCGGCATGCGGGCCTCGTGTGGTCCGTGGTCCGTGGATTCCGGTTGGGCGAGGCGGAGGCCTCCGATGTCGCACAGACGGTGTGGCTTCGACTCGTCGAGAACCTCCCCCGCGTCCATCAGCCTGCCGCGCTGCCCGGTTGGCTCGCCACCACCGCCCGTCGGGAGAGCATCCGTGCGCTGCGCCGTTCCCAGCGCGAGGTGCCGAGCGTGCACGCCCCCGACGACGAGGGCCAGGCGGCGCCGCCGGAGGACTCCCCTGAGTGGCACGTTCTCTCCACCGAACGCCAGCAGGAGGTGTGGCTGGCCGTGTCGACGCTGTCCCAGCGCTGCCAGCTGCTGCTGCGCGCGCTCGCGTACGACACCGGCAACAGCTACGCCGAGATCTCACGCGCTCTCGACATGCCGATCGGCAGCATCGGGCCGACGCGGTCGAGATGCCTCCAACAGCTCCGGCGAGCGCTCACCGGACAGATCTCCGGCTCAGATCCGGACGAGCGGAAGGGCGGACGCCAATGACACAAGCTCAGCACGACGACCACGCAGGTGCCAACCCTGAGGCTGGGGGCGCTGAGATGGAGATCGACATCATTTCTCTGGAGCAGGACGACGACTGGCCCGATCTGGCTGCGGAGCTTCGGGCCGTGTTCGACCTCGTCGACCCGGTGCCGCCCGAGGTGGAAGCCGTCGCGTACGGTGCCCTCGCCTGGCGTGAGCTCGAAGCGGACCTCGCCGAGCTCGTCGCGGACACCGCGGACGCAGAGACCCAGCTCGCGGACGTACGCCGCAGCGGCGACCTGCCCCGCCTGGTCACCTTCGAGGCTCCCGGCGTCGTCGTTGAGGTCGAGGTCGCCGACACCGGCCGGACCCGTTCACTGCTCGGACAACTCGTGCCGATCGGCCCCGCGACGGTCGAGGTGCAGACCCCCGACGACGCCACCTCCGTGGAGGCGGACGAGCTCGGGCGGTTCGCGCTCGAGGACGTGTCCGCTGGTCCGGTCCGCCTCAACTTCACCCTCTCCGAGGGGGAGCGTCGGATCGTGACGAGCTGGACGACCGTCTGAAGACCGGCTCGGCCAAGAACGTCAGATTGCGAGTCGCCGGCTTTTCTAACGCGCCCGGTCGAACGGCAGCACGTCAGGCGACAGGTCCGCTGAGCGCGCCGCGGCCGCCGTCATCCGGCGCCGGTGATGCCGGCGGCAGAGCACCTCGTACCGCACGTACTCGAGCGCCGCGACCGCCTGGTCGCTGGTCGGGTCTTCGCTGAGGTCCCCCACGAGCACCTGCGCGCCATGCGTGACCATCACGCCGCCGATCGTGCGGGCGTTGTGTGTGGCCCGGGCGCCGCACCAGCACAGTGCCTCAACCTGGACCGGCTCCCAGCGGTCCGCCAGCTCGATCAGGCGCGCCGAGCCGGCGAACAGCCGCGTACGGAAGTCAGTCAGCAGGCCGAAGGCGAGCACGTCGATGCCGAGGTCGTCCACGATCCGGGCGAGCTGGTCGACCTGGTCACGGCTGTAGAACTGGGCCTCGTCGCAGATCAGGTAGTCGATGCGGGCGCCGTGCTGCAGCTCGTCGACGATGTACGCCCACAGGTCCAGGTCGGCAGCCACCTCGTTCGCCGGAACCTGCAGACCCAGCCTGCTCGAGAGCGTCGCCGCGCCGGCGCGGTCCTGCGAGGTGAAGATCCGCCCGACCCGGCCTCGGACCGCCTGGTTGTGGTCCATCTGCAGCGCGAGGGTGGACTTGCCCGAGTCCATGGTCCCGCTGAAGAACACGAGCTGGGCTCGATCACTCATGTGTCGCCGCTCACGCCGGCGGGCTCTGATGCAGCAGCAGCGGCACGAGCAGCTCGGCCGCGGTGAGGGAGCCGTGCTGGCCGATGAGCGCCATGACCGTACGCGAGTCGACCCGGCGGTCGAACACGGCACCGCTGCCCTGGGCGAGCACGACAAGATCCCCGACGCGGTCTGCCGCGGCCGGCGACACGATCGGGCCGAGGAGACCCGCCCCGATCGCCTCGGCTCGGGTGAGGACGCAGAAGCCGTTCTCGAGCTCCTCCCGCCAGATGGACAGCGCGTCGTCGATCGCGCCCGGCCGGACGTGCACGTAGCGCGACCGACCCTCGCCCGCGAGCATCTCCACCCCGACCTGCAGGGCCGGGTTGTCCGCGACGTCGACGATCTGCGCCGCGTCGATGTCCACCATGCCGTGGTCGGCCGTCACGACGAGGAGCGCATCGGGCGGCATGCTCGCCATGAGCTCGCCCGTGAAAGCGTCGGCTGCGACAAGCGACGCGCGCCACTCGGGTGACTTGCAGCCGTGCACATGACCCGTGCGGTCGACGGCGCCGTAGTAGACGTAGGTCAGTGTCGGGCCGCCCACCGTGGAGCCGTCCCCGATCATCGCCAGGCCGGCGGCGCGGGCGCGCTCGGACGGGTCGTCGACACCGACGTACCGGCCGCCGCGCAGCGACGCCTCCGTCAGGCCGGACCCCTTGAACTTCACCGGCGCGACCGACGTCACCGTCACACCGGCCGCCTCCGCCCGCTGCAGGGCCGTGCGGCAGGGCTGCCACTCGCGCGGGTCGATGCGCGCGTCCCACTGCAGCGCGTTGAGGAGTCGGCGGGTGCCGGGGACCCGCACCTGATATCCCGTCATGCCGTGCTGTCCCGCCGGCACTCCCACGCCCAGTGACGTCAGGCTGGATGTCGTGGTGGTGGGGAACCCGGCCGTGAAGACCCGACCGGCGCGGTCGGCAAGGTCGTTCAGGACCGGGGCCTCGTCGCGGTGGATCCGCAGCAGCTCCCAGCCCAGACCGTCCACGAGCAAGACGCAGACGCGTCGTTGCGGGGCGAGCTCGAGCACGTTGGCCTCGCCGGCGACGCCCAGCGCCGTCAGGACGCTCGGCATCACGTCGGACAGCGCGGCCGTCCCGTACCGCGGAGCGATCAGCCCGGCGCCGAGCAATGTGCCCACGATGCGTGGTGTGTCGACGTGCGAAGCTCGGCTGTTGCCGATCGTCACGCCGAGAAGCGGGCGACCGCTGCGGACACCGACGCGGCGAACTCCTGGGCCCGACGCACCATTGCCTGACCCTCCGCGGCCTCGCTCACGCGCAGCACGAAGTCGTCCGCCGTCAACGATCCGGTGTAGCCGTGGTCCGCCTCGCACTCGGGGTCCTCGCACGCCGCCGGCTCGAGGTCGATGCGGCTCATGGTCCCCCAGCCGATCGTGAGCACCACCTCGCGGACCGAGCTGTCGTCGACATAGCGCGGCGCGTCCTCGACGACGCGGCTGAGCACGACGGAGCGCACCTGACGCAGCCCCACCGCCTCGGCCGTGGTCGTCGCCGATGTGGCCCCGTGGGTCGTGGGAGTCGGCTCTCCGTCCACCGGCGGATGGTCGTCGGTGTGTCCGAAGATCAGCCGGGTCGGGGTGAGGACGAGCACCGAGAGGTGCCGGCGAAGCTCGCTGTCGAACGTCGCCTCGTGGTGCACGAGGTGGTCGACGACCGGCTCGTCGGCGAGCATGCCCCAGACCCCGTCCGTGACGAGCTGCGGGTAGTACCCAGCTCGCTCGATGTCGGCCCGAAGGCTCTCCAACGCTGCGCTCATCTCGACCATCTCCTCATTCTGGCCCCTCATCCTGGCACGCCCAGGCGGGCTCAGGCCGCGCCCGGACCGCCGCCGGGCGCATCCGTACCCTGCTCGACGAGCCCTCGCCCGATCGACCCGTCGGCGTCCGACAGGGACCGTGCGGATCTGTCCACCCGTACCGCGGACTGCTCGAGCCGGCAGGTCGCAGCGAGCACGACGACGCCCTCGGGACGGACCAGCACCGGATCGAGATCGAGCGCCGCGACGTCTGGCAGCTCGTACGCCAGCTGCCCGACCCGCAGGACGAGGTTGACCAGCGCGTCGAGGTCGAGGGGTGCGGTGCCGGAACGACCGAGCAGCAGCGGCGCGGCCCGGATCGACAGCACCAGCTCCCGCGCGTCCGGCTCGGTCAGCGGCGGGATCCGGTAGGTGACGTCTCCGAGGATCTCGCTCGCGACGCCGGCGAGGCCGAACGACACGATGGGACCGAACAGCGGGTCCTCCCGCGTGCGAAGCACCACCCGCCTACCCCGTGCGTCGGCAACGAGTGCGGCTGCGCTTACACCGTCGAAGGCGCTCGACCCGGCGGTGACTGCGGGGTCGAGCTCGATCCCGTACAGCGCTAGGAGGGCGCCCACGGCGGCACGGTCGAGCTCCACGCCGCCCGGACGGCCGGAGACTGCCTCCTCGACCAGGCTTGCCGCCGCTTCCGGGTCGATCCCGTGGAGCTCCGGCTCACCCAGGTCGGGCCGCCGGCGCCACTCGCCGTACGCGGTGACGGCTGCGAGCGCCCGCACCGCGTCCTCCGGGGTGCCATACGCCGGCGTCCGGCCCCTATCGACGGTGTCCCGGTCGAGGGTGTCCCGGTCGACGGTGTCCCGGTCGAGACCGGCGAGCCCCGTCTGATGGTCACCGAACACGCCGCGGCCGACGTACGTCGCGACGACCGTCTGCGGCCCGATCGCGGCGGCCTGCTCTACCGCGACGACGTGGTCGGAGATCGTGCGGTCGACCGGGCACGCGACCGTGACGACGATCGAGTGCACGGCCGGGTCGGCCTTGACAGCGGCGAGCACGGCGGCGAGATCAGCCCCGGTCGCGGTGGAGCCGAGGTTGACCCGCTCCCCGACCGTCACGAGGCCGTGCCGCGCGCACGCGGCAGCGGCGAGCAGCCCGAGGGCGTCGGAGTTGCCGACGAGCGCGACCCCTGTCCCGGCGGGAATCTGCTGGCGCGACAGCAGTTGCGCCACATCGAACATCTCGTGGATGTTGTCCACGCCGATGACGCCGGCCTGGTCGTACATCGCCTCGATGGCCGCGTGCGGGATGTCGGAGCGTCGAACGGTGTGCCCGAGCGGCACCCCCTGGGTCGCTCCTGCCGACCGCACCGCGACCACGGGCTTGACGCGCCCCACCCGTCGAGCGATCCGGCTGAACTTGCGCGGGTTCCCGATCGACTCGAGGTACAGCATCACCGCGCTGGTGCCGGGATCGTCCTGCCAGTACTGCAGCATGTCGTTGCCGCTGATGTCGGCCCGGTTGCCCGCGGACACGAACGTCGACAGGCCGATGCCGCGCCGCGCCACGTTCTCGAGCAGGGCGATGCCCAGCGCTCCCGACTGCGCGAAGAACGCCGTCGTCCCGTGCGGGGGCAGCGTCGGCGACAGGGAGGCGTTGAGGCGTACGGCCGGGTCGGTGTTCAACAACCCGAGGGCGTTCGGGCCCAGCAGGCGCAGACCGTACGCGCGGGCGATCCGGACGAGCTCGCTCTGCAACGCCCTCCCCTCGGCGCGACCGGTCTCGGCGAACCCCTCGGACACGACGACCAGCGCGACGGCCCCCGCGGCCGCCGCGTCCATCGCGATGTTCGCCACCATAGGCGCCGGGACGGCGACGACGGCAAGCTCCGCACCGCCAGGAATGTCCTGGAAGCTGCGGTAAGCCGGCACGCCGCAGACCTCGGTGGCCTCGGGATGGACGGCGCACACCGAGCCGGTGAACCCGCCGCTTCGCAGGTGACGGAGGGCGGCTGAGCCGACGCCGAGGCCGGTGCGGCTGGCGCCGGCAACGCCCACCGAACGGGCCGTCATGAGCCGCGCGACCGAGCGGGCCTCGGCGCGATGCTCGCGCTCCTGCGCCACGGCCCGCGACGCCTCGGTCGGGCTGACATCGAAGGAAAGGGCGACCACACCAGCGGACGTACGACTGTCGACCGAGTACCCCGCGGCCTTGAACACGGCCAGCATGTGCCGGTTCAGGGGCAGAACGTCGGCGCTGAAGCGGCGGATCCCGCGCTCTCGGGCCACCTCCGCCAGGTGCTCCAGGAGCACGGACGCCAGACCGCGCCCCTGGTGCGCGTCCTGGACCAGGAACGCCACGTCCGCCGCGGCCGCCGACACCCGCTCGTACTGGACTAGCCCGATGATCTCCCCCGCCAGCAGCGCGACCAGGACGACGCGCGAGTCGTAGTCCACCGCCGTGAGCCGCTCCACGTCGCGCCGAGACAGGACGGGGTACGGCGCGAAGAAGCGGAAGTACTTCGACTCGTCCGAGACCCGTGCGTAGAAGTCGACGACCCTCGGCGCATCGTCAGTCCGGATCGGCCGCAGGTGCGCGGTGCGCCCGTCCCGCAGGAGCACGTCGGCTTCCCAGTGGGCGGGCCATTCCGGCGGTGAGAGCGGCACGGATTGCAGGCTAGACGGTGCAGTAGCGTGACGCCGTGCTCCGGCCGCGGACGCTGTCGTGCCCAGGTAGGGCGAGCAGATCGGTCGAGCAAGCAGCCGTCGAGCAAGGGGCCGTCGAGCACGGACCGTCCAGCATGGGGTCGAGCAGGCACGTCGCGCAGGTGTCACCGTCCGGTCGGGAGGCCGCCACATGACGAAGCAGGATCACGAGGCCCGTCGCTATCAGCTGGCCGATCACAACCTCGGTCTTGACCTAATGCGGGCCACGGAGGCGGCGGCGATGGCCGCCGGCCGGTGGGCCGGTCGCGGGGACAAGGAGAGCGGGGACGGCGCGGCGGTCGACGCGATGCGTCACGTGCTGTCCGGGATCTCCATGCAGGGCACCGTGATCATCGGCGAGGGCGAGAAGGATGAGGCGCCGATGCTCGCCAATGGCGAGGTGGTGGGGAACGGCACCGGGCCCGAGATCGACATCGCGGTCGACCCGGTGGACGGCACCAGGCTGCTCGCGAACGGCATGCCCAACGCCATCGCGGTCATCGCCGCGGCAGACCGCGGCTGCATGTACGACCCGAGGGACGTCTTCTACATGGACAAGCTGGTCGTCGGCCCCGCCGCGGCCGGGCAGGTCGACATCACCGCTCCTGTCCAGGACACGATCCGCGCCGTCGCGCGCTCCAAGGGGGGTGACGAGGCTGACGTGACCGTGGCCGTCCTCGACCGCCCGCGCCACGCCGACCTGATCGCTCAGCTGCGTGCCACGGGCGCCCGGATCAAGCTGTTCGGGGACGGCGACGTGGCGGTCGCGATCGCGGCGGCCCGCCCCGAGAACGCCATCGACGTCCTCATCGGCATCGGCGGCACCCCCGAGGGCGTGATCACCGCGTGCGCCATGAAGGCGATGGGCGGCGAGATCCAGGCGCGGTTGTTCGTCAGCTCCGACGAGGACCGGCGCAAGGCGCTCGCTGCCGGGCACGACCTCGACCGCGTGCTGCGCACCGAGGATCTCGTCACCGGCGACAACACCTTCTTCGTCGCCACCGGCATCACCGACGGCGATCTGCTGGCGGGCGTGCACTACGTCGCCGGCGGCGCTCGTACGCGGTCGCTCGTGATGCGCTCGCGGAGCGGCACGGTCCGCTCGGTGGTCAGTGACCACGCGATCGACAAGGTGCTGCGCTACAGCGCTCACTCCTGACGGGGTGGAGCAGGGAGGTCGGCGCCTGAGCGCTGCGCCGACGCCTCCGGTCGCCGGCGCCGAAGACGTCGCGCGCGAGCTGCGGCGCACGGTCCGGGGCGAGGTCGCCGCCGACGCCCGGCGCCGCGCGGAGTACTCCACCGACGCCTCCAACTACCGCGTCGTGCCGCTGGTCGTGGTCGAGCCGATGGATGTCGACGACGTGCTCGCCGTCCTCGAGGTGAGCCGGAGCACCGGCACGCCGGTCACGAGCCGGGGCGGCGGGACCTCTGTGGCCGGCAACGCGATCGGCCCCGGCATCGTCATGGACTTCTCCCGGCACCTCAACCGAGTGCTCGAGATCGACGGTGCCAGCCGTACGGCCCTGGTCGAGCCAGGCGTGATCTTGGCGCGGTTGCAGGAGGAAGTGGCTCCTCTCGGCTTGCGGTTCGGCCCGGACCCGTCGACCCACGCGCGGGCGACGCTGGGCGGCATGATCGGTAACAACGCATGCGGCCCGCATGCCGTGGCGTACGGCAGGACCGCCGACAACCTCGCAGGGCTCACGGTCGTCGACGGCCGGGGTCGGCGACTCAATGCCGGCGTTGGCCTTCATGAGGTGCCCGGGCTCGAGGCGCTGATCGACTCGCACCTCGATGTCATACGCACCGAGCTGGGGACTTTTCCCCGCCAGGTCTCGGGATACTCGTTGGAGCACCTGCTGCCTGAGAACGGTCGCGGGCTGGCCCGGGCGCTGGTCGGCAGCGAGGGAACGCTCGCGGTGACGCTCGACGCCACCGTGAGCCTCGTACCGATCAGCCCGGCGCGCCTGCTGGTGGTGCTCGGCTATCCGGACATGGCTGCGGCAGCCGATGCGGTTCCGTCGTTGTTGACGCACTCGCCGCACGCCCTCGAGGGCCTGGACTCGCGGCTGGTCGACGTGGTCCGACGCCACCGGGGTGCTGCCCTGGTGCCCGATCTCCCCCGCGGCGCCGGATGGCTGATGATCGAGATCGGCGGCGACACCGCTGCGGCCGCGGAGAGTTCCGCGACGGCGCTCGTCCGCGACGCGGGTGCGCTCGACGCTCGGATCATTCGCGCCGGCAGCGAGGCCACCGCGATGTGGCGGATCCGCGAGGACGGCGCCGGGCTGGCCGGTCGCACGCCGGGCGGTCGCCAGGCCTGGCCCGGCTGGGAGGACGCGGCGGTCCCCCCGGCGAACCTCGGGGCGTACCTCCGCGAGTTCGAGCAGCTCATGACGTCGTACGGCGTGACCGGCCTCCCGTACGGCCACTTCGGCGACGGCTGCATCCATGTGCGGGTCGACCTGCCGCTGGAGGACGACGGCACGGTGCTCCGGGCCTTCGTCGTCGACGCCGCACACCTCGTGGTCCGCCACGGCGGCTCCTGCTCGGGCGAGCACGGCGACGGCCGAGCGCGCAGCGAGCTGCTGCCGATCATGTACAGCGAACGGGCCTTGGGCTTGTTCGCAGGTGTGAAGGCCTTGTTCGACCCCGACGACCTGCTCAACCCCGGCGTGCTCGTCCACCCTGCGCCCATCGATGTCGACCTGCGGCGCCCGCATGCGCGACCTGTTCTGGCGGCGGGTGGGTTCGGTTTCGCCAATGATGGCGGTGACTTCACGCACGCGGTGCACCGGTGCGTGGGTGTCGGCAAGTGCCGAGCGGACAGCTCGGTGGCCGGCGGGTTCATGTGCCCGTCCTACCTGGCCTCGCGAGACGAGAAGGACTCGACGCGCGGGCGGGCCCGCGTGCTGCAGGAGCTGACCAACGGCTCGTTGATCACCGACTGGTCCTCCGTCGAGGTGCAGGAGTCGTTGGACCTGTGCCTCTCTTGCAAAGCGTGCGCGCGCGACTGCCCCGCCGGCGTCGACATGGCCACGTACAAGTCAGAAGTCCTGCACCGGAGATACCGCAACAAACGCAGGCCGATCAGCCACTACAGCCTAGGTTGGCTGCCACGCTGGATCTCGCTCATCGACCGAACGCACGGGCTGGGGCCCGCCGTCGCAAACGCAGCGCTTGGGTTCCGGCCGCTCGCTCGCCCGCTCCTGCGCGCGGCCGGCATCGACCCGCGCCGGACCGTACCGCGCCTCACGTCGGAGACATTCCACCGCTGGGCGCGCCGCCACCGAGCCGGTCCCGCGCGCGACGTGGGTGACGTCCGGCCCCCCGTCGTCCTGTGGGTCGATTCGTTCAGCAACGGGCTAAGCACGCAGGTGGCGCGCGCGGCGCTTCGCGTGCTGACGGACGCGGGATACCGCGTGATCCTCCCGGACCAGCAGGCCTGCTGCGGCCTGACCTGGATCACCACCGGGCAGTTGCCCGCCGCACGCACCAGGTTGTTGCGGTTACTGGAGATTCTCGGTCCGTACACCGAACAGGGCATCCCGATCATCGGCCTCGAGCCGTCGTGCACGGGTGTGCTGCGATCGGACCTGCTCGAGCTGCTGCCGGACGACCCGCGTACGGCGTCGGTGTCGACCGCGGTGCTGACGTTGGCCGAGTTGCTCACCCGCGACGCCGGCACCTCGACCGGCTGGCGGCCCGCGGACCTCGCCGGGCTCGAGATCATCGTCCAGCCGCACTGCCACCACCACTCCGTGCTGGGCTTCGCCGCGGACGAGGCGCTGCTCCTCAGTGCCGGCGCGACGCTGAGAGTCCTGGCCGGGTGCTGTGGCCTCGCGGGCAACTTCGGGATGGAGCGCGGCCATTACGAGATATCGGTCGCGGTCGCGGAGAACGCGCTGCTCCCGGCCCTGCGCGCGCGTTCGGACGCCACCGTCGTGCTCGCGGACGGGTTCTCCTGCCGGACCCAGATCGACCAGCTCGCCGGGCTGCCGAGCATCCACCTGGCCGAGCTGCTGGCTTCGGCGAGTCCCGCCACTGACCACGTTTCGGGGGCGTCGGGGTCCCTCCCGTGGCGTCGACGCCACGGGAGGGACCCTCACGCCCCCGAAACGTGGTCATTCGGGCTCAGGGGCTGAGGCGGTGCAGGTCTCGCGGGAAGAGCGTTACCTCGCGGACGTTCGCCGCGCCGGTGAGCCGCGCCGCGAAGCGTTCGAGCCCGATCGCAAAACCGCCGTGCGGCGGCATGCCGTGCTTGAAGGCGGCGAGGTAGCCGCTGAGCGGTTCCGGCGACTGGCCTCGCTCTGCCAGCGCGGCGAGGTAGTCGTCGTGCCGGTGCAGCCGCTGCCCGCCGGTGACGAGCTCCAACCCGCGGAAGAGCAGGTCGAAGCTGTTCGAGTACTCCGGCCGCGCCGGCTCCGGATGCGTGTAGAACGGCCGCTTCACCATCGGGTATCCCGTGACGAACACGAAGTCGCTGCCGTGCACACGCCGCGCCCACTCCCCCAGCCACCGCTCGTGTGCGGGCGCCAGGTCGGGCTCGCCGGTGAGGATCTCCCCGGTCGCGGCGGTGATCATGGCTTGGGCGTCGGCGAAGTGCAGCGCCGGGATCTCGGCCGGCACCACCGGCAGCTCCGTCACGACCGTCTCGAGCTGGCGTACGCGCTCGACGACGGCATCGAGCATCCCCGCGACGACATCGCGCAGCACCCGCATCACATCGCGGTGGTCGCCGATGAAGCCGAGCTCGGCGTCCAGGGAGACGTACTCCGCGAGGTGGCGGGCGGTGTCGTGCGGCTCGGCCCGGAAGACCGGCCCGACCTCGTACACGCGCTCGAAAACGCCGACCATCATCTGCTTGTAGAACTGCGGGCTCTGCGCGAGGTACGCCGTGCGGCCGAAGTAGTCGAGCGCAAACACGTTCGCGCCGGTCTCGGTGGCGGACTCGACGATCTTCGGCGTCTGGATCTCGACGAACCGCCGCGCATCGAGTGTCTCCCGGAAGCCGGCGACCGCGGCAGCGGCGATGCGCAGCACGCGCTGGCGCTCGGGATGGCGCAGCGCGACGGCGGCATGGTCGAGCTGGGTCGGCAGGGTCGCGGACAGCTGCGGCCGGTAGAGGTCGAACGGTGGCGGCTCGGCGGCGGCGGAAAGCACCGTGACCGCAGGGTTCACGACCTCGACGCCGCCAGGAGCTGCCGCGTTGGCGACAGCTCGACCACGGATCTCGAGCACGCTCTCCTCGACCACGGCCGCGAGCTCGGCCGCCTGCTCCGAGTCGGATATGACGACCTGGGCCAGGCCGCTGGCATCGCGTACGGCCAGGAACGACACCGACTTGAGTCGACGCTGGCGGTGCAACCACCCCCGCAGCAGCACCTCCTCCCCGGCGTGCTCGGGAAGGTCCGCGGCGAGCACCCGGGCACTGGATGGGGTCGGTGAGGCGGGGGTCGGCTCGGCGGGTAGGGTCGTCGGCTCCGACTGCACGGCGTCGAGGGTACGTGACCTCCGGTGGCCCGTTTCACGACGCCTCACCGCGGTCGGCCCGCCTGGGTCGACAGGTGTGGCTCACTCCCGCGAAACGAGAACGATGGGTATCTCGCGCTTGCTCTGGCGCTCGTACTTCGCGTACAGCGGGAACGTCTCGACCGCCCGCGCCCACCACTCCACCCGCTCGGCGCCGGCCAGGACGCGAGCCGTCATGTCGACAGTTTCGGCGCCGTCCTGCAGCGCAACCTGCGCGTCGGCCAGCAGGTTGAGATACCACTCCGGGTGGTCGTCGGCGCCGCCCTTCGACGCGACCGCAAGGTACGCGCCGTCGTGCTCCACCCGGATCAGCGGTGCCTTGCGGATCTTGCCGGTGCGGCGGCCACGCGTGTGCAGGATGATGACGGGCTTCCCGCCCGCGGTGTTGTGCGTCGCCCCGCCCGATGCCTCGTACCCCGCTACCTGCCGAGCTGCGCCCGGCCAGGTGCCCGGCTCGTACTCGCCCTGCAACGCCACGCCGCCACCCCCGCGCCAGTGAGAACCTGTCAATCAACCTAAGTGACACGCATCGCGTACGCCAACGTACAAGAGCGTACGATCCGAGCATGATCGCGATGACAGCGTCCGAAGCTCGAACCGGGTTGCCCGCTCTTCTCGATCGGGTCGAGGCCGGTGAGGAGATCACCATCACCCGCCACGGCCGGCCGGTGGCGGTGGTCCTCAAGCCGGATGCGCTGCGACACCGCCGCGCCGAGGCGGCGTTCAAGGCTGCGGCTGAGATCGGAGAGGCGTTGGAGCGGGCACGTCACATTCCACTCTCGGAGTCCCCCGGGCTACCCCCCGGCTACGCGGACGAGCTCGTCGCCCAGATCCGCGCCGACCGGGATGCGGACTGAAGGTGGATGCATTCGACTCGGACGTTCTCATCTACGCGGCCGAGCCGGGACACCCGCTTGGCCGCCGCGTCGAGTCGCTGTTCCACAGCCCGTCGCCACAAGAACCGGCCGGAGTCGGTTCGACACTTCTCGTGCCGGAGATCTTGGTCAAACCTCGCCACCTCGGCCGATCGGACGTGCTCCATGCGTTGCATCTCCTGCTCGGTCGACTTGACCTCCGTGCTCTCGATCGGCCGACCGCGAACCTCGCGACCGCGCTCGGTGCTTCGTACGGGCTGAAGGCTCCGGACGCGACTCACCTCGCGACCGCGGTGATCGCGGGAGCCGACCGGTTCATCACCAACAACCGGCGCGACTTCCCGAAGTCGATCACCGAGGTGGACATCACCTACCCGGAGGACCTCTCCGACCCGGGCTGAGGCGCCCGTGACCTGGCCGAGTGGTCACTTCCGGTCTTCGATTTCGGCCGGCCGCAGCACTCTGCTGACAACTCGAGGAATGCCTAGCGCGCCAGCCGCGTCGCTCGGCAAGGTTGTCGGCGCCAGCGGCGAGAATGGGTCCGGCTCGCGCCGCCGCCCGAGCCGGACTCCGTTGAAGGAGCCTGCGCCGCATGGCCCGCCGTACGCCCACCGCCCCGCCCCCTGAAGGAGCCGGGGGGTCCGCCGAGCGCATCCTCGACATCGATGTCTCGACCGAGATGGAGACGTCGTTCCTGGAGTACGCCTACTCCGTCATCTATTCGCGCGCGCTGCCCGACGCCCGCGACGGGCTCAAGCCGGTGCAGCGCCGGATCCTGTTCCAGATGGCCGAGATGGGCCTGCGGCCGGAGCGCAACCACGTAAAGTCCGGTCGGGTCGTCGGCGACGTCATGGGCAAGCTGCACCCGCACGGCGACGGCTCCATCTACGACACGCTGGTCCGCATGGCCCAGCCCTTTGCCATGCGGCTCCCGCTGGTCGACGGGCACGGGAACTTCGGATCTCTGGACGCCGGTCCGGCGGCGTACAGGTACACCGAAGCGCGCTTGGCCCCCGCGGCGCTGCTGATGACAGACGGGCTCGACGAGGACGTCGTGGAGTTCGTGCCGAGCTACGACGGCGCGATGATGCAGCCGTCGGTGCTGCCGGCGGCGCTCCCGAACCTGCTGGTCAACGGCACGACCGGCATCGCGGTCGGCATGGCGACCAACATGGCGCCGCACAACCTGGTCGAGGTGATCGGCGCGGCCCGGCACCTCATCGCGCACCCGGAGGCGACCCTCGACGAGCTGATGCGCTTCGTGCCGGGTCCCGACCTCCCCACCGGCGGCAAGATCATCGGGCTCGACGGCGTGCGAGAGGCGTACGCCAGCGGGCGCGGCACGTTCAAGACCCGCGCAACGGTCCGGGTCGAAAACATCACCCCGCGCCGCAAGGGCCTCGTCGTCACCGAGCTGCCCTATCTCGTCGGCCCGGAGAAGGTCATCGAGAAGATCAAGGACGCGGTGCAGGCCAAGAAGCTGCAGGGCATCGCGGCCGTCAACGACTACACCGATCTGGCTCACGGGCTGCGTCTCGTCATCGAGATCCGCAGCGGCTTCAACCCCGATGCGATCCTCGAGCAGCTCTACCGGCTCACGCCGCTGGAGGACTCGTTCGGCGTCAACAACGTCGCGCTCGTCGACGGTCGACCGCGAACGCTTGGCCTGCGGGAGCTGCTCCAGGTGTACGTCGCGCACCGGCTCGAGGTCGTGCGTCGGCGCACGATCTACCGCCTCGCACGGCGCGAGGAACGCCTGCACCTCGTCGAGGGTCTGATCATCGCGATCCTCGACATCGACGAGGTCATCCAGCTGATCCGTCGCAGCGACGACGCCGATGCCGCGCGGCGCGGGCTGATGGAGGTGTTCGACCTCTCCGAGGCGCAGGCCTCGTACATCCTCGAGCTGCGCCTGCGCCGGCTCACCCGCTTCTCGCGGGTCGAGCTGGAGACGGAGCGGGACAACCTGCGCCGTGAGATCGATCAGCTCAGAGCATTGCTCGCCGACGAGAGCCTGCGCCGCTCAGCCGTGTCCGAGGAGCTCGCGGAGGTCGCCAGGACGTACGGCACACCGCGACGCACCGTGCTGCTGGAGGGCACCGGTGCGCCGGCCAAGGCGACGAGCGCGCCATTGGAGGTCACGGACGACCCGTGCTGGGCGCTGCTCTCCTCAACCGGGTTGCTCGCACGCACGGTCGGCGACGAGCTCGGTGGCAGTGAGCTTGGTGGCGGCGAGCTCGGTGGCGGCGCCGCATCGACCGGCACCGCACGCGCCGCGCACGACGTGATGCGCAGCGCCGTCCGGACCACCGCGCGCGGCGAGCTGGGCCTGCTCACCTCACGCGGACGCATGCTCAGGCTCGGCGTGCTGGACATGCCGGCCATGCCGCTCACGGCCAGCGCCCTGTCCCTGTCCGGGGGCGCGCCGCTCAGCGAGTTCGTGGCGCTCGGCGCGGGCGAGCGGGCGCTCGCCCTCGTGTCGCTGGATGCCGACGGACCGGGCCTTGCAGTCGGCACGGCACTCGGCGTCGTCAAGCGGCTGGTCGCGGACCACCCGGGCCGCGACGAGTGGGAGGTCATCGCCCTGCGCCCGGGCGACGAGGTGGTCGGCGCCGGCGCCGTCGCGGCCGAGTCCGACGAGCTCGTCTTCGTGAGCGACGACGCCCAGCTGCTGCGATTCGGCGCCGGCCAGGTCCGCCCGCAGGGCCGGGCGGCCGGTGGCATGGCCGGCATAAGGCTCTCGCCACGACGGCGCGCGACATTCTTCGGCACGGTTCCCGGCGCGGCGGTCGAGCCGGTGGTCGTCACCATCGCGGGCTCGTCGGCGGCGCTGCCAGGCACCCAACCCGGCAGCGCCAAGGTCACCCCGCTCTCGGAGTATCCGGGCAAGGGCCGCGGCACCGGCGGTGTCCGCTGCCACCGGCTGCTCCGCGGCGAGGACACACTGCTGCTTGCGTGGGTCGGCCCGGGTCCCGCCCGCGCCGCCGCCGCCAGCGGAGCACCCGTGGATCTCCCGACCGAGCAGGGCCGCCGCGACGGCTCCGGCACGACCCTGAGCCAACCGGTCGACGCTGTCGCAGGAGCGGTTCGGCGGTGACCCCAGCACGAAGTCCGCCAACACCCCAACCGGTCACTCGTTAGATAGGTGTACGTCCGAGTGGATCCGCCCGCGCGATGTCGGTCTCGAGGTACCACGTCACGCCGGCAAGTTGGTCCCTCCGCACTTTGAGGGGTTTGAGCAGTACTTCCGGCGGGACTGGACCGGCGCCAGCCGCTGTTAGCTGCGCTGAACTGAGCACCACCCGCTCGCCTTGCAGGACGCCGATCCTCTCGCGCCTTCCGGGCACCAGCTCAACAACGAGATCGGGCATAGCCACTCCTCCTCGCGGGGGCGCCTGAACCGCACGCGAACTCGGCGGTCGCACCCGCTCTGAGCGCTTTGGACGCTGCGGTGCACCGTTGCCCGTCGCGGCGCGACCGGTCACAAGCTCGCGCTAGGTACGGCTGCGGGCGGAGCGGCGGCGGGCCGACAGCGGGACGGCGTACCAGATGACCAGGAACACGCAGAACACTCCGGCGCTCAGCAACGCCGCCCATCCGCTGCCTAGGACGAAACCTGTCACGAGCAGGACGGCGCCGACCATCGCCAGCATAAGGAAGACCAGGCCGGTGATCGCCATCCAGTTTCCGGCCTCGACGAGCTCGTCTCGCAGCTTCTTGCGGAACACGATCCGCGCGTACGACACGGGCCCGATAAAGAGGATCGCCGCCAGGGCCGTACACAGCAGCGTCCCGATGAACACGTCCCGCTGCCATTCGGCGAGTTCGGTGAACCGTTGCGTGAACGCGATCCCCAGCAAGAAGGCGAAGAGGATCTGCACGCCCGCCTGCGAGACCCGCAGTTCCTGCAAGAGATCGTCGAACTGCCGGTCCAATCGCTCGTCGTGCGACTCGTCCCGGTCGTCCGCGTGCTCTGACGTCATCGCCCGGGCGACACGTAGCTCAGCCGAGCCTCGTGGGGTCCTGGATGCGCGTCGGCCGAGCGCGAAGGGCGCGGTTGGCGAACCACGTGACAGCCCACAGCACGACCCCCAGGGCGATGAGCAGGCCCGCCACCCTGTACTGCGCCGTGTCGCGCCCCGTCCATGGACCGACCAGGTACGCGCAGGCGAGCGCGCCCACGATCGGCAGCCCCGACGGCGCGTGGAAGTGATCGTGCTCGACGGTGTCCTTGCGCAGCACCAGCACGGCGATGTTCACGATCGTGAAGACACCGAGGAGCAGCAGTGCCGTGGTGCCACCGAGCACCGAAATCGCGTCCGAGCCCGCGAATGACACGTACGTGATCAAGCAGAACGCGATCACCGTGGTGAAGATGATCGCCACCCACGGCGTACGCCGCGCCGGGTGCACCTTGCCGAGGATCGGCGGCAGCACCGCCTGCCGGGCCATGCCGTACAGCAGCCGGCTGGCCATCAGCATGTTGATCAGGGCCGAGTTGGCGACGGCGAACATCGAGATGAACGGGAAGATCTGGTCCATCGGCAGGTCCGGTGCACCCGCCCGTACGACCTCCAGCAGCGGTGTGTCGCTGGCGGCGAGCTCGTCGACCGGGACGAGAGCCACCGCGGAGATGGACACGAGGACGTAGATCATGCCCGTGATGGAAAGTCCGGTCAGCATGATCTTCGGGAAGATCCGGCTCGGGTCCTTGGTCTCCTCCGCCATGTTGACCGAGTCCTCGAAGCCGACCATCGCGAAGAAGGCAAGCGACGTCGCCGCCGTGACCGCGAGGAAGACGCTCTTGTCCTCCGCCGTGTCGAACGCGACCACGCGGGAGAAGTCGGCGTCGCCGCCGAAGATCGCCCACACGCCGACGAGGATCACGAGCAGCAGCCCGGAGAGCTCGACCATCGTGAGCACGACGTTGGCCTTCACGCTCTCGCCGACGCCGCGGAAGTTGACCAGCGCCACGACCAGCATGAACAGCAGCGCGATGATCACGACCGTGCTGTTGGCGGGCTCCTCGATGTCGGTGAAGCCTGCGATGGAGTTCGCCGCAAAGGCGCGAGACGCCGTCGACGCGGACGTGATGCCCGACGACATGACCGTGAACGTCACCATGAACGTGACGAAGTGGATGCCGAACGCCTTGTGCGTGTACAGCGCAGCGCCTGCGGCCTGCGGATACTTCGTGACCAGCTCGAGGTAGGAGAACGCAGTCACCATCGCGACCGCGAACGCGACCAGGAACGGCAGCCACGCGGCACCGCCCACCTCAGCCGCGACGTCACCCGTCAGGGCGTAGACACCCGTGCCGAGGATGTCGCCGACGATGAACAGCAGGAGCAGCCTCGGGCCGAGGACCCGCTTGAGCGTGGGCTCGCCGTGCTCGTTCAGCTCGGAGTCGCTACGTACGGTCGCCTCGGCCATGAGCCCTCCTGCCGACCACCCGTGCTGCGCCCGGGCGGCGAGCACGCGGTGTCAGACGCCAGCGTGCTCTCCGGCGCTCGACGTGTCGAGCGTGACGCGCGAAGGTTTACTGGATGAACAATGCATGTCGCACCTCTGCGCGACGCCATCTCGATGCCCAGACCCGTCCGCGGGACACCGTCACGCGTCGATCCGTGCGCGGTCGAGGGCCGCGGCGGAGTCGACGATGAAGTCCTTGCGCGGGGCGACGTCGTTGCCCATCAGCAGCTCGAACGTCAGCTCTGCCGCCGCGGCGTCCGCGACGCGAACCCGTCGCAACGTACGGAACCTCGGGTCCATCGTCGTCTCTGCGAGCTGGCTGGCGTCCATCTCGCCGAGGCCCTTGTAGCGCTGCGGCTGCCGGTAGCGCCGCCCGGACCGATCCAGCCGACCGAGAACCGTGGTCAGCTCACTGTCGGAGTAGGTGTAGATGACCTCCGCCTTGCGCGATCCGGACCCGGCGATGTCGACGCGGTGCAGCGGCGGCACCGCCGCGAAGACCCGCCCGGCGTCGATCAGCGGTCGCATGTAGCGGAAGAACAGGGTCAGCAGCAGGGTGCGGATGTGAGCGCCGTCGACGTCGGCATCGGTCATCACGACGATCTTGCCGTAGCGGACTGCCTCCAGGTCGAACGTACGCCCCGAGCCGCCGCCGATGACCTGGATGATCGCGGCGCACTCGATGTTGTTGAGCATGTCCGTGACGGATGCCTTCTGGACGTTGAGGATCTTGCCCCGGATCGGCAGCAGCGCCTGGAAGTCGGAGCTGCGCGCCATCTTGGCGGTGCCGAGCGCGCTGTCGCCCTCGACGATGAACAGCTCGGACCGGTCGATGTCGGTGCTGCGGCAGTCGGCCAGTTTCGTCGGCAGGGACGACGTCTCCAGCGCCGTCTTGCGGCGCTGGGTCTCCTTGTGCGTGCGCGCACTGATGCGCGACTTCATCTCGGTGACGACCTTGTCGAGCAGCGTCGCGGCCTGCTGCTTGTCCTTGCCGCGCGTGGACGTCAGCCGCTCGGTCAGCTCACGCTCGACGACCCGCGCCACGATCCCGCGCACGGCGGCGGTGCCGAGCACCTCCTTGGTCTGCCCTTCGAACTGCGGCTCGGCAAGACGCACCGTCAGGACCGCGGTCATGCCGGCGAGGACGTCATCCTTCTCCAGCTTGTCGTTGCCCGGCTTTAGCCGCCGGGCGTTGGCCTCGACGACCCTGCGGAACGTCTTGAGCATCGCCTGCTCGAACCCCGCGACGTGGGTGCCGCCCTTCGGCGTCGCGATGACGTTGACGAAGCTGCGCAGGTCCGTGTCGTACGCCGCACCCCACCGCAGTGCGATGTCGACGGAGCACTCGCGCTCGACCTCCTTGGACGAGAGCTGCCCGGTCGCGTCCAGGACGGGCACCGTCTCGGCGAAGTGACCGGACCCTGTCAGTCGCCAGATGTCGGTCACGGCGGGGTCGGCGGCGAGGTGCTCGACGAACTCAGCCGTGCCGCCGTCGTGGTGGAACTGCTCGGTGACCGGCGCGGCCCCGTCGCGTGCACTGCGCCGATCGGTGACGAGCAGCCGCAGCCCGGGCACCAGGAACGACGTCTGGCGCACACGCGTGACCAGCTCGTCGTACGACAGCACCGCGTCGGCGAGGAAGATCTGCGGGTCCGGCCAGTACCGGATCCGCGTGCCGGTCGCGCCGCGCTTGGCGCGGCCGGTCACGCGCAGCTCCGAGGAGTCCGTGAACGGGGTGAACGGCGCGTCGGGGCGCGGTCCGTCGGGCGCGTCGGTGAACAGCCCCGGCTCGCCGTGGCAGAAGCTCATCGCGTGCGTCTTTCCGCCTCGGTCAACTTCGACATCGAGCCGCCACGCGAGGCCGTTGACGACCGAGGCTCCAACGCCGTGCAGACCGCCGGTCGCGACGTACGAGCCGCCGCCGAACTTGCCGCCGGCGTGGAGCTTGGTGAAGACGACCTCGACCCCGGACAGGCCGGTCTTCGGCTCGGCGTCGACCGGGATACCGCGGCCGTCGTCGTGCACCTCGACGGACCCATCCGGATGGAGCACGACCTGGATCAGCGTGCAGTGACCGGCGAGCGCCTCGTCCACCGCGTTGTCGATGATCTCCCAGACGCAGTGCATGAGCCCGCGCGAGTCCGTCGACCCGACGTACATCCCAGGGCGCTTCCGAACCGCCTCGAGGCCCTCGAGGACGGACAGGTGCCGGGCCGTGTAGTCATCCGCGGCGCCACGGCGACCCGACCCGGTGCGAGCGGGCGGTGCCGTGCCGCGCAGTGGTGCGGTGCTCATCCAGCTCCTGAACGGGGGCCGACGGGGTGCGTGAACTCGTTTCGGCGTCCCGCGGGTATCGGGCTCCTCAGGTTACCCGCGGACTCCGACGGTCTCGCTTCGGACTCGCCGCGCCCCAACCGACGCCGAAGTCGCACCCGAATGGGCAGAAGGTGAGACTGTTGTGAGGTAGGACACGGGGTACGTCGCCCGGCCCGCACCGGCAGTCGGGAAGCTAGCCGGGCTGCTTGGATGTTGTATGAAGAGCTGGCACTTGCACCATGCACTGCCCGGCACGTGATTTCGCAGACGGACCGCCACGGCGGAGCAGCCGCCGGTGGAGTCCCCACACTGACGAGATGAGGCGACGTGACACCGACCCTAGCCGCGACGCCGCTGCGCGCCGCAGACCGCTGTGACCGCTGCGGGGCCCAGGCATACATCCGCGTGCTGCTTCCAGACGGCGGCGAGCTCCTGTTCTGCGCCCACCACGGTCGCAAGCACTCGGAGGCGCTGAAGTCGAAGGGTGCCGTCATCTTCGACGAGTCCAACCGCCTCGACGTGTCAGCGGTCGCCACCCTCGACGAGCGCTGACCTGGCGGTACGGCCCGACCTCACCCCTGCCAACCGCCCCCGAGCCTGCGCCCCCGACGGTGGTCCTCGGCCGGGCCCGGCACGCCGAGTTTCCACGTGGCGTACCAAACCAAGGGGTCAGGCTCGAGCGGGGCGGTGGGCTTCAGTCCAGGTAGTCGCGCAGAACCTGAGACCGGCTGGGGTGGCGCAGCTTGGACATCGTCTTGGACTCGATCTGACGGATGCGCTCGCGGGTGACGCCGTACACCTTGCCGATCTCGTCCAGTGTCTTGGGCTGACCGTCGGTCAGGCCGAAACGCATCGACACAACGCCTGCCTCGCGCTCCGACAGGGTCTCGAGCACTGAGTGCAGCTGCTCCTGCAGCAGCGTGAACGACACCGCGTCGGCTGGCACGATCGCCTCGGAGTCCTCGATCAGGTCGCCGAACTCGCTGTCGCCGTCCTCACCCAGCGGCGTGTGCAGGCTGATCGGCTCGCGGCCGTACTTCTGGACCTCGACGACCTTCTCCGGCGTCATGTCCAGCTCGTGGGCGAGCTCCTCCGGGGTCGGCTCGCGGCCAAGGTCCTGGAGCATCTGGCGCTGCACCCGGGCGAGCTTGTTGATCACCTCGACCATGTGCACGGGGATGCGGATCGTACGCGCCTGGTCGGCCATGGCCCGCGTGATCGCCTGCCGGATCCACCAGGTGGCGTACGTGGAGAACTTGTAGCCCTTGGTGTAGTCGAACTTCTCGACCGCGCGGATCAGACCCAGGTTGCCTTCCTGGATGAGGTCCAGGAACAGCATGCCGCGGCCGGTGTAGCGCTTGGCCAGGGAGACGACCAGGCGGAGGTTCGCCTCGAGCAGGTGGTTCTTGGCACGGCGGCCGTCGTGGGACACCCATTCCAGGTCCGTGCGCAGCTTGCCCTCTAGTTTCGTGCCTGCGTTGAGCTTCTCCTCGGCGAACAGACCGGCCTCGATGCGCTTAGCCAGCTCGACCTCCTGCTCCGCGTTGAGCAGGGGAACCTTGCCGATCTGCTTGAGATAGTCCTTGACCGGGTCGGCGGTGGCGCCGGCCTGCATGACCTGCTGGGCGGGCTCATCGGTGTCGTCGCGCTCGGAGTAGACGAAGCCCTTGACCTCGTCCTCTTCCTCGGCGACCTCTGCCTCGACCGCGGGGTCGGCAACCGCCTCCGGGTCGGCGGTCGCAGGCTCTGCGCTGGCGGCAGGGTCGACGACTGCCGCTTCCAGGAGGGTCGGATCGAGAACGGCTGGATCGAGAGCGGCTGGGTCGGCGCCGTCGAGAAGCGCGGGATCGGCGGCGGCGGCGAGATCCGCGAGATCCGGCTCGACCTCGAGGTCCTCCGCGAGCGGCTCGCGGTCGGCGACATCGTTGCCGGTCGCCGTCGTGACGGGTGCATCGTCGACCGCCGCGGATCCGGCAGCAGCGGTCGTCTTGCGCCCGGTCCGGGCCGGGGGCTGCACGGATGTGCCGCTCCTCGTGACTGAGGCCGCGGGCTTCTTGGTTGTCGACGACTTGGCAGCGGGCGTGGACTTGGCAGCGCCCGGGGTTTTTCCAGCGCCCGTGGACTTGGCAGCGCCCGTGGACTTGGCAGCCACCGCAGTCTTGGCAGTCACCGTCGTAGTTGCTGTCGACTTTCGCTCTGCTGCGGCGATTGGCTCTGCCGGGATGGTGGGACGTCGAGACATTGCCGACACGGACTTCCTTTCGCGGGCGGCAGACGTTAGCCGGAGCCCGACAAACGCCAGGCAGCACGAGGGCTCGTGGGCGGGCGATACCCGCTCCTGCGCACAACAGTGTGACACGTCCGCGCTGTTCCCGTTGTACGCGCTGAGCCCGCCGCGAGCGTGGCGGCCCTCACGCCGATCGTGCCCGCCGGCAGGGTCTCCGACTGGGACCACCACTAGCCCACCGCGCCGAATACGGCCCCATCCAGGGCGCTGGCCCTACGCTGCAACCGATGGAGCGGCCGGACGCGCGGGAGGTCGTCGCTCGCCGCGCGCACACGTCCGCGCTCGCGCTGTTCCGGGGTCTCCCGGTCGCCGTACGACTCATGCTCACGCACGCGATCTCCCCGGCGTACTGCGTCGGTGCCGTCGCTGTCTGCGTCGACTCCGAGCATCGAGTGCTCCTGGTGCACAGCCGCCACCAGAATGCCTGGAGCCTCCCCGGCGGGCTGCTCAAGCGTCGTGAGACGCCGAGCGCGGCGCTGACGCGGGAGCTCCGTGAGGAGTTGGGCGTCGCAGTCGACGTGGCGGACCTGGACGCCGCTGCGCGGGTGCTCGTGGACCCGCGGTCGCGTCAGGTGACGGTCGTGTTCGGGCTGACGCTGCCGGCCACTCCCGTCGCGGACGGCGTCGAGGTGGTGGAGGTCGGCTGGTTTGCCGCCCCAGACCTCCCGGCGGCCCTGCTGCGTGGGACGCGGGAGTCGCTCGACCTGCTGGCGCCCTTCGACCGATGACCGGCCGACAGACGACCGGCCGACAGACGACCGG
>Ga0136634_10000159_pt1 | contig 32853 bp, 31 predicted proteins | sample AntDrymUQ8332106_2_FD_104654 | JGI IMG/M metagenome (GOLD analysis project Ga0136634, IMG submission 104654) | Polar desert sand microbial communities from Dry Valleys, Antarctica - metaG UQ833 (21.06) | ecosystem: Environmental > Terrestrial > Soil > Desert | place: Antarctica: Dry Valley... | reverse complement strand
TGCTTTCTTTAAGGTAAAAAATAGCCCATTACATATTATCTCAAGGAACAGGGGAGTAACAAAATTTAAGAAAACAACCGATAATCAAAAACCAAGCAAAAAGAAAGATAAGGCTATAGGATGTAGTCTGGACAAGCATTTCAGCGTTTCGAACAGGCATAAAAAAAACCCCAAATAAGGGGTTAATGTGCCCAGAACAGGAATCGAACCTGCACTCTCTTGCGAAAACCAGATTTTGAGTCTGACGCGTCTACCAATTCCGCCATCTGGGCAACGCTATAAAAGGGAGGCAATATTACGGATTTGATGGATTTTGTCCAAAATGCGTTGTAAGTATTTTTTCTTGTAGTAATAACTCTTTACCTGCAGCAACTCTTTTTCGGTAGTAATACCTTCCTGATAATTTTCCACAATTGCTGCAACATCATTATAAATTTGAGTGAGTAATTCCTTTGTCTTTGAAATGCATTGTTCCAGTGCATCGTTATTGGTACCCTCTTCCAGTTCCATCAGTTCTTCGTTAATATCCATCACCTCCATTAAAAACTCAGGATCCAATTCATATTTTTCTTCATCATGAACCAGGTCTTTTAACTGCAGAACATACTTAATGGTATCATCAGGGTTTTGAAAAACTTTATAGGCTTTGTTAATATCGGCTGATTTTTCCAGTACCTCGGCTTGTATACCTTCGGTTGCGTTGCTATGAAAATCAGGATGATAATGACGGCTTAATTCATAAAACTTTTGTTTCAATTGTGATATATCAACCTTCATCAGCACCGGCAATCCATATAATTCAAAGTAATTCATGAAATTTTAAACTGTTTATGGCAAAAATACTATAATGAGCGTGCCTCCTGGGAAAATGTTTCGTCTTTAAAAGTATAGACTTATCTTATAGGTCGGTTGGCCTTTATTTTGCATCTGAATCTCTTAACGATAAATTACCATTATGAAAACAATGTTCCTGGTTGTGGGTATTTGTATAGGGGTATTTGCCGCATGTACTAAGAAAGATACATCCGTAGTTTCAGTCGCGGCAGCGGTGACCAATGGCACCTGGAGGGTCACCCATTTTTCAGAGAAGACCAATAACGAAACCAGTGAATTTAGTGGATATACCTTCACATTTCAAAATAATGGAAAGGTGCTGGCTTCAAAAAATGGCATCATCAAAGAAGGCAATTGGTCGGAGAGTAAAAGTTCTCAAAAACTCTTCATTGATTTGGGTGTTAAGACCATTGCGAATAAGCCATTGGGTGGACTTTCTGATCAGTGGGTCATTGTCTCAAAAACAGATACTAAAATAAATCTTGGGGATGATAATCCCTTAAGCAACGAATTACTGGAGTTTACTAAGAATTGATTTTCGAGGTTCTGTATAATTTCCGATTACATAAGTTAAGAGAATATCTTTGTTTCTACTTTAAAGAAGCAAATGATTACAATCGGATTAATTTGTGAAGGTAAAATACCTGCTGATAACCGGGTTGCCTTAACGCCTTCACAATGTAAATGGATACAAAAAAATCATCCCGTCAAAATACTTGTTCAGTCTTCGGATATCCGGTGTTTTTCTGATAGAGAATACCGGATGGCTGGTATTGAAGTGTTGGAAGACATCAGTGCTTGTGATATCCTACTGGGAATAAAGGAAGTGCCCAAAGAGAATCTTATCGCGGGTAAAGTGTTCCTATTTTTCTCACATACCAGGAAGCAGCAATCATGGAACCGGGCATTATTGCAAGAGATCATCAGGAAGGATATTACTTTAATAGATTACGAGTGCCTGGCCCACGATGACGGACAGCGTATATTAGGTTTCGGATTTTTTGCAGGTATTGTTGGTGCCCACAATGGGATTATGGCATTCGGCAATAGGACCGGGGCCTATACACTGGATCGGGTATACAATCAGAAAAGTTTTCGTAAACTGATCCATACTTACTTTGGATTAAAGCTGCCTGCCATTAAGATCGCGGTTACTGGTTCCGGCCGCGTAGCACATGGAATTCTGGAGATCATGAATCTGCTTGGAGTCATAGAAGTAGAACCTGATGAGTATTTATCGAGGCCGTTTTCATATCCTGTATTTACCCAGTTAAAGGGTGCTTATTTATACGAACATTTTGAAACGGGAACATACAACCGGGAAGATTTTCATGAGAATGCTCAAAATTATCTCTGCAAATTTTATCCTTATACAAAGGTTACTGATATTTTAATGAATGGAATTTACTGGGATCAAACGGTTCCGCGATTATTTGAAAACGACCAGGTTGCAGAGAAAGATTTCCGGATACAAACAATAGCTGATATCACAGACGATACGAGGGGATCTGTTCCCTGCAATATTGGAGATGGCAGCATCCTGGAACCTGTATATGGAGTTGACAAATTCTCTAATGAAAAAACCCTACCATATCTGCCCAATTCCGTTGACATAATGGCGGTAGGAAATTTGCCGAATGAATTACCCCGTGATGCTTCCCGTTATTTCGGCCAGCAATTGATCAAGTATGTTATAGACGATCTAATCAAAGGTGGTTCCCCCATCATCGAAAGGGCAACAATGGTGAAAAATGGAAAACTTACAGCAGATTATTTATACCTGAAGGAGTATGCAGCAATGGAGGATACCATTTCATAAATACAGGTAATAGTCTTTCAGTAAATCAACGAACTCTTTAGTATACCTGTCTCCTTCATTTTCGCGGATGCTCATTTCAATGACAGCAATATTTTTTTCTCTTTTGCGGCTATAATGCAATATTGCCCTTGTAAAAGGATGGACATCAGTATGGCGTATTATAAGTTTGTCCTGCAAATAAAAATGCTGTTCTTCGCTCATTTCATTGAAATAGTCGCAACGATCGAATGGAAGCAGAATCCCAAAAGTTCCCTTTGAAGAAAGGTTTTTATTGATTACCCGGATCAATTCCTGCAGTGTTAGATGGATGCTATGTTTTGCAATATTTTCTTCTTCGGTTTGCGATGGGAGATTGTTGTCAAAAAAAGGAGGATTGGTGATGATAAAATCATACCTATCCGTGAATGAATAGGAGCGAACATCGCCCTGAAATACCTGTAATCGTTCTTTCCAATTGTTTTGCGAGATATTCTCCCGGAGTTGTTTGAAGCAGGAAGGATTGATTTCAATCCCGTGTATATTTCCCCCGGATTTCTGAGCGAGCATCATCATAAGCAAGCCTGTTCCAGATCCGATATCAAGTATGGTTGTACGTGAATCGATCTTTTCTGCAAACCAGGCTCCAAGCATACAGGCGTCGGTACATACTTTCATTGCACAACCATCCTGGTGAATGATAAACTTTTTAAATTTGAAATAGGAGTTAGCCAAGTTTTTAATTATTCGTTCGGTTGCTGTACAAATACACCTGTAAGCACTGGAGAGAGCTCTACCAAAATGAAAAATCTGCTAAAGACCTTATAGACTTTCGTCCGTCCATCTACCACTCTGCCCTGGCAGTTGGAGACACAGACAGATCTGAAAATTCATTTGCTTTAAATTTATAATAACCTGTAATCGCTATCATGGCCGCATTGTCTGTACAATATTGAAATTCCGGAATGAATGTGTTCCATTGATATTTTTTCCCCATTTCTTCAAATCTTTTTCTCAATCCACTATTAGCAGATACGCCTCCTGCCAGGCATATATCCTTTATACCAGTTTGCAAGGAAGCTTTTTTTAATTTATTGAGCAAAATAGTTACGATGCGTTGTTGTATGGAAGCGCAGATATCGGCAAGATTGTGCTCGATAAAATTTTCATTATTACTTCGTTGTTCCTCTAAAAAATAAAGGATCGATGTTTTCAATCCGCTGAAACTAAAATTTAATCCTGGTATTTGTGGTTCGGGAAATGTAAAGCGATCCGGGTTTCCTGTTTGCGCATATTTATCAATCAATGGACCGCCGGGATAGGGCAGGCCTAATAATTTTGCAGATTTATCGAAGGCCTCTCCAGCAGCATCATCAATGGATTCACCGATTACTTTCATTACAAGGGGTGAGTCGCAAACTACAATTTGAGTATGCCCTCCACTTACAGTTAAACATAGAAAAGGAAAAGAGGGCTTTTGGTCATCGATCATATTTGCAAGCACATGAGCCTGCATATGATGAACTCCTACTAACGGAATATTTAAAGATAGGGCTAACGATTTAGCAAACTGTGATCCTACCAGTAATGAACCGATAAGGCCGGGTGCCTGGGTGAATGCAATAGCGTTTACCGTTTTCAGTATGTTATGAAGATTTGCCGAAGGAAAGGAAGTTTGCAGTGCCGTGTTTACAACAGGAACAATATTTTGGATATGGGCTCTCGAAGCAAGTTCAGGAACCACACCACCATATTGTTCATGTACCGATTGATTGGCGATAATATTTGAAAAGATTTTTCCATCAATGCATACAGATGCTGCGGTTTCATCGCAGGATGATTCGATACCGAGAATAGTTATTTTACCTGATTTCAAAACGCGTTGTTGATGTGAAATTTGATCTTTTGTTGTGTAGAGATTACTATCGACATTTATTTGCTTCTTATCGCAACAACCGGATCCATTCTTGCAGCAATGGTGGCAGGAATGATCCCGGCCAGAACACCAACTATAACGCAAATTCCAATAGCGAGAAACATGATATCAAGTGATATGAAGACCGTGAATCCTAATACTGCTGAAAATATCTGGGTAAGAATAAATACAAGCAATAAACCTATTAACCCACCGAGAATACACAAGAAGGCAGCTTCAAGTAAAAATTCTGTAAGGATCGTTGAACGTTTTGCGCCGATTGCTTTTTTTAAACCTATCTGGCTGGTACGTTCACGAACGGTTACAAACATAATATTCGCTACTCCAAACATGCCCACCACCAATGATAGAGCCGCAATAGCCCATCCACCTTTATTAACACCGCTGAATATATCACTGGCAAATTTGCTGAAAGAGTCAATATCATTCAATGAAAAATCATCCGCTTCCCGGGGTTTTAATTTTCGAAGAGACCGCATGGCACCTGCCAACTCATCGCGCAACATCTCCATGGGTATTCCTTCTTTTCCCTGTACAATAATTTTAGGATTACCCCATTTTTCTGGAATCATCTGTTTCAGGAACCCGGTTGTCATTATCAAACAATTGTCGAATTGCCAGGTTTCCAGGATGCTTTTTCCCTGTTTTTTTATCAGGCCAATAATATTGGCTGTTTTTCCATCTTTGATTTTTACTGCTTTGCCCACTGCATTTTCCGGTGTTCCGAACAAGGCTCTCGCTACTTCATTGCCGATCAAAACAGAATTAGAGGAATAGTCATGATCCGTTTGCAGAAGATTTCGTCCCAGAGTAACCTCTACTTTCTGAATATTGAAAAAATCTTCTGTAACCCCGTAATAGGAGATGTTATTAACGATATTATCTTCAAACTCTATTGAATTGTTCGTTTCTATTTCAAAAGCAATGTTCGCGGCACTGGGAACTTTTAATTTCAGCGCTTTCATTTCCTCTTGCTTAGGCTCAGGGCGCTTAACATATTTCCACCACGGATAATCATTTCCACCAGAGTATTCCCATTTATCAATGTAAACCGTATTAGATCCCAGCGATTTAATATCTCTTTGAATGGCCTGTTCGAGGCTTCCTACAGTTGAAAGAACGCTTATAATACAGAAGATACCGATAGTAACTCCAAACAGTGATAGAAAAGTGCGGAGCTTATTAGAACGGAACTCCTGCAAAGCAATTTTAAGACTACTCCAGATGATTTCTAAAAATCGGTGCATCATCAAATGTAAGATTTCCTTTTTGAGGTATAAAGATAAAAGTATGGGTGGGAGAGGTGGTAAGTGGGAGCCAAGGGGTACGAGGTATGGGGCCTGTAGTTGAAGGCATGAGGTGGAAGGTTTCGAAAATGTACCAGCATACTTCTCCTCACTCCCCGCCATTCAAAGCTCACACCGCTTACTCTTCCCTAATACTTTTCACTTCCTACCTCACACCCCTTGCCTGATACCTTACACCTCCCGCCTCAAACCTTTTAAATTAAATTGCATTCAAATAATCTACATGCACATTATCGAAAATGAAATTCTGAACGTTTCTGTTGCTGAAAAAGGAGCGGAGTTAACGAGTATTTATCACAAGGGATTTGAATTGGAATATATGTGGAACGGTGATCCTTCTTTTTGGTCGAAACATTCTCCGATTCTCTTTCCGGTGGTGGGTGCTTTGAAAAACAACACCTACTATTTTAAAAACAAGAGTTACCAACTTCCAAGGCATGGCTTCGCGAGGGAGATGGATTTTTTAGTAGCGGAACAATCATCTAATAGTATCACCTTTTCTTTGGTACATGATGATTCGACATGGGCGATATATCCCTTTGAATTTGAATTAAAAATTTTGTATAGTCTGAATGAAAGTGAGTTGATGGTTGCCTATGAAGTAAATAATTTATCAAATGATGAAATGTATTTTTCCATAGGTGGGCATCCCGCTTTTAAAGTGCCCCTCACAGAAAATACTGATTACGAAGATTATTTTCTTGGTTTTACATCCCCTGAAAATTCTGGGCGATGGCCGGTTACGGGCGATGGATTGATAGAGCAGGAGCCTGTTCCTTTTTTTAAAAATGATTCAACCCTCAGCCTGACAAAAAATTTGTTTAAAGAAGATGCTCTCGTATTTAAAGACCTTCATTCAAACACCATTTCATTAAGGTGTACGAAACACGTACATGGACTTGATTTTGAATTTCAAGGATTTCCGTATATGGGAATATGGGCGGCAAAAAATGCAGACTTTGTTTGCATTGAACCCTGGTGCGGGGTTGCAGATAGTGTGAACACCGATCAGCAAATTAAAAATAAAGAGGGAATCAACCGATTGATGAAAGGAGAGTCTTTTAACAGGGAATGGAAAGTAAGATTATGGTAGGTAGTTCATGGTTGACGGTACTGTTGATTATTAATTAGAATATTTATTTCATATTCCTCTCTATAAACCATGAACGCTCTAATGTTTCAGCGCTCTTTTTTTAATCATTCCTCCCTTGGTATCTTTAATACTGTGCATTACAACAAATGCATTGGGATCGATAAGTTCAATCTCAGATCTAAGCCTGGAAATTTCAAGTCTCGTTACTACTGTGAAAATGATGTTCATATCCATACGTATATAGCCACGTTTACCATAACCCCCTGAACCTTTATATTCTGTTACACCTCTACCAAGTTTTTCAGTAATGGCTATCCTTATTTCTTCACTCTTAGGAGAGATGATAGTTACCCCGGTATATTCCTCAATGCCTTCTATAATATAATCTACGGTCTTGGATGCGGCTATATAAGTAAGCATTGAATACAGGGCAGCTTCAATCGACAAGAAATAAGCGGCAGCAGAAAAAATAATAATATTAATGACTGCAATGATATCACCAATGGTGGCATTTGTTTTTTTACTTAAAAATATAGCCAGCACTTCAGTTCCATCAAGTACCGCACCAGCACGAACGGTAAGACCAATCCCGGCGCCGAGGAAAAATCCGCCAAAAACGGCCACCAGCAATCTGTCATTAGTTACAATGGGGTATTCCACGAATGCCAGGCATAAGGCTAAACCGGTAATTGTTATGATTGTTTTTATTGTGAAAGATTTTCCTATTTGCTGGTAGCCAAAAAATATGAATGGAATGTTTACCAATAATATGAAAAGGTAAATGGGCTGACCCGTAATTTCAGTTAATAATAATGATATACCGGTGGCACCACCATCTATGAAATCATTTGGTAATAAAAAACTTTTCAATCCGAAGCCTGCTGATAAAATCCCAATCACGATCAATAGTGTATCCTTGATATGAAGAACAAAGCTTTTGCGGAAACGATACAGGGATTTTGCCTCCTTGTATTTACTTGGTGAGCCAGGAGTAGTCTGTTTTTTTTTACTTCTTACAACAGTCTGTGCAATGAATTGGTGGAGATGTGGATTCATGGATTGTCTTACTGATAAGTTACGACTTTAACCGAAATATTCTTCGTGAGAATGTTACTATCAGCGACCAACTTGAATAGTAATTTAAAAATATTACTTCCAGTTCCAAAGCACGACAGCCCATTCATCCAGTTCATCATGGTAGGTATCCAGGGTTTCGAATCCCACCCTTTCATGAGCCCTGAGAGAACGATGATTGCGGGTGGAAACTTCTGTCATGATAAAATCAAACTGGCTTGAATAAATTTCTTTGTGTTTCTTGTAAAGACTATCAAACAAACCTGTTCTTCTATATTGCTTGTCAATACAAACCTGACCCATAACATAAAACCTGTATTCATTCAGTGGACGGTTCATATATTCGAGCTTATCGAAATTTTTAAACATCGGCTCCAGTGGTGGAAACAGTTCTCTGCATTCCCGAAGCATCACTAAAGCGTACCCTACTACTTCCCCGTTTTCCTTAGCGATAACGCTCGGGGCAAGGTTATGCATTTGTTGTAATACTTCCTCGGTATGGGTCAATGTTACAAATCCCTGAGTTTGCATTTCCACCTCATCAATATTCTGGATAAGATTTCGTTGTTGTAATGACAGTATTTGTTGCAGCTCTTCGTTTGTTGCAACAGTTGTAAGGGTTAGCATATTAGAAGCCCTTTTTTTTATTCGGTAAGATGGTATTATTTGCTGATTTCACTCGTGCATAATCAAAGACGATATTGCAAAAAGCTTTAACGCCAACATCTAATTGGCTATCATCAATATAAAAATCAGGTGTGTGATGGCCAGGCGCTTTTGAAGGATCATTTCCTTTTGTCATACCCCCCAGATAAAAAAAGAAGGCCGGAGCCTTTTCTCCGAAATAAGAAAAATCTTCAGCTCCTGTTGTCCATGCATGAGTTTGAACTTTTGAATTTCCCGCGGCTTTCTGAAGCGAAGGCAGCATCATAGTAACCAGGGAAGAATCGTTGAATGTAACCAGAGTTTTTGTATCAATAGACAAATCAATGGTAGCACCCGAAGCTTCTGCAATTTTAGTAGCGGTTCTACGTATCCGTTCGTGTACATCTTTTTGCATCTGTGCATCCAACGTTCTGATGGTTCCATCCAGTATTGCTTCTTCCGGGATAATATTATTTCGTAATCCGCTGTGGAATTTACCAACCGTTATCACTACCGGTGCACTTACAATATTTTCCTGCCGGCTCACAATAGTTTGCAAGCCATTAATTATCTGAGCGCCTATTACAATAGGATCAATGCTTCCCCATGGAGCGGAACCATGTGCCTGCTTGCCTTTTATTTTGATCGTGAACCAATCCGAAGAAGCCATATACGGACCGGCTTTGTACCGGATATTTCCAACTTCAATGCCAGATGATATATGCAATCCGAATATTGCATCCACTTTGGGATTGTCCATTACACCTTCTTTCACCATGAGCGAAGCACCGCCCTCCTCCTGACCCGGTGGACCTTCTTCAGCGGGTTGAAAAATTAGTTTAACCGTTCCCGCAATATCTTTTTTCATGGAAGCCAATACTTCAGCAGTTCCCATCAAAATAGCAACATGGGCATCATGTCCGCAGGCATGCATTACCGGAACCTTATCGCCGAGATAATCAGCTGTTACTTTTGACGCGAAGGGAAGGTTTACTCTTTCAGGCACCGGTAAGGCGTCCATATCAGCCCTTAATGCTACGACGGGCCCTGGTTTGCCGCCTTTTAAAATTCCAACAACACCGGTCTTGGCAACACCTGTTTGCACCTCATATCCTAAAGAACGCAGATGTTTGGCAATGTACTCGGCCGTTTTTATTTCACGATTCGATAGTTCGGGATGCTCATGAATATACCTCCGCCATTCGATCACTTTAGGTGAAATCGCTGATGCTTGTGTTTCAATAATCGTCGAGTAGTTCTGTGCATAGGTAGTACCAACTCCAAAAATCATTAAGGCCAGAAAAATATTCTTCATTTCAATATTTTAACGAATGAAAATAAGCATTTAAAATAAAGTAACCCCGGATGGCTTTGAATGATGAACCTGGTAGTTCATTTCCAGGATTAAAAAGCAATCACAAAAAATCTGAATTTGTCCGCGAATTGAGGAGCAACATTTAAATTACCGGTGTTCCCCGTAAACTTCTCTCAGGGTATCGGCAATTTCACCTAGCGTACACAAATTTTCAACAGCTTCAATAACTGCTGGCATTAGGTTTTCGTCACTGGATGCTTTATCATTCAGAGCCTGCAGCAGGTTGTCTATTTTGGCAGGGTTTCTTCTTTTACGAAGAGATTCTAATTTATCGGATTGAATTTTCCGGATGCTGTCATCAATTTTGAAAAGCGGGGTGGAATTATTTTCGTGAGCCTGGAATCTATTAACGCCTACAATGATCTTTTCTCCTGCCTCAATGCTGCGTTGATATTCGTAGGCGCTTTTTGCAATTTCATCCTGGATAAAGCCCTGTTCAATAGCCGAAACACTACCTCCCATGGCATCAATCTTTTCAATAAGTTTCAACGCCTCCATTTCCACTTCATTGGTGAGAGATTCAACATAATAACTTCCTGCTAAAGGATCCGCAGTATCCGGGGCGCCGCTTTCAAAAGCAATGATTTGCTGAGTCCTTAGTGCAATCCGCGCCGCTTCTTCTGTAGGAAGACTGAACGCTTCGTCATAACCGTTAGTATGCAAGGATTGTGTACCTCCCAAAACAGCAGATAATGATTGTATTGTTACTCTTGAAATATTATTTAACGGTTGTTGTGCGGTTAAAGTGCTTCCCCCGGTTTGAGTATGAAAACGAAGCATCATTGCCTTTGGATCAGTAGCCCCAAGATCTTTCATTATATGTGCCCACATTCTTCTTGCTGCTCTGAACTTGGCCACTTCCTCGAACAGGTTGTTATGTGCATTGAAAAAAAAGGAGAGCCGTTTGCCAAAAACATTTATGTCCAATCCTTTTTTAAGCGCAGCTTTTACATAGGCTTTTCCATTGCTCAATGTAAAAGCAATTTCCTGAACAGCGGTACTTCCCGCTTCGCGAATATGATATCCTGAAATGGAGATCGTATTCCATTTTGGCAACTCCTGGCTACACCATTCGAAAATATCAGTGATGATCCGCATGGAGGGTTTAGGCGGGTAAATATAGGTTCCTCTTGCAGCGTATTCTTTCAGAATATCATTCTGGATGGTTCCTAAAAGTTTTTTTAAGTCTGCACCCTGCTGTTTTGCTAATGCCACATAAAAGGCGAGTAAAATAAATCCCGTTGCATTGATCGTCATGGAAGTCGATACTTCCTCCAACCGGATTCCATTGAAAAGCATCTGCATATCTTCCAGGCTATCGATTGCCACACCTACTTTTCCAACCTCACCTTCTGCAAGAGGATGATCGCTGTCGTAACCTATCTGTGTTGGAAGATCGAAGGCAACACTTAATCCATTAACACCCTGCGATAATAAATAATGATACCGTTTATTACTTTCTTCTGCAGTACTAAAGCCGGCATATTGCCGCATGGTCCATATTTTACCGCGGTACATATCGGCTTGAACCCCACGGGTAAAAGGAAACTCACCAGGGCCTTCCGTTGGCGGATGGCAGTTCGCAGTTTTGGAATGGTAAACTTCCTTGATTTCTATTCCTGAATCCGTAGAGATTTTTTTTTCAGTTGACATATTGTTATTTTAACCCAAGATCTCAATGTGCAAACTACTTCATCAGCTTCTTGGCTTCGTAACTCAATACTTCCGATACTACGTTGTGTAAAGAAACTTTTGGATTATTGACAATCATTTCCAATAAATGTTTATTGAGATCTGTGCCGCTTCCATCCGGCGGAAGGTATGAGGCAACCTGGTTGATGATATGAATGTTTTGCTCTTTCAAATTCCTTACAGCTTCCCAGGCTTCGGTAGTCACATAAATTTGTTGTGTTACATTATGTTCATATTCCTGCTTGATGGCATTCACCAATAAGAACTGCATATCCTGTAGTCCGATTCCCTGTTGATTATTACGACTAATTACATGCGGAAGCGCTATCCGGTCTACTAATAATATCAATCGTTCATAGGCTTGAAGCTGCAAGGGCAGGGTTTTTACGGGTTCCTCTGTCTTCACCCTTTCAGGCTTAAGGCTTTTGGCTTGTTGCCTTTGTTTCCATAATAAATAAGCTAATGATCCTCCAAGTATTGTGGCAATCGAAATCTGAATGAACAATTGAGTCGGTGTTAAACTTCCCATGATAAAATTTTAGTAGTGACAAATGTAATGTTTTGAGGGGTAAGCTGAGGTTTAAGGAGAAAGGTTTGAGGTTTAAGGTGTGAGGTTTTTAAGTGGAGTTTTCATTAAAGGGTTTCATTCTACAATTTCCCGGAGCTATAGGCGGTTATAAGAATGGAGTGGCAATGGGAAGTAAATGTAGAAGGTAATCATAAACCTTACCCCTTCCACCATCCAGCCTAAGCCTTACACATTACGCCTTAAACCTCTTATTAATCCAGGAAATTAACTTTAGACATGGTTCTCTATCTAAACCCTTTCAGCATTTCTTCTTATTTTTGTATCATGAATTCACAAATGGAAACGTCAATTAATTCCCCGGTAAGCTTTACTGAAAATGCTATCAGCGAGGTCAGGCGATTGATGGCTGCTGAAGGATTTGATACATCCAAATCCCTGAGAGTTGGAGTAAAAGGTGGTGGATGTTCCGGCCTTACCTATGTATTAGGGTTTGATGACAAGCAGGATACTGATGAATTATATGATATCGAAGGAATTCAATTTATTATGAACCCTGCTCACGGCATTTACCTGATCGGAATGGATATTGATTGGCATGGAGGGTTAAATGCACGCGGATTTACTTTTAGTAATCCTAACGCCAGCAAGACTTGTGGATGCGGAACCTCTTTTGCTGTATAAATTTGACATTTACGATAACCTGTAAAACGGAGATGTGAAATTCTTAGCTTCACGTCTCACTCTCTTCAATTTCACGATACATTCCCTCATTTTGTTCGGCCCTGAACGATTTTTTCGTATTCGATATCGTTGGGTTCCCATAATTCTATTTTGTTGCCTTCAATATCCATAATATGAACAAACAAACCGTATTCAAAACTCTGAATGTCATCAAGTACTTTAACCCCTTCTTTTTTTAATTCCTCCACCAGCACTATAAGATTTTCAACCCGGTAATTGATCATAAATTCTTTCGCAGAAGGATCAAAATATTTTGTGTCCTGATTAAAAGGTCCCCATTGGGTAAATCCTTTAGCAGAACTGTCATCTGCTAACCGCCATTCAAAATTAGTTCCGTATGGATCCGTCTTCAGCCCTAGATGTTTTGAATACCAGTCACTTATTGCGGCAGGATTTTTACACTTAAAGAAAACACCACCGATAGATGTTACTCGCTTCATTTTTTTATGGTTTTGATTTGAATGACCCATGGTTTTCGAGGCTATCCAACCGATACTACAAGCCGCGATGATAACTATCATCCAGTGATTATTTTTCATTATAATGAATTGATTATGCGGAAACCGGAACTCTTACTTTTCTCTTGGTTGTCTGAAGAATCAAAGAAGATATAACGGTAATCACAATACCAATGAGAAAGACAGTTAAAAACATAACAGCAAACTGGAGGAAAGGGCTGGAGAACATTTCTTTCTCAGATTCGAGTTTTTGCAGTGCATCCTGTAATTTATCGGGTGGGGTAGAGGCTTTTATTTTTTGGGCAAAATGAGCATAATATTTATTGGCCCATTCAGTATCAAGCACACTCATTTCGAGCCAGGTAAAAAATCCAAATGCAACGGAGGGGAATAGGGTGATAAGCGACCCCAGTTTAAGACCCTGACCAAATGACAACTGGCCGGTATTGTAATTGTCCCGCCAGTCCCTGATTCCGAAGTAAACAAATAGTAATGAAAGAACAATTGTGGCATAGCCCAGGATTTCCTGAACCTCCCAATTGTTATTGCCTTTAAAAAAGATGAATGTGATGAGTAAAAGAACAATCATCACGGCTAATCCATAAATCCCGAAACGAAAAATTGATTTTTGCATTTTAATATTTTCATGCAAATTAAAAGTATGGGGAAATAATTGTTTTATACTAAAGTATGATTTTATTGAAATCTGGTATAATTACTACTTAAGTAGTATTCATTTCAGGAAATGATCCTAAGACCTTTTCCTTTTTTGATCGCTTCTGTTCTTCGTTCAACATCCATTTTAAAAAATAAATTGGATATATGTTTTTTTACCGTGTTTTCACTGACAAAAAGGGTATCTGCTATTTGTTGATTAGATAACCCGTCATTAATTAATTGAAGGATTTCATACTCTCTTTTGCTGATGCGCAATTTTAATAATTGCGAACTATCGGGTTCGAAGGGTATAACCGGGTTTGTAAAAATTTCCTTTTCAATAATCTGAGGCTTTGGTTTGAAAACTCTGCGGCTTAATATAATTCCGATTATAAAAAAAAGGATACTGAAAACGGCAATCCATATTTCAATTTTAAAACCCGGTCCGAAAGATTGAAACCGGGCTAACTGAAATAAAGTGAGTAGTGCGAAGATCAGTATTCCAAAACCAATAATAACCTGCTTCATACAGTGACTGTTTCCTGGAGGAAATTACAACAAATTAAAGCTTGAGAGGGATATGAATTTCGCCACGATTTGCACGAGTTATCACGAATTAATTAGTGGTAATCCGTGTAATTCCTGGCAAAAAAAAACCTGTAGATACTACAGGTTTAAAAAATATTATATCAGAATTATTTAGCTAAAGCAGGCTTCTTTTTTATTGGTTCTTTAGGATTGGTTTTAGTAGGATCGGCACCACCCAGGGGCTTGTTTTTTGCAAAATCCACTAATATTGGTGCTGCTACAAAAATGGAAGAATAACAACCCGTGATGACACCCACAAGCATTGCAAAGGCAAATCCTTTAGTAACCTCGCCACCAACCAGGAATAATATTAAAAGCGTGATAAATACAGTGAGTGAAGTCATTATCGTTCGGCTCAAGGTATCATTGATCGCTTTATTGATGATCGTGCCTTTATCCGCTCCTTTCATCGATTGGCTGTATTCCCTGATGCGGTCATACACAACCACCGTATCATTCATGGAGAACCCGATTACCGTTAAGATGGCAGCGATAAAATGTTGGTCAATCTCTAATGGAAATGGAACGATATTCTTGAAGAACGAAAACACTATTAAAGTCACCAACACATCATGCATTAAGGAAACAAGTGTTCCAACAGAATACCTCCAGTCGCGAAAACGGATAAAAATATAGATCGATATAATTAGCAATGACCAGAAAGTAGCCCATTGAGCACCGGCTTTCAAGTCATCCGAAATAGTAGCGTCTACCCGCTTGGAGCCCTGAATATAATTATTTGAAAAATCTTCAACCGCAACATTTGCCGGCAACAAAGGTTTTAATCCTGCGTACAAAGTATTCAATACAGAAGAATCGGCGGTTTGTCCTTCCCTTTCAATAAGATAATCAGTAGTAATATCGAATTGACGATTTGAACCATAAGTTTTAACTACCGGCGATTCTTTGAAAACTTTTTGCAGCGCGTTCTTGATTTCCTGTTGTTCATGAGGTCTCTCAAACTTTACAATATAGCTTCGCCCCCCGCTGAATTCAACACCCTGTTTAAACCCATTGAAAATGGCTGCTATTCCTAAAATCAAAACGATAACAGAAATTATGTAAGCCACTTTTCGGTATTCTATGAATTTATAATTGGCATTTTTAAATATACTTTTCGAAATCGATGTAAAATATTTGAAGTGCCGGGTTTTATTAGTGTATGCGTCTGTGATCAGTCTTGAAACAAGAATACCGCAAAACAAGGAGAGGAGGATACCAAGAATCTGCGTAGTAGCAAAACCTAACACAGGTCCTAATCCATAAATGAATAAAATAATAGCTGTTAACAGGGTTGTGATATGCCCATCAAGAACAGGAGGAAGGGATCGGCGATAACCTAATTTCACCGCCTGTTCGTGGGTAGCCCCTTTCGACAACTCATCTTTGATTCTCTCAAAAATGATTACGTTAGTATCCACGGCCATACCAATAGTTAACACAAGCGCCGCAATACCAGGCGCAGTAAGGGTTGCATGCATAGCACTAAGAACTCCAACGGTAAACAAGAGGTTTAGTATTAATGCAATATTGGCAACCATGCCCGCCGTATTATAATAAACCAGCATCAGGATAAAGATGACGGCGAACGCAATGCTGAAAGACAAAATACCCCCATTCACGGCTTCCTGTCCCAATGTAGGGCCAACGATTTCTTCATGTACAATTTTTGCAGGCGCTTCAAGCTTACCAGCCTTTAAAATGTTTGCGAGATCCTGCGCTTCCTCTACAAGCAACTGAGTGTTTGCGCCCCCCCTTCCCATAGTAATCTGAGACTCTCCTCCTTCAATTTTTCCGATTACGTTAGGTGCAGAATAGACAATCTCATCAAGTACAATCGCAATGGGCTTATTAATATTTCTTTTTGTCATCTTTGCCCAGGTCCTTGCCCCTGAGTTTGTCATAGACATACTCACAGTTACTTCATTTGTTATCTGGTCAAATTTCTGGCTGGCATTCTCTATGGCCTCCCCTTCTAATTCAGCCCCATCTTTCCCTGGAATGGTCTTAATTATATATAGCTCTGCAAAGTTGTTGAGCTTTCCTTGTGGATCCTTGCCCAACTTACCCCATAAGAATTTGGCATTTCCCGGAAAATTATTTTTTACTACAGGTATATTAAGATACTCGTTAACTGTAGCAGTATCTTTTAAAGCCGAAACACCGAATGAAGCACCAAATTCTTGCTGGCCTTTTTCATTTTGTCGCGGTTGCATCGGGTTTAAAACCCGGAACAAAGGATTTTGACGATTTGCATTGGCAATACTATCAGGGATTTTTGCAGTGGTATCCGCTTTAGCAAGAGCAGTATCAATTTGTACTTGTCCTGAATCCGGAGTAATAACCGTAGATTGCTTGGAACCGAATAAATAAGTTTCCAGTGCTTTATCTGCATTTTGATAGGCCTTTTGAATGGCAGGCTCTTCCAACGTATATACTTCGAAGAATTGAAGGTTAGCTGTTGATTGCAAATATCTTCTAACTCTTTCAGGATCGGTTGCCCCGGCAAGTTCAACAGAAATAATTCCCTTGTCTTCATCCAGGCTAATATTGGGCTGAGCAACACCGAATTTATCGATTCGTCTTCTTAGCACTTCGAAAGTCTGGCCCATGGCAGCATTTCCCTGCTCCTTGATATAGGTGATAACCTGATTATAAGAAGCATTGATATTGAGCTGGTTTCTGTTCGTATTCGCAAACTGGGGAGCTAATTGAATACCGGGATTCACTTCCTGGAATGCCTCACCAAACAGGTCAATAAAATTTCTATCACTGCTCAGCTTCTTTCTTTGGGCTTCCGCTATTGCTTTTTGTAAGAAAGGATCTTTGGGGTTGTTGGCTAAACCCTTAATGAGACCGTCCAGGGCAATATCTAAGGTTACATTGATTCCGCCTTGTAAGTCGAGGCCCAGTAGCAACTCACTTTCTTTAGCCTTCTGGTAGCTCTGACCCCACCAGGTAATTTTTTGTTCCTTCGTACTATCCAGTAAACGGGCAAGACGAAACCTGTAAAATTGATCTAATGAATCCTGATAAATGGCCTGGTCTTCTTTATTGCCAGGATATTTTTGAGTGGCAGTAGGATAGGAGCGCTTCACCTGTTGCATCGCTTTTGCTTTCATGGTTTTTTCGTGCTTGTTCACGAACCAGGTAAAGGAAAGCTGATATATAGATATTAGGATTAATAAAGCGGCAAAAATACTAACCAGTGCTCTCATTACAATTGTAGTTTATTTTTAAGAGGACGGCAAAGATAGTGTTTTAAGCCGTATCTGGAATACCAAAATAGAACTGTGACAGCCGTTTTTACGTATGCATTGTACTTGAAAGTTTACTATGTTCTTTTCGCTAATATTCAGGCTGATTCATGATGGTGTTTGTAAGAAAAACTCCTCAAAACAGAATCAACCAGGAGCAGGTATGGAGGCCTTTCATTTTGTATGCATCGCTTTCTTACGGGATGGCTGAATGTAGTTCCTCTGTATCATTCAGGCAAAAAGTGATCGGTATTGTTTAATAGATTTCAATACGGGTTGAGTAAAATTGAATTCATTGAACATTTTCAAATTTTACTCCTCTGCATCCTTTCATGTGCAGATTGCATCATTTTCAGCCTACCTTTGCGGCTCAAAAAAATAAGTACCAACAATGCAGTTATCTTCCCGTTTAGACCGTTTCAATGAACCGGAGACTTTAAAAATGGCAAAACTCGGACGCGAATTGAGAGCCAAAGGAATTGATGTAATTGACCTTAGTTTAGGAGAACCTGATTTTGATACTCCCGACCACATCAAAGAATCTGCAAAAAAAGCAATTGATGAAAACTGGAGCCACTACACACCAGTGGCCGGATATCCTGATCTGCGTGAAGCGGTATGCAAAAAATTAAAACGGGATAACAATCTGGATTATAAAGCAGAGAATATCATTGTATCAACGGGGGCTAAACAAAGTCTTGCCAATGTAATCATGGCCATTGTGGATACCGGCGATGAAGTCATTATTCCAACACCTTTCTGGGTAACCTATTCGGAATTGGTTAGACTTGCAGAAGGTACACCTGTATTTGTTCAATCTACTCTTGAGAGTGATTATAAAATAACGCCTCAACAATTAGAAGATTCTATCACTGCTAAAACAAAATTGTTTATGTTTTCTTCTCCCTGTAACCCCAGTGGAGCAGTATACAATAAAAAAGAATTGGAAGGCTTGGCTGAAGTATTCAGGAAACATCCTGAGATTCTCATTATCTCTGATGAGATTTATGAGTATATTAATTATTCAGGTAAGCACGAGAGTATTGCGCAATTCGCGGATCTTAAAGATCGTGTAATCATTGTGAATGGTTTGAGTAAGGGTTTTGCAATGACGGGTTGGCGGCTGGGTTATATAGCTGCACATCCTTTAATTGTAAAAGGATGCGAAAAACTACAAGGTCAATTTACAAGTGGAACCAATTCCATTGCACAGCGAGCTGCAATAGATGCCTTAACCGGCGATCTGCAACCCTCTTTGAAAATGACGGAAGAATTTACCAATCGTAGAAAGAAAATGCTGAAGCTCCTTGCTGAAATACCGGGCATTAAATGTTCAGAGCCTGATGGAGCTTTTTATGTATTCCCGGTGGTTAAGGAATATTTTGGCAAGAAAAATGGCAATGATGTAATGACTAACGCCGACGATTTATGTATGTACCTTTTAAATAACGCCTATGTGTCAACAGTAACAGGTAGTGCCTTTGGCGAACCTACCTGCATCCGGTTATCATTTGCAAACAGCATGAAAAATATTGAAAATGGACTTGCAAGGATTAAGGATGCATTCGAAAAGCTGAATTGATATTTTTTAATTTTTTGGAAAAATGTCTTAAAGGTTTAACACTTTTAAGACATTTTTTTTAGGCGCCACATTCCAATTCTTATTATCTGTAGTTTATAAAATTTTCAATTTAAGTACGGAGCCAAGAATGCCTGTAGCATTCCTACTTCAGAGTGAGTAGTTACCAGTAATTCATAACTGAATAAATAATTTAGCACAATCTGAATATTTCATAAATGCCACTTCCCGAGGAGGTATTTGGCATGATTTTACAATTGTTATCCCTAAACGGATTATTAACTTTTTAACATTGCAGTATGAAAAAAGAAAAAATTTCAAAGAAGAATTTGTATTTGAACTGTTTCAATGTTGCTCCAGGAGTATGGGGACTGAAAGATATTTTTGTGAATATGTACATGATCCACAATCCAATTGATAATAACTGGATATTAGTCGATGCGGGGCTTAAAACTTCTGCCCCCAAAATCAGGCGGATGGCTGAACATTTGTTTTGGCCTGATACCAGGCCTTCCGCAATCGTATTAACACATGCTCATTTTGATCATGTCGGTTCCTTAAATACCCTGGCAGAAGAATGGGAAATTCCTGTATATGCCCATCAAATGGAAAAACCATATTTAACAGGAATCTCATCATACCCCCCTCCGGACCCTTCAGTAGGAGGAGGATTTTTATCGGCTATGTCCTGGGCATATCCAAGAGGGCCTATTAATATTGAAGCCCGTCTTGAAATTTTACCAAGGGATGGTTCAATTCCCGGAATGCCGGAATGGAAATATATTCACACCCCGGGACATGCTCCGGGCCATATAAGCCTATATCGGCACCGCGATGGAGTATTAATAGCGGGGGATGCGTTCGTAACCACAAAGCAGGAGTCTGTAATATCAGTAATGCTACAAACCAAAGAACTTTCTGGCCCCCCTAAATATTTTACTTATAACTGGAACTCTGCCGGAAGGTCCGTTCGTACATTGGCTGAATTGAATCCGCAGATTATAGCAACCGGCCATGGAAAGCCTATGCGGGGAGAGGAAATGCGGAGTTCACTCCACAATCTGGCAAATCATTTTGAGGATCTGGCTGTACCTTCCCAGGGAAGATATGTTGGTGATCCGGCCCTTGTCAATGAAGAAGGGGTGCAGTATATTCCACCGCCACATACATACGGGTTAGTTTTAAAACTAGCTGGATTAACTGCCGCGGCTATAGTAGGGTTTCTCCTCACTAAAAACTATACAAAAAAGAAAAAATCGTTATTGCCGTTTTCGTTCAATTAAAAAATTATTTTGTAGCTAACTGCCCGGTTACTATTTCCTTTAGTTCCCGGGCATTTTTAATTGCGGACCCATCGATGTCGTTATTGAAATATAAAAAAGCCTGATTGATTTTTTTATTCACTTTAATCCCTTTCACAACTCTTTCCAGAAAAGTTTTTTCATAAGGAGATTTGTACAACTCGGGTGTACCGTGGAAGCGAAAATAAACAACCGGTGCGTTGAGAATAACTTTATCGGGGAGGGTTGGATGGCTAATACCGCAAAAACTGATTTTATATTTTCCTAATGTTTTATAAACAGCTTCATCCAACTGAGATGCCGAAATTCAATCACATTATTAAAGCTGGGATCTACTGTGTCAATGATTCGTTGCAGTCGTTCTTCAGTGTATTTTGCTCTCGGTGGCAATTGAAAAAGAATTGCACCTAAGTTGATCCTGAAATGATTTTCCTCTCTGCCTACCTCCTGTACCTCTGTGGTTAAAAACTTCCTATTAAAACGGCATCATTTGCAAGAATTTTAAACACAGAGGCATATGAGGTGATGCACAGGGGCTCATTTGCAGAGCGCTGGTTTTAAATTATGCATGAAGTATTTTATTAGTCTTTATACCAATCTTTGCTTCTCAGGTTTTAAGGAAGTGAGATCGGCAATTTTTACCGGCTTACCAGTATCAATACTATTTCTTGCTGCAATACCAATAAGCACTGCCATGGCGCCATCCCGGCTGCCCGCCGCTTGCCGGAAAGGGTCCTGACCGTCGGAATTAAAAATTTGTTTGCGCAATCTTGTATCCCCACCTCCGTGTCCAGCTTCATTATTAGAAATTTTAATAATTTCCCTTTTACCAAAATTAGGAGTGAGATGAATTTCATCAAAGTCTTCTTCCTGCCAGGGTTGTCTTTCTTTAATCCAGGCTTCTAACCTTCCCTTAGTTCCATTAAAGGCGATCCGGTACCCTTCATAAGGCGAATAAGTTGTTAGCGAATAACTCACCTGTACATTATTGGCATATTTTATCTGGACAGCCATTTTATCAAAGATGTCTATGTCCTCTTTCCATACACAACCATCACGCAGGTAGCCATCATGTTTTTCATTTGCCACATACAATGCCATATTCTCCTTGCTCTTGGTAATATCGTAGTAAAACGCACATTTATCTTTATGCGGGCAAGGCCTGCAATGCGTATGTCGGAAAGGATTGTTCTTGCCATAGTGTTCTAAAGATCCATACCCATAAACCTCTTCCGGTTCAGAATCTAACCACCAGTTTAATAGGTCGAAGTGATGGCTTGCCTTATGTACCAGCAATGTTCCACCATTTTTTCTGAGACGATGCCAGCGGCGAAAGTAATCAGCTCCATGAGAAGTATCGAGATACCAATGAAAATCTGTTGAAGTTATTTTTCCTATTGCACCGCCGCGTAACAACTCATATAATTTCTGACGGTGCGGCGAATAGCGATAATTAAAAGTAACACGTACTTTTTTACCGGTTCGTTTTTCGGCATCTAAAATTGCCTGCACTTTTTTTTCATCGATCGTCATCGGCTTCTCGGTTACCACATCGGCACCAGCTTCTAAACCTTTGATAATATGTTCGTGATGGACACCATCTACAGACATCACTAATAATATTTCCGGCTTGGTTTCTTTCAGCATCTTATCAATATCTGTATAAGTAAGACATTGTAATCCTAATGCCTCCTTGCCGGTTTGTACACGTCCTGGATTTATGTCGCAAAGACCAACGAATTCAACGGAATCATTAAATTCCCTGATCACTGGTTTCCCCCACATTCCAAGACCTCTGCTTCCAGTGCCTACAAGCGCGACACGTTTTTTTGCAAAAGGGCTTAAAAACGATGAAGATGACTGGGCAAGAATCGAATCGGCAAGTAATGTTCCGGCTATTAGACTGCCAGACTGTTTCACAAAATTTCTTCGATGCATATTCTATTTTGATTTTGGGATAAGTTATGAAAGAATGAATATTATGAAGTTAAGAAATATGCAATCGTTTGCGTGTAAGAATATTCCAATCTTCCGGATGCAAATAAAAATTTAGGAAAGAGCCCTTTTAAACGAATATTAAAGGGAAATCACCTTTTGGAAAGTATGGTTAGTTTTTTATGCAACTCTAATACCTGCGGAATAACGGGTTTTAATTCATCGTTATAAATTACAAAATCGCAAAGGTGCATTTTGATAACTTCTTCAATTTGTTTTGACATACGCTGTAACACCTGATCCCGGCTTAGCTGATCGCGTAACATGGCTCGTTGAATACGAAGTTGTTCAGGTGCAGAAACCCCAATTACATAGTCAAGATATTCCTGGGTACCACTCTCGAAGATTAAGGCGGCTTCTTTAATGGCATAAGTTGTCGTTTGTTTGTCAATCCAATTTTTACTATCACGGATAGTAGCAGGGTGAACCAGGGAGTTTAATAACGATAGCTTTTCTTTATTGTTAAAAACAATCGAAGAAAGATATGTCCTGTTTAATTGATTCTGGATATACGACTCCGAGCCAAAATGTTTAATGATGGTAGCCTTCAACTGAGGGTCTTCATTCATGATACGCTTTGCTTCTGTATCGGCATAGTAAACAGGGATGCCTAACACTTCAAAGATTTTTGCGATGGTGCTTTTGCCTGAGCCCAGGCCACCAGTGAGTCCAATTTTTAAAACCATGAACGCTTTTTATATCTGACAGGCATAAACTAAAAATCCGGATTCGAAAGTAAATTCGAAATCCGGATTAAGAATAAATATAATTGTTCTATTTATTAAATGGAGTAATGTCAATATCACTTGGCTGGTACTGCTGCCTTGTTAATATTGGTAGTCCATTCCATTGAAATGGCGCTTTTTTCAATTTTAAGATAACTTCCAGGACTTGTTTCGATCATGATAGTTCCATCTTCATTTACTTTGTTTACATTTCCATGTATGCCTGCGATGGTAACGATCTTATCCCCTTTTTGTAAGTTTTCCTGAAATTGTTTGGCCACCTTTGCTTTCTTGGCCTGCGGACGTATCATAAACAACCAAAATACGAGAATCATACCTCCTAATAAAAGCATCTGAGGGATAGCAGAGGAACCTGCCTGTAAAAAAATAACTAATGTTGTCATTGTTTGCGTATAGTTTAAATTTAAAAATCAGACCAGTATCAATACCTGGTAATATCAATCCTATTTAACTTTTGGTTTGAAAACATCAACCTCAAAGATTAAGGTATGCAGTGGTGAACCTTTTGTATTTGCCGTTACGGTAATTTCCTTTCTTTGTAAATTTTCGCGCCCGTGACTATCAAAGGACCCCGTAATCTCACCCTCGGCACCCGGCGCGATTGGTTCTTTTGGATAATCGGCTACCGTACAGCCGCATCCGGGCCGAACTGATTCAATAATTAAAGGCTTGTTTCCTGTATTTTTAAATCGAAAGGCAATTTCCAATTTCTGACCCTCAGTAATCTTTCCAAGATTTTTAACAGAGTCCATCCATTGAATGGTCGTAAGCTGCAAACTATCAGTGGGCTTGGCCCTTGCCTCAGCGTTACTTGTAGCAGGCGCTGTTTGATCAGCATCGTTGCAGGCAAAAACAAACCCTGTCAATATCAATAAAAAAGAAAGTTTCATGGAATGCGTTTTTGCAAATCTAACCAAAGCATTGCTTTCAGGATGGCCTGAAGGCAATTTTATGCATTTTGTTTTCCCGGACAAGGTCTTTATGGATACTATCTAAGATTCCATTTACAAATTGCCCGCTTTGCTGGGTACTATATTCTTTTGCAATATCAATGTATTCATTGATCGTTACTTTTGGTGGAATCGTCTCAAAGAATAAAAATTCACAAACTCCCATTCTCATTAATAACATATCCAGGAGGGCAATCCGGTCGGGTTCCCAATTTTTAAGTTTTGGTTTAATGTAATCCATCGAGAGCTCCTGTTTTATAATGGTAGTTTCCAACAGGCCTTTTGCAAATACCCATTTTTCCTGGCTAAGAATTTCCTGAAAATTATAGCCATTAGGCTTGTTCAGAAAATTAAGCATAAGCATATTCGTCATTTCGCCATCGTCATCCCAATTGTTGAACTTTTCTTCAATATAACTTGTGAAAAGTTCGTTTGGAAGCATCAGATCTGTAAAAATAAATTCCAGAATATCCTTTTCATTTTTTTTATCCCGGCTTTCCAGGGCGATGTATTGCTGATATTGATCTGTGGCGATAAGGTCGTAATAAATTCTCCGTAATAATTCTGAATCATCCAGGAGCTCGGGTTTATCATTTTTTACTGCCTGGGTATAAGAATTATGCTCAAGGATTTTCCATAGTAGTTCATTACCAGCGATTTTGGTGTTTACCTCCAGGTCTTGTTGAGTAGGGAGGTGTTTAGACGCACGGTTTTTGGCATCCTTTTCAGAATACCTGGCAACTTCTGTCACAAAATGTATGAGATAGATTAGTAATCGACGGGTCTGATCAAAATGTTTCTGCAATAATTTTACAGGCTCCCCGGTATTCATTGGATTTTCCTGGCTTTCAAGAGCATACAATGTCTGCATAACTTTCACACGAATATTTCTTCTGCTGATCATTTACAAGAGCTTATAATGAGGCCGCAAAGCTAACTGATTTCACCAAACACGTCAAAGTTTACTGCTGAAATAATGGCATCACATCATATTAATAAAGGCTTATTAAACTATAAAGTTCTGCCAGATTAAGGTAACACTCTGTAAAAATGACTTTTAAAAACTGTTTGGTACGAAATTCGTTTACATTTGCCGTCCTGTCATCTCAACAGGAATCTATCTACAAAATTTACACTAAAACAAAAAATGGTAAACTATGGCCAACTCAAAGAATGCTGCGCAGACATTAAATGTTACCCCACTACACGACAGGGTAATTGTGAAACCAGCTAAAGCGGAGGAAAAAACTGCCGGTGGAATCATCATCCCTGATACTGCGAAGGAGAAGCCTCAACGCGGTACTGTTATTGCTGCCGGACCTGGCAAAAAGGATGAACCCGTAACCGTTAAAATCGGCGATACTGTTCTCTATGGCAAATACTCTGGAACTGAAATCCAGATCGAGGGAGAGGACCTGTTAATTATGAGAGAAAGTGATATTCTTGCGATTGTTTAATTACAATTATCCGGAATTCCAATTTTTGAAATCATGAATGGATCTGTCATCCATTCTTAATTCTAATCAAATTATAAAATTTTCAAACTAGAATACTATGGCAAAACAATTATTTTTCGACATCGAAGCCCGCAATAAAATGAAGAGGGGTGTAGATATTCTCGCCAATGCAGTTAAGGTAACACTAGGGCCAAAAGGCCGAAATGTAGTATTGGAGAAAAAATTCGGCGCTCCATCAATTACTAAGGATGGTGTAACGGTAGCTAAGGAAATTGAACTGGAAGATCCCATTGAAAACATGGGTGCCCAGATGGTAAAGGAAGTTGCTTCCAAAACGGCTGATATAGCAGGTGATGGAACAACCACTGCAACTGTATTAGCTCAATCTATTATTAGTGAAGGTTTGAAAAATGTCGCTGCAGGCGCAAATCCTATGGATCTAAAACGCGGTATCGATAAAGCAGTTGCAAAAGTTGTTGAGAATTTAAAAGCACAATCACAAAATGTAGGAAGTGACAGTGATAAAATTCAGCAGGTTGCATCTATTTCTGCCAATAACGATGAAACCATCGGTAAATTGATTGCTGAAGCATTTGCGAAAGTGGGCAAGGAAGGTGTTATCACAGTAGAAGAAGCGAAAGGTACTGATACTACTGTAGAAGTAGTAGAAGGTATGCAATTCGACCGTGGTTATACTTCAGCTTATTTTGTAACTAATAGCGAAAAAATGGAAGTGGAATTACAAAACCCTTATATCCTGATCTATGACAAAAAGATCAGTGCTATGAAGGATATTCTTCACATCCTGGAAAAAGTTGCACAAAGTAGTCGTCCTTTATTAATTATTGCTGAAGATCTTGAAGGTGAAGCACTGGCTACCCTGGTTGTAAATAAACTACGTGGTACCTTAAAGGTTGCTGCTGTTAAAGCACCTGGTTTTGGTGATAGAAGAAAAGAGATGCTCCAGGATATCGCTATCCTTACTCAAGGGATCGTTATCAGTGAAGAGCAAGGCTTCAAACTAGAAAATGCAGACCTGACCTATTTGGGTACTGCAGCTTCCGTAACTATCGATAAAGACAATACAACCGTTGTTGGTGGTAAGGGCAAGAAAGAAGATATTACTGCCCGGGTTAATCAGATCAAAGCCCAAATTGAAACTACAACTTCTGATTACGATAAAGAAAAATTACAAGAACGTTTAGCCAAGTTAAGTGGTGGTGTTGCCGTTTTGTATGTCGGTGCTGCTACTGAAGTTGAAATGAAAGAGAAAAAAGACAGGGTTGATGATGCGCTTCATGCAACAAGGGCTGCAGTAGAAGAAGGTATTGTTCCCGGCGGTGGCGTTTCCTTTATTCGTGCTATTGAATCATTGGAAACACTTAAAGGAATTAATGAGGATGAAACAACTGGCATCCAGATAGTAAAACGCGCCATTGAAGAACCTCTTCGTCAAATCGTTGTAAACAGCGGAATTGAAGGAAGTATTGTTGTACAAAAAGTGAAAGAAGGAAAGGCAGATTTTGGCTTCAATGCACGTACTGAGGTATACGAAGATTTGTTTAAAGCAGGAGTCATCGATCCTACCAAAGTTACCCGCATTGCATTGGAAAATGCTGCTTCTATTGCAGGTATGTTGCTTACCACAGAGTGTGTAATTGCTGACAGGCCTAAAAAAGAAGAGCCCCATATGCATGGCGGCGGCGCTCCAGGCATGGGCGGAATGGATTATTAATAATTTAATATCAGAACTCCATACACAACTGTTGGAGTTCTTAGATAAAAGCAAAAAGCTCCATCATGATTTCATGGTGGAGCTTTTTATTTACACAACATCAGTAACAATATTTCTTTCGAAACTCCCGCCTTATCATTCATAAATATGCAGTTATGTCAATTTGAACTTTGATGAATACAATGGAGTAATGAGAATAAACCTGAAAGTGTTGTTTTCTTTTTCCGACTCAAATACAGGCTTTTGGATCATATAATAATTCCAGCCATCCCGGCCAGAATTCGTAACTTATAGTAGAATATTTCGCTATGAAACATTTGTGGATATTTATTTTTTTGGGGTATCATGGATTCTCACAAAACACGGAAACGCATCAGGCAAAAGCAGGAGATTTTGAAGGTGTATCCGGCAATCCATATTTCATAAAAGACTGGTCAGATGGAATGATCCGTTTTTCAAGCGGTAAAGTAACCAATAAATTTAAGTTGAAATTCGATGCTGCTCAAAACAGACTATTACTTCAATTCAACGGGTCCACCTTTGCCGCAGAAAGTAAAATCAATGAGTTTATCATTTATGCGAAAAACAAAGCAGATTCTTTTGTATTCCGTAAAGGTTTTCCCATCGCAGACAGGGGAAATGCGGAAACATTTTACCAGGTGCTGGAACAAGGGCAGGTAACTTTACTGCGTCTAACATCGAAGGAAATCGTTGAAGAAACACAAATTCTCGAATCAAAGCGTTCGCGTCATTACCGGGATGTTGAACAATATTATATACTGCGTGATAGAATCCTATATAAAATCGATAAAGAAACTGCTCCCCTACAGGAGATCCTGTCCGACAGACGCGAAGAATTGAAAAATTTTATTTCCGAACACCAGTTAAGAATGCGCTCTGCAGGTGATCTTGTTAAAGTAGTTAGAAAATACAATGAATTCAGGTAACCATACCTCCGGCTGTCATATGCAAGACATTTTGTATTTAAACCGGTAGTTACTTTTGATCAAAAGGATCATGAAGATTTTATTCATTTTATTACAATTATGGCTTGCTTGTGTGTCATCTTTGATGGCCCAAAAATCGGAAGTGTTTAATTCAGAAGGAAAGGCTATTCGGGGATATGATGCAGTATCTTACTTTACTGAAAGTAAAGCACGACAAGGTTCCGCTCAATTTGTTCATTCCTGGAAAGGCTCTGAATGGTTTTTCGTTTCTAAACAAAACCTGCAAGCTTTCATAGAGAATCCAGAAAAATATGCTCCTCAATATGGAGGATATTGTGCATATGGTATGGGCGAAGGACATAAAGCTACCACCCAACCAGATGCCTGGACAATTGTAAATGGAAAATTATATCTCAACTATAATAAAGAGGTACAAAAATTGTGGAATGCCAATCAATCAAAATATGTGCAAATGGCTGATAAAAACTGGCCTGCATTGAAGAATAAAGAATGATAAGTATTAATAACCGATTGCTCATTCCAATAAGATGAAGAATTATTTTGGCTTTAATTCACTACTTTACTTTATTCCCGGTTCCTTACTATAATTATTTTTACACAAACACCTGAACATTGAAAACGATTGGAATTATTGGCGGTTTGTCATGGGTATCGTCAGTAGACTATTATAGGATAATAAATGAAACCATTAATGCGCGCCTGGGTGGATTGCACGCCGGTAAAATCATTTTATTTTCCGTGAATTACGGAGAGATTAAAATTTTAACCGACCAGGGCGACTGGAAATCAATAGCAGAAATTCTAGTGGATGCAGCTCTAAAATTACAGCGTTGCGGGGCAGATTGCATTCTCATCGGTGCCAATACCATGCATAAAATTGCAAATGAAATTCGGGATGCTGTGAATATTCCCGTGATTCATATTGCCGAAGTTGTTGCTTCAGTGATTAGCAATCAACAATTCAAAACTGTTGCCTTACTTGGTACCAAATTCACCATGGAACTGGATTTTTATAGCAATGAATTGAAAAAGTCTGGAATCAATACCCTCATTCCTGAAGCTACTGAAAGGGATTTAATTCATGCTTCCATATATAACGAATTGGGAAAAGGACTTTTCCTACCGGAAACAAGAATGAAATATCTTGAAATAATCAGTAATCTTTCCCAAAAAGGGGCTCAGGCAGTTATTCTGGGTTGTACTGAAATTCCTATGCTTATTAAACAGAAGGATTGTTTCATCCCTGTTATTGATACTACTGCTATTCATTGCCATGCGGCGGTTGACTTTGCCTTAAAAGAAACTATTTAGGCACTTAGTTTTTTAATACTGCTGATATATTATAATAAAATTAACTCCTTCTTTGACTAAATAACCAGGGAAGTAATTGCGGTTCTGCGAAGGCTTTCTTCCAGCTATCATGTTTGACTCCATGGTATTCAGTATACTTTACTTTGGCATCTGCTGCCTTTAAGGCTTCGGCCATTTTCCTGGAATCATTGACATCAACTAATGGGTCCATATCTCCATGGAATATCCACACCGGTAAGTCTCTTCCATATAATGGTACTTTTTCCGTATTACCCCCACCACTCATAGAAAAGGCAGCCGCAAAAAATGCGGGCTTTCTCCACAATAATTCAAAAGTTCCCATTCCGCCCATGGATAACCCTCCGATATAAATTTGCTTGTTATTTATATTTTGAGTTGCAGATAAAGAATCCAGTAAATGAGAGACAAGATTCAAACCTTTGTTCATGGGAACATCGGTTAGATATTCAAATTTAACAGGTGTGCTATCGGTCATTAATCTGATAACACGGGTTCTAGCCCAAAAATCATTACGACCACATTGAGGAAAAATAACAATGGCAGGGAATTTATTTCTATTCTCATTCCCGGAAAATAAACCAGCACCATGAGTTAGTTGTTTAGAATTGTCTTTGCCTCTTTGCCCTGCACCATGTAGAAATAATACTAAAGGGTATTTTTTGCTGGTATCATAATTCAGTGGGTATAGAATTTTGTAAGCAAGGGTATCTGTTCCAAAAATATAAATTTTGCTTTTAAAAAGCGAATAATCCTGGCTAAAACTGTTGTATACATTGATGAAAAGTATAAAAAGGAAACTGACTTTTTTCATACCCGTAAGATAAAAGTTTTGGAGAATTGACAATGGCCGTCTAATAATATAACACCCCTTTAGCAATCAGAGGCATTTTGAATACATTCAGTATGGAAGGAATTTTAAACTTTATCCTGTGAATTTTGAAAGACGTTGTATTTGACCGCAAATAATAATATGGAGGTCACTAGAATTACCAGGGAGTATACATTAAATCATCACTCAATCGCCCGGTATTGGTGTTACACTGAAAAAGTGGCAATCTGTTTCCTGATAACAAAATATTACAGGCTTCAGTAATCCGGATGAATACCGGTATAATTGTGTGGAGTAATCTTCTTTAATTCTTTTTTAACTGCCACAGGAACTTTTAACTGATTGATAAATTGTTGAATGCTTTCTTTCGTTATCCTGGAGTGATTTCGGGTTAAATCTTTTAATGCTTCATAGGGGTTGGGATATTCTTCTTTTCTCAAAATGGTTTGAATGGCTTCAGCAACTACAGCCCAGTTATTTTCGAGGTCTTCATCGATGGTGGATTCATTCAATATTAATTTATCTAGTCCTTTTTCAATCGACCGAAAAGCCAGAATGGTATGTGCAAACGGAACACCCAGGTTTCGTAATACTGTTGAATCAGTCAGGTCTCGTTGCAAACGAGATATGGGTAGTTTAGCTGAAAAATGTTCGAGGAGGGCGTTGGCAATTCCAAGATTGCCTTCGGCATTTTCAAAATCAATAGGGTTTACTTTATGCGGCATAGCGGAAGATCCTATTTCTCCTTTTTTTATTTTTTGTTTAAAATAATCCATAGAAATATAACTCCAAAGATCACGACAGAAATCAATCAGTATGGTGTTAAGTCGTTTTATGGAATCAAAATGTGCTGCCAGGTTATCATAGTGTTCAATTTGAGTGGTGAATTGCTGCCGCTGCATCCCAAAAACTCCTTCAATAAATTCATCCCCCAGCACCGGCCAATTCTTTTTGGGAAATGCAATATAATGTGCATTGTAATTTCCGGAAGCACCGCCAAATTTAGCTGTGAATGGAACCTGAATAAATAACTCTACCTGGTTTTCGAGGCGCTCTACAAACACCATCATTTCTTTGCCAAGTTTTGTAGGAGTTGCGGGTTGGCCATGAGTTCGGGCTAGCATAGGAACATTTTGCCATTCGATAGCCAATAACTCTATTTGCCGATTAAGGTTTAAAAGATTGGGTAAATATTCAAATTCTGTAGCATGCTTCCATAATAACGGGATCGCCGTATTATTGATATCCTGCGAGGTAAGTCCGAAATGGATCCATTCTTTAAACATTTCTCCTTTTCCCGAACCCAGTTTCTGCTTGAGGAAATATTCAACAGCCTTAACATCATGATTAGTTGTTCGTTCAATCTCTTTAATAGCTTCTGCATCTGCTATTGTAAAATTTTCGGCAGCTTCTTTTAAAACATTTCTTACAGCACTTGGAATAGAAAAAAATTTTTTGTCTGCCAGAAAAAGGAAATATTCGACTTCTACCAGTACTCTGTATTTCATCAATGCATATTCAGAAAAATATTCATCCAAATGCTGCACCTGATTACGATAGCGACCGTCAATAGGAGAAATGGCCGTCAGTGGATTTAATTCCATGATAAATATTTAATCAATATGAAAATCAGCCAAAGAGAAAATGAGCAAATGTGAAAACTGCAAATCAGAGAATGCGAATGGATTGTTCACATATTATCCTTTCTTGAATAACGAAATAAGTAGTCAACACCGATTCATTTTCACATCTTCATATTTTCACATATGCTCATTTTTCACTGCTATCTTTGCCCGGTAAAATTAATCAATTGAAGAAGATAAAGGTCGGAATAGTTAACTATCTCAATACAAGGCCCCTTTTATATGGAATTAATAATTCCGCTGTTTTGAATTCTATTGAACTGTTTCAGGATTATCCATCTAATATCGCGGCATTTTTAATGGGTGGTAAAATTGATATCGGGTTGGTGCCAGTAGC
>Ga0136634_10000157_pt1 | contig 33001 bp, 29 predicted proteins | sample AntDrymUQ8332106_2_FD_104654 | JGI IMG/M metagenome (GOLD analysis project Ga0136634, IMG submission 104654) | Polar desert sand microbial communities from Dry Valleys, Antarctica - metaG UQ833 (21.06) | ecosystem: Environmental > Terrestrial > Soil > Desert | place: Antarctica: Dry Valley... | reverse complement strand
CCCGATCCGGTCGGGGCCGTCATGGCCGACTGGACGCGGCCCAACGGCTTGCGCATCGAGCGCGTGCGCGTTCCCCTCGGCGTCATCGGCATGATTTACGAGAGCCGCCCCAACGTCACCGCCGACGCCGGAGCGCTGTGCCTGAAATCGGGCAATGCCGTCATCCTGCGCGGCGGGTCGGACAGCCTCAATTCCAGCCGCGCCATTCACGACGCGCTCGTCGCCGGGCTGCGGCAGGCGGGGCTGCCCGAAGAGGCCATCCAAATCGTCGGCCGCCCGGACCGGGAGGCCGTGGGGTTAATGCTTGCCGGGCTGGCCGGGGCTATCGACGTGATCGTGCCGCGCGGCGGCAAAAGCCTGGTCGCGCGCGTGCAGGATGAAGCGCGCGTGCCGGTTTTCGCGCATCTCGAGGGCATTTGCCACGTCTACGTCCACGCGGCCGCCGAGCTTGCAATGGCGCGAGCCATCGCCGTGAACGCAAAGATGCGCCGCACCGGGGTTTGCGGCGCGGCGGAGACCCTGCTCATCGACGAAGCCTGTGCGCCGACCCATCTGGCGCCGCTTGTTGCGGCGCTGATCGCGGCGGGCTGCGAAGTGCGCGGCGATGCAGCGGCCCGTGCGGCTCACCCTGGGGTGATTCCCGCGCGCGAGGAGGATTGGGGAACGGAATTCCTCGATGCCGTCATCGCTGTGAAGACCGTGGCGGGACTCGATGCCGCGATGGCCCACATCGCCCGCCATGGCTCGCAACATACCGATGCGATCGTCACCGATGACGCGGCCGCTGCGACCCGCTTCCTCACCGAGGTGGATAGCGCCATCGTGCTGCATAATGCGTCGACGCAATTCGCCGATGGCGGCGAGTTCGGCATGGGCGCCGAGATCGGCATCGCCACGGGCCGCTTCCACGCGCGCGGGCCGGTCGGCGTGGAGCAGCTTACGTCGTTCAATTACCGCGTCCATGGCACGGGGCAAGTCCGCCCGGCGTGAGCGCCTTTCCGCGATCGCCTCTCAGAGCACCCTCACCCAGGCGCGCATGCGCTGCCCTCGCGAGCGGGCCGCCGCCAAAGGCGGCTGGGTGAGGGGGGCGGCGGTGCGGATATTTCTGCTTGTGTTGTCTTGCAATTGGCGCCGCTCGATTTGCGCACAGGCAAAACGCGGCCCGCAATATATCGGCCCGGTTGCAGAACAATCTGCTATAGAGCCGCCGGGACGCCGGTATCCGCAGCGCGGCGCGCATCCCCTTGTGGAGGCGGCATGGATTATCAGCCAGAACAACCGGAACAAGACCCGGCCACGCGGATCATCGACATTCAGCTGGATGAGAAATCCATCGCCATCGCAGCAGCCGAGGTCGAGCACGAGCGCAAAGTAGCGATCTTCGACTTGCTTGAGAACAATCTGTTCGTGCTTGAGGACGGGACGCCAGGGCCCTACCGCGTCCGCCTCGCGATCACCGAGAAACGCCTCTGCTTCGAAATCGCGGGCGAAAACGGCGCGCCGATCACCAGCTTTCTCTTCTCCTTGTCGCCATTCAGCAAGCTTATCAAGGATTACTTCCTCGTTTGCGGAAGCTATTACGACGCCATCAAAACCGCCCCGCCCTCGCGCATCGAGGCCCTCGACATGGGCCGCCGGGCGCTGCACGACGAAGGCAGTCATTTGCTGATCCAGCGGCTGAGAGGCAAGATCAGGACGGATTTCGAAACCGGGCGTCGCCTGTTCACACTGGTTTGCGCGCTGCATTGGCGGGGGTAAGGCTTTGAGCGGAACGCCTGCCCCGGCGGAATTGCCCAAGGCCGTGCTGTTCGCATGCACGATGAACTCCGTGCGCTCGCCGATGGCGGAGGCGATCCTGAAACATCTTGCCGGCCGCTACGTCTATGTGGATTCGGCCGGCGTGCGCACGGGCGAGCAGGACCCCTTCGCCGTGACGGTCATGGAGGAACTCGGCATCGAACTGGGACGCCACAGGCCGAAGGCGTTCGCCGATCTGCACGACACCTCCTTCGATGTGGTGATCAGCCTCGCTCCCGAAGCGCATCACCAAGCGCTGGAAATGACGCGCACCATGGCCATCGACGCGGAATACTGGCCGACCATGGACCCGACCGCGGCAATGGGCAGCCGCGAGCAGATTCTCGATGCCTATCGCGCCGTGCGGGATGGTCTGTTTCAGCGCATCAAGAAACGCTTCGCCATACCTGGCGCACCGCAAGCCTAAAGCGCAGTGCCCTTGCGTTCACCGCGCGGCATGCGAACAAGAACGCGACAGCCAGCTTTCGCCGACTGCCGCGTCATACGCACACCAAATCTACTCAAGGCGTCTACAGCGAAATGCGCTTAGCGCACGATGCGCTAGCCTACGAAAATTTAGTTGCTGTTTTTTCTCTGCTGGTCAAAGAACGCGCGCGTGCTGAGCGGCTTGGAATAGCCGCCTTTGCCGGAAACCCAGCCTTTGCCGGAGCCGTAACCCTGGGTCGTGGCGAAAGCGGAGGATGTTCCGCCCAAAAGAGCGGCGATGACGAGAATGGAACGAAGGAAGGTGCTCATAATCTTCTCCATGTGAGGCCTGGCAAGCCGCTTATCCGCATCTGGGCTTCGGTCGGTTGCCGGTCTCGTTTGCTTCGATATGTCAACAACACGCCTACCCCCCGTCCGTATTCGGTGGTTCCGCTGAATTTCTTGACCGCGCACGCAGTCGTTATCCGCCGTGATGCAGCTTGTGCTTACCCGCGCTCAGGCGCTCGCGGGCGTTGCGTCGCCGCGCTTGAGCACGGCGTAATACGCCCACAGCAGCCGCGCCGCCGCGGAACGGTGCGGCCGCCAGGCTTGCGCGCGGGTTACGAGCGCCTTCTCCGTCGGCCGTTCTGGGAGGGTAAACGCCACGCGCACGCCTTCCTTCAGCGCCAGATCGCCCGCCGGGAAAACGTCCGGATGGCCCAGCGCGAAGAGCAGGTAAACCTCGGCCGTCCACGGACCGATGCCCTTGACCGTGACAAGCCGGGCGATGGCGGCCTCGGCTTCCATGTCCAGGAGTTGGTCGAGCACCAACTCTCCGGTGATGATGGCCGCCGCCGCCGCGCGCAATGTACGGATCTTGGGGGCGGAAAGTCCGGCGGTTTTGAGCACTAGGTCTTCGACGCCTGCCACGCTTGCAGCCGAGATTGAGCCGAGCGCCGTTTCGCAGCGGGCAAAGATCGCCCGTGCGGCCGCCGCCGAGATCTGCTGGCCCGTTATGATGTAGAAGAGGCCTTTGAAACCCGGCTCGATGCGCCGCAGATCGACCTCTCCCACAAGCGCGCGGACCGCGCCAAATTGCGGCTCCACCGCGATCAGCCCAGCAAGATGCGTGTCCAGATCGGCGGACGTCGCAATAACGGGCGGCATCCGCCGCAGGTCAGGCGAGGGCCCCGGCCGCCGCGATTGTCTGGCCATCGTCTTCCCCGCCGGCGCTATCCCGCCCCGCAATCATCAGAGCGAACGCATAGGCAAAGGCGATCTCCTTGAGGCGGTCGAAACGTCCCGAAGCGCCGCCATGCCCGGCCTCCATATTGGTCCGCAGAAGCAGCAGATTGTCGTCTGTTCTGTGCGCGCGAAGTTTGGCCACCCATTTCGCCGGTTCCCAATAGGTGACGCGCGGGTCGGTCAATCCGGCAAGGGCCAGAATATGCGGATAGGCTTGTGCCTTCACGTTGTCATAGGGCGAGTAGTTCGCGATGGTGAGGTAATCCACGCTCGATGCGATGGGATTGCCCCATTCCGGCCATTCCGGCGGCGTCAGCGGCAAGCTGTCGTCCAGCATGGTGGTGAGCACATCGACAAAGGGAACCTCGGCGATGATGCCTTTGAAAAGCTCCGGCGCCATGTTGGCGACCGCGCCCATCAGCATGCCGCCGGCCGAGCCGCCATGGGCGACGATGTTGCCGGTGCTGGTGAATTTGCTAGCGGCAAGATAGCGCCCGGCGGCGATAAAATCGGTGAAGGTGTTGACCTTTAGCCCACGCCGCCCCTCGCGATACCAGCGATAGCCCTTGTCCTTGCCCCCACGGATATGGGCGACGGCATAGACGAAGCCGCGATCCACAAGGCTGAGGCGATTGGTGGAAAAGGAAGCAGGCATGGAAATGCCGTACGCGCCATAGCCGTAAAGCAGCAGCGGCGCGGATCCGTCGAGCGGCGTGTCGGCGCGGTAGAGCAGCGAGATCGGCACCAACTCGCCGTCTTCGAGCGGAGCGAACACACGGCGGGTGATGTAATCGGCGGGCCGATGGCCGCTGGGCACGTCCTGCGTCTTGCGCAAGCTGCGCTCGCGCGTGGCCATGTCGTAGTCGAACACCTGGCCCGGCGTGGTCATGGAGGAATAGTTGAAGCGCAAAACGGTGGTGTCGAACTCGAAGCCGGGCACGACGCCCAGCGCGTAAGCTTCCTCGTCGAAAGCGATCCCGTGCTCCTCGCCATCGCGCCAGCGGCGTATGAGGATCTGCGGCAGCCCCTGCTCGCGCTCCAGCCGGACGAGGAAATCCCGCAGGACCAAAACGTCAATGATCAGCCGCCCTTGGCGGTGCGGCTCGATCTCGCGCCAGTTCTCGCGGCCCGGGGCGGCAAGCGGCGCTTCGACAATGCGAAAATCCTCCGCGCCGCTGGAATTGGTGCTGATGATCAGCCGGTTGCCGTGATGCTCGACGCTATATTCATGACCCGGCTCACGGGCGGCGACGAGGATGGGCTTGGCCTCGACGTTTTCCGCGTCGATCAGGCGGATTTCCGAGGTTTGATGATCGCCGCTTTGCAAAATGATGAAGCGGCGGCTGGATGTTTCGCCGACGGAAACCGAAAAGCCGATATCGGGCTCTTCATAGACGAGCACGTCGTTCTCGGCCGGCGATCCAAGCCGATGACGGTAGATCCTGCGCGGGCGATGGTTTTCGTCGAGCCGGCTGTAAAACAGCCATTGCCGATCCGCGCTCCACACCGGCTGGCCAGCCATGTCCGGAATGCTGTCGGACAGATCTTGCCCGGTGGCAAGGTCGCGCAGTTTGAGCGTGTAGTATTCGGAGCCCTTATCGTCGGCGCAATAGGCGACAAGCCGGTGATCCGGGCTTTGCGCAACGCCGCCAATGTCGAAATAAGCCAGGCCCTCGGCAAGGCGGTTGCCGTCTAGCAGCACTTCCTTGGGCCCGCCATTGCGCGGCTCGCGGCAAAACAGCGGATGCTGGCCGCCCGTGACGTAGCTGCGGAAATAGGCCCAGTCCCCATCGGGAGACGGAACGGTTGAATCGTCTTCCTTGATGCGGCCCTTCATCTCCTGAAAAAGCGTGTCCTGGAGCCGTTCCGTGCCCCTCATAGCGGCAACCGTATAGGCGTTCTCGGCCTCGAGATAGGCGCGGATATCGGGAGCCAGAGCCGCCGGGTCGCGCATGACCTGCTGCCAATTGTCGGCGCGCAGCCACGCATAGAGGTCCACGCGCTCTTGCTGATGATGCATTACGGCTTGCGACCGCTGCTCTGCCACAGGCGCGGCCGGCGGATTGTCGTTCGAATGCGTGTCCATGAACCCTCGGCGATGCTTTGCGGGCCACTAAAGCGCCAGCGATACCGCGTTTTCAAGCGTTTGTCGGTGTTTTGGGCTCGAAATCCAACGCAACGCCGTTAATGCAATAGCGCTGCCCGGTCGGCCTTGGGCCATCGGGGAAAACATGGCCGAGATGCGCATCGCATTTGGCGCAACGCACCTCCGTGCGGCGCATGAACAGGGAGCGGTCCTCATGCTCGTGGACGGCGGCTTCGCTCGCCGGTTTGTAGAAGCTGGGCCAGCCCGTGCCGGAGTTGAATTTGGCGTCTGAAGCAAAGACCGGTTCGCCGCAGCACACGCAGCGATAAAGCCCATCGCGTTTTTCCGCGTTCAAAGGGCTGGTGAAGGCGCGTTCCGTGCCATGCTTGCGGGTCACCTTGTAGGCCTCGGCGGAAAGCTCGGCCTTCCAATCGGCATCGGTCTTGCTCCTGAGACCCTTATCCGTCGTTAGATCCTTATCCATCGTTCGTCCTTATCCTTGCGGTTTGGCCATGCCGGCAATATGGGATTTGGCCGCGAAATGCAGAAGGGAAGCATGAGAGAATGGGCTGCGGTAGAACGGCTTTCGCGTCCGTTTGTCCAGGTGTTCGACTTCAGGCACGAGGGACGATGCATAAGGGAGATTACTGAACGGCAAGAAACGAATAGTGCGTGATAAAAAGAGCACAATAACAGTTTTTCCGTTTTATTTCTAGCAATTGACGCGAGACATCTGAGGTTACTTGGATGTAGTCGTATCCGCACACAACAGAGAACCGAAGCAGCACAAAGTGCCAGGCCCGACCGCGGAGCCGCATAATCTGGACGCAAGCTGGCCTAAGAGGGCCACTGCCCAGATCGGGACAATGGCAAATCACGCGCCGAAACCGTTACTGATATGACAACCCTCGGCGATAGACGAAAGGACATATATGATCTGCCGCAAGCTCACCTGGCCTCTGTCAGCTCTTGCGACAACCGCTTCCGCATTCACCTTTTTCCTTACGATCGTGCTGCTACTCCCTTCCCCGCTTGGCGCGGCGGAAGTTGCGCACGGCATTGATGGCAGCGCGCTAAGCCTTTTGTGGGTTTTGCCGTTTGTTGGAATGTTGCTGTCGATCGCTTTGTTCCCGCTCATGGCCGCCACGTTCTGGCATCACCATTACGGAAAGGTCTCGCTATTCTGGGCACTTGCTCTGATCGTGCCCTTCCTGTTGCTTTTTCCCGTAAGCCTTACGGTGGAGGAATTGCTGCGTGTCCTCCTCTTGGAATATCTTCCTTTCATCGTCCTCATCGGTGCGCTCTTCACCATTGCCGGCGGGGTTTATGTGAAAGGGAACTTGCATGGCTCTCCCGCGGTCAACACGGCCATTCTGGCAATCGGCACGGGTCTGGCCAGCCTTGTTGGGACGACGGGCGCGTCGATGATTTTGATTCGGCCGCTGCTGCGCGCCAATGACGACCGGCGCCACAACGCCCATACGGTGGTCTTCTTCATTTTTCTGGTCGCCAATATTGGCGGTTCGTTGACGCCGCTCGGTGATCCGCCTCTGTTTCTTGGATTCCTGAAAGGTGTCGACTTTTTCTGGCCTTTGACGCAAATGTGGCTGCCCATGGTGATCGTTGCCGGCATCCTGTTGCTGGCCTTCTTCCTGTTGGACAGCTACATCTACAAGCGGGAAGGCCATGTGCTCGCTGACCCGACGCCGGACCGAGCCCTTGGCATAACGGGCCTGCCGAATATCCTCCTTCTGCTGATCTTGGTAGGAGCGGTGCTCATGAGCGGCAGCATTGATATCGGCGCAATCAACATTGGAAATATCGAAGTGTCGCTGGCCGGGCTGGTCCGCGACGCCGTGCTTGTCGGCTTGGCGTATGCCTCCTTCAAAATAACGGCTCCAGCGGTGCGCGAAGCAAACCGCTTCAACTGGGAGCCCGTGCTTGAGGTCGCCAAGCTTTTCGCTGCGATATTCGTTACGATCATCCCCGCCATTGCGATTTTGCGGGCCGGAGAACAAGGCGCTCTCGCGCCGTTGCTGCGCTTGGTCTCCAACCCGGACGGCACGCCCGATAACGTCATGTATTTCTGGCTTACGGGCCTATTGTCGAGTTTTTTGGACAACGCTCCCACCTATCTCATTTTCTTCAACACCGCTGGCGGCGATCCGCTGGCTCTCCAAACTTCGCTCACGACCACCCTCCTGGCCATTTCGGCAGGCGCGGTGTTCATGGGAGCGAACACCTATATCGGCAATGCTCCCAATTTCATGGTCAAGTCTATTGCCGAACGTCAAGGCGTGCGCATGCCGAGTTTCTTTGGATATATGGGCTGGTCGGCTTTGTTTCTGCTCCCGTTATTCGCCCTGATTACCTTCGTGTTTTTTAAATAAGCAGAAAAATCCAGAATTGTTGATTTAGAAAAATGGAATTCCAGTACACATTCGGAATTCAGAATCACTTTAGGAATGTTTGTTGTCTGAGCTCTGTCAGTGAAAAGGCAAAGTGGTGCTTCCGCCGGTTGAGCTTTTTCGCGGAATGCGTCACGGCCACGCGCTAAAGTGCAGCAACCCTCGTGGTCACGCTCTAGTGTAAAAATTTGAAGAAGTGTTTCGCTTGAAAATGGCTTTGTCTTTGAACAGCTCGCGTGATTTTTGCCATAAAAAAATCAGTCTGTTGCTTGCCTTAATAGCTTTCGTGGATTAAAAGTGACAGCCCTTGCGACATCTTCTTAAATAGCTCGCTTTTCCTTGAAAATTACCAGTTTTTGCATATTATGTCCGAAGGAAGAAGTGCGAGCGTCTGTGGATAGTTTTCAGAAAAAACTGCACGATGCCTTTGGGCCGCTCCCATAGTCTTCCAGTCGTGAAAGATAGGCTTCGCCAAGGACCCCAGACCTAGCGATGCCTTACAAGAACTGAAACGATGTCCATCAAGGACACCAGGAGACCGCAAAATGATGGACATAAAGTCCGACAGCAATGAATTGGTCGAATTCACGACCACCATTGTCTCTGCTTATGTAAGCAATAACACAGTGATTGCCGGGGATCTCCCTTCGATCATCAATGATGTCCATGACGCACTGGCGCGTGCGTCTCTCAATGCCTCCACGCCGCCCAGCGAAGAGTTGAAACCGGCCGTTCCGGTAAAACGCTCGGTGACGCCGGAATATATCGTCTGTTTGGAAGACGGAAAGAAGTTCAAATCGCTTAAACGGCATTTGCGCACGCATTACAATATGTCGCCCGAAGAATATCGTGAGAAATGGGGCCTCCCGCCGGACTATCCGATGGTGGCGCCAAATTACGCCGCCGCGCGTTCGGAGCTGGCGAAAAAAATGGGCCTTGGGCAACGCCGGAAGTAATGGCATGCAAGGCGTGCGCTATAGGCGAAGTCAGCAAGGCTAAGCGCAACGCTGCTTTTCATATTCAATGGGCTTCCGCTCAAGCCGCATTGCGGTGGCGTTGGGCGAAGCCCGTTCTTATGAACTGTGCCAACTCCAACGCGACGTCCGTCGATCCAGCGCCCGGCGTGCGCAAGTTGATGTAAAACACCGGCAGTGCGGGCAACCCATGTTCCAGGCCCAAGACCTGCAGATTGCGCGGCACGGCCGCCGCGAGCATGGGCGCAACGGCGAGATCGGCTTCAATGGTAGCGCAATAAGGATTGAAATCGCTGGTTTCGCAGGTCAGCCGCCAACCCAGCGCCGCCGCGCTTAAGGCGCGGACGGTTGCCGCGCGGAACGCGCAGTTCGGATCGCCAAAAGATACCGGGAGCGGCTGGCGTTTATAGGACTCGCCGCCGCGCGCGCCTACCCAGACCAGTTGATCGGCCATAAGCAGATTTGCGCCCTCGCCGGGATCTTTCTCGGTGGTGAGTGTCAGATCGATGTCGCCATTGTCGAGGAGACGCAGCAAATTGAGCGTGGATTGGCAGATCAGCGTAATGCGGACACGAGGCCAGCATTGGTTGAATGACTTCAGAATCGGCGGGAAGAAAGGCGTGACAATGTCATGGGGAATGCCGAGTCTGACCTCGCCCTCGAAATCGGGAGAGGTCATGATGCCCCAGACCTCGTCATTGAGCGCCAGAATGCGCTGCGCATAGGCGAGCAGCCGCTCTCCCGTGGGGGTCAACTCCAGGCGGCGCTGTTGGCGGTCGAAGAGAGTCAGCCCGAAGAACTCCTCAAGACGGCGGATCTGCTGGCTAACGGCGGCCTGCGTCAGGTTGAGCAAGCGGCCGGCGCTGGTCATCCCGCCCGTCTCCGCGACGGCAGCAAAAGCGCGCAACAAACCGATGTCGATGTCCCGTCTCATACAGACTGCCATTATGGTTGGTTATAGTGGAGATAATAAACATTCATTTCCGTTATGCAAGCCGTTGCGTATTGTGATGTGGCGCGCGCACTTCCCATCCCCTCTTAGGAGAAAGCAGTGCCAGTCATGTTGATGAGAACGGATTCCGGGTGCGAGGTACGGCCAGTTCGGCCTTCTTTGCTTTCGCGGGTGCTCACGTCCGGTTTAACGCTGGTTGAAACAGTCGAGCATTATCTCGAATGTCGCCGGCAAAGCCGCAGCCTTTTGGCTCTCGACGACCGCATGCTGAAGGATATCGGCGTGAGCCGCGCCGACATCCTCCGCATTAGCAGCGCACCTTACAGCCCGCGCAAGCGCCGGCGCCGCATAAGATGAGCTGTGGCGCAGGCAAGTGTAAGGGGCGGTCCGATCGCCGCCCTTTACCGCGTTAAAGCGAAAGCGCTTACATGGAATCGCGCATTCCGTTCTAGGTCTTCGTTTTTGCGCACGATGCTCTAGCCGGAAATGTCGTAAGCGGCGAGCGCGGCCATATTCACCAGATCGCTGTCCGTGGCTCCAAGCGAGGCGATTTGCACCGGCTTGGCCATCCCAACCAGCAACGGCCCAATCACGGTTCCGCCGCCGAGTTCTTGCAGCATCTTTGTCGAGATACTGGCCGAATGGAAAGCCGGCATGACCAAGACATTGGCCGTGTCCGACAAGCGGCAAAACGGATAGAGTGCCATCGCATTGCGGTTCAGCGCGACATCCGCCGCCATCTCGCCGTCATACTCGAAATCGACGCCGCGCCGGTCCAGGATTTTCACAGCCTCCGCCACCCGTTCCGAGCGCTCGCCCTTGGGGTGCCCGAAGGTCGAATAGGCGAGCATGGCCACACGCGGCTCAAAGCCGAGACGCCGCGCGACTTTGGAGGCCTCCACCGCGATGTTGGCGAGTTGCTCGGCATTGGGCATGTCGTGCACCGAGGTGTCGGCCACGAGCACGCTCCGTCCGCGCGAGATGACCAGGGAGACGCCGATCACCGTACGATCGGGCTTGGGATCCAGCGCATGGCAAACGTCATTGAAGGCGGTCGACCAGTTGCGGGTCGTGCCGGTGACCATGCCATCGGCATGGCCGCAGGCCACCATGCAAGCGGCGAAAATGTTCCGGTCCGTGTTCACCAGACGCTGACAGTCGCGGAAAAGATATCCCTTCCGCTGCAGACGCGAATACAGAAACTCGGCATATTCACGGTTTTGGCCCGACAGGCGCGCATTCTGGATTTCGATCGTGTTCTTGTATGTGAGGCCGCTGCTGCGATAGGCATCGAGGATGAGCATCTCCCGCCCGACCAGCACCGGTTGGCCCAGCCCGGAATTGAGAAACGCGTTGGCCGCGCGCACCACGCGATGTTCCTCGCCTTCCGCAAAAACGATGCGTTTCGGCGTCTTGCGCACCTGCGCGAAAATCGAATGCAGGAATGCAGCCGCCGGGTCCAGCAGGCCGTCCAGCTTGGCGCGATAGGCGTCGAGATCGGCGAGCGGCCGGCGCGCGACGCCGGAATCCATGGCGGCCTTCGCGACAGCCGCGGGAACCCGGCTGATGAGGCGGGGATCGAAAGGCGCGGGGATGATGTATTCCGGCCCGTAAAGCAGCCGGCGCCCTTGATAGGCGGCCGCCACCTTGTCCGGCACATCCTCGCGCGCCAGTGCTGCCAGCGCGCGCGCGGCGGCAATCTTCATCTCATCGTTGATGGTGCTGGCCCGGACATCCAGCGCGCCGCGAAAGATATACGGGAATCCGAGCACATTGTTGATCTGGTTCGGATAGTCCGAGCGTCCCGTGGCGATGATGGCGTCGTCGCGCACCTCGCCCACCTCTTCCGGGGTGATTTCCGGATCGGGATTGGCCATGGCGAAGATAATCGGCTTGTCCGCCATGCGCGCCACCATCTCCTTGGTGATCGCGCCCGCGACCGACAGGCCGAAGAACACGTCGGCGCCTTCCAGCGCCTCCGCCAAGGTACGGGCCGGCGTATCGACCGCATGGGCCGATTTCCACTGATTCATCCCCTTTTCGCGGCCTTTGTAGATCACGCCCTGGCTGTCGCAGAGCAGCGCATTGGCATGCGGCAAGCCCAGCGCCTTGATGAGTTCGAGGCAGGCGATGCCGGCCGCGCCCGCGCCATTGCAGACGAATTTGATCGTGCGGATGTCGCGCCCGGTCAGGTCGAGCGCGTTGAGCAGGCCGGCAACGGCGATGATGGCGGTGCCGTGCTGGTCGTCGTGGAAAACGGGGATGTCCATCAGCTCGCGCAGCCGCTGCTCGATGATGAAGCAGTCCGGCGCCCTGATATCCTCCAGATTTATGCCGCCGAAGGACGGCCCGAGATAGCGCACCGCATTGACGAAGGCGTCGACGTCTTCCGTGCCGACTTCAAGGTCGATGGAATCGACATCGGCGAACCGCTTGAACAGCACGGCTTTGCCTTCCATCACTGGCTTGGAGGCCAGCGCGCCGAGATTGCCCAGGCCGAGAATGGCCGTGCCGTTCGAGATCACGGCGACGAGATTGCCCTTCACGGTATAGTCGTAGGCTAGGCTTGGATCCTCCGCGATCGCCAGCACCGGAATGGCCACGCCCGGCGAATAGGCCAGGCTCAGATCGCGCTGCGTGGCGACAGGTTTGGTCGCCACGATCTCCAGCTTGCCGGGTTTGCCGACCTGGTGAAAATTGAGGGCTTCCTGGTGCGTGAACGCTGCGTCAGCGGATTTCACGATGCGGGGCGGGAGCTTATCGGCCGGTTCGCCTTCGCCAGTTGGCGATGCGGCGCCGTTGCGCGCCTTCGCGGAAGGACTTGTGGATGGAGTGAGGGTCATGGCTTTAACTTGGTGTTTCCTCAGGACTTTACGTCCGCTTTGTTCATATACTTTGATCTGGGACAATAGCCTCCGCTTGTGGCCGAAACAAGCGGTGCATTTCTCCCGATCGCGCTTTCAGCTCCGTTCGCGCCGAGCTATGCACATTCTTTGGCTGGGTGTGGATGATTTGCGCCACTTGGGGACAATTCGAGAACGCAACCGATGCAAAGACCCAAAGCACCCCGCGCCTTGCCGGAAAGCGCCATGCCGGCCGTGCAAGTCTTTGAAGCTTTAAAGGACGGCGCGGCCACCTTCTCCGATGCCGTCATGACGCCGATGATGGCGCAATATGCCAAGATCAAGGCCGCGCATCCGGACTGCCTGCTCTTCTATCGCATGGGCGATTTCTTCGAACTGTTCTTCGACGATGCGGTCGCGGCGTCGCGCGCGCTCGGCATTCAGCTCACCAAACGCGGCAAGCATTTGGGTGAGGACATCCCGATGTGCGGCGTGCCCATCGTGCGCTCCGACGAATATCTGCAGAAGCTGATCGCGGCGGGTTTCCGCATTGCCGTGTGCGAGCAGCTCGAAGATCCTGCCTTGGCCAAGAAGCGCGGTCCTAAATCCGTGGTCCGGCGCGATGTGGTCCGGCTTGTCACACCCGGCACGATCACCGAAGAGGCTTTGCTGGATGCGGCCTGCAACAATTTTCTGACAGCTTTGTTCAAGGCGCCCGGGCAAGACGCCGCCTTTGCGCTCGCGTCCGTCGACATCTCCACCGGCGAATGCTTTGTCGGGGAAAGTTCCGCCCCCGATCTGGCTGGCGACTTGGCCAGGCTGGCGCCCAAGGAGGTGCTGCTTAGCACCGCGCTGGACGGAGACAGAAAGCTGCGCGCGGCGATAGACAATGCGGGTGCGGCCATCACCCCCCTGCCGGACCCCTAATTCGACAGCAAGGCCGGCGAGGCCGCGTTGAAAAAAGAGTTGGGCGTCGCCGCGCTGGATGCTTTCGGCAGCTTCAGCCGCGGCGAGCTCGCCGCCTGCGCCGCGCTGCTCAAATATCTCGAGATCACGCAGATCGGCCACAAGCCAGTGCTGCGCCCTCCCCGGCGGGCTGGCGGGGCGGCTTCGCTGGTGATCGACGCGGCAACGCGCGCCAATCTCGAATTGGTCCGCTCGCTCGGCGGCCGAAAACAGGGCAGCCTTCTGTTCGCCATCGACCGCACGGTGACCAGCGCCGGTGCCAGGGAACTGGCCAGCCGGCTCGCCAGCCCGCTCACTTGCGCCGAGGCGATTCATGCGCGGCTCGATGCGGTCGCCTTGCTCCTCGATCGGCAGATGCTGCGCGTCAAACTGCGCGACATCTTGGAGGCGGCGCCGGATATCGCGCGCGCGCTCTCCCGGCTAGCGCTCGGGCGCGGGGGACCGCGCGACCTCGGCGGCTTGCGCGACGGCGTGAGCGCGGCGCGCGATTTGGCGCGGCTTCTCGCACAGGCCCACGGCCTGCCAGCCGAAATCGCCGCCATCGCGGAGCGGCTGACCGGCGATGATGGCGGCCTCCTCGCCGAGCTTACGGCGGCTCTCGGCGAAGAGCTGCCGCATTTCAAACGCGATGGCGGCTTCATTCGCTCGGGGTTCCGGCCCGATCTCGACGAGAACCGCCGCTTGCGCGACGATAGCCGCGGCGTGATCGCCGCACTGCAGTCGCGCTATGCCGCCGAGACCGGCATCAAAGCTCTGAAGGTGCGCCACAACAATGTCCTGGGCTATTTCGTCGAGCTCAGCGCCAACACGGCAGGCCCGCTTCTGGCAGCGCCGCTGAGCGACGCCTTCCGCCACCGGCAGACGCTCGCCAACGCCGTCCGCTTCACCACGGCGGAGCTGGTCGACGCTGAAGCGCGCATTACCGGCGCGGCGGAACGCGCGCTCGCGATCGAGCTGGACTGTTTCGAGGCGCTGACGGCGCTCGCTCGCGCCCATGAACGCGTGCTATGCGCGATGGCGGCGGCGCTCGCCGAACTCGACCTGTATTGCGCATTGGCCGAACTGGCCGAAGAGCAAAACTATGCGCGGCCCACCGTTGATAAAGCCCGCGCCTTTCGTATCGAAGCCGGGCGGCATCCGGTGGTTGAGCAGTCGCTGCTGAAAAACCGCGCTGGGCCGTTCATTGCCAATGATTGCGACCTGACGGCGCGGCGTCTCTGGCTCGTCACCGGGCCGAACATGGCCGGCAAGTCCACCTTCTTGCGCCAGAACGCCCTCATCGCCATCCTGGCGCAAATGGGTTCCTTCGTGCCGGCCCGCTCGGCGCATATCGGCGTGGCGGACCGGCTGTTCAGCCGTGTCGGCGCGTCTGATGATCTCGCGCGCGGGCGGTCCACCTTTATGGTGGAGATGGTCGAGACGGCGGCCATTCTCAATCAGGCAACCGACCGTTCCCTCGTCATCCTCGACGAAATCGGGCGCGGGACGGCCACCTTTGACGGCCTCTCCATCGCCTGGGCAGCGGTCGAGCATTTGCATGATGTGAACAAATGCCGCGCCCTCTTCGCCACGCATTATCACGAGCTGACCGAACTGGCGGGGCGCCTCGACGGCACCACCAACGTGACGGTGGCGGTTAAGGAGTGGAAGGACAACATCGTTTTCCTGCACGAGGTGGTGCAAGGCACCGCCGACAAGTCCTACGGCATCCAGGTGGCCAAGCTTGCCGGGCTCCCGGCAAGCTTGATCGCTCGGGCGCGGCAGGTCCTGGCGCGTCTGGAAAAGCAGCAAGGCAAGCCGCGCCCGGCTCTGGAAGACTTGCCGCTATTTGCCCAACTCGCGCCCCCGCCGGCAGTGGAAACGCAAGATCGCGGGCCGCTGCTCATCGCGCTGCACGCGATCAATCCCGATGCGATGACCCCGCGCGAGGCGCTCGACGCGCTCTACCGCCTGAAAACCCTTGCAAGCGGAGAAGGGTGAGCATCGGGGCATGGGACGCGTAAAACGTGATCATGGCTGCGCATAGGTCGCGATACAGGCGCAGTTCTTCCACCTACAGTGATCGCGCTCGAGATCGCTTCACAACGGCCCCACTCCGGGTGTAAGCGAAAGCAGCGGTCTGGCGCTAAAACATCGATTTGGACAGGTTGCGCATGGCCATCGCGCTGAACAGCTCGACTTTGGTGACGGTTTTCGGCGGTTCGGGCTTCCTGGGCCGCTATGTGGTTCAGGCCTTGGCGAAGACGGGCTGCCGCGTGCGCGTCGCCGTGCGCCGGCCGGACCTCGCCAACTTTCTGCAGCCGCTTGGCGGCGTCGGCCAAATCCACGCCGTGCAGGCCAATCTGCGTTACGAAGCCTCCATCCGCAGAGCCGTCGAGGGCGCGGACGGGGTCGTCAACCTGGTCGGAATTTTGCAGCAGAGCGGCAAACAATCATTTCGCGCCTTGCAAGGCGTGGGCTCGGGACTGGTTGCGCGCACTGCCCGGGAGGCCGGGGCGCGCGCCTTCGTGCATGTCTCCGCCATCGGAGCAAGCCGGCTCTCCCCATCCGCCTATGCCCGCACCAAGGCGGAAGGCGAAGATCTGGTGCGCAAGGCCTTTCCCGGCGCCGTCGTGTTGCGCCCGTCCATCATGTTCGGCGCGGAAGATGCGTTCTTCAACCGCTTTGCCGCGATGGGGCGCGTCGCGCCCATCATGCCGCTGGTCGGCTCGGGGCGCACCCGCTTTCAGCCCGTTTACGTCGGCGATGTCGCGCAGGCCGCCTTGGCCGCACTCGACGGGCGTGCCAGGCCAGGCGTTATCTACGAGCTGGGAGGCCCGCGCAGCTACAGCTTTCGCGAGCTGCTCGACCTTATCGCGCGCTACACCGAGCGCGAACGGCCATATTTCCCGATCCCGTTCTGGCTGGCCAAGGTGCAGGGGTGGTTCTTGCAGATCCTGCCGAACGCGCCGCTGACGCTCGATCAGGTGCGCCTGCTTCAGTCCGACAATGTCGTGTCGGCCGAAGCGGCGAACGAGGCGCGCACGCTGGAGGCGCTCGGCATCGAGCCGCACGCCGTGGAAACGATCGTGCCGGGTTACCTGGTGCGTTTCCGGCCCAAGGGCGAGTTTTCCACACATCAGGCGTAAAAGGCCGACATCGCGGCGCCTAAATCGCGGCATAATACGCACAAGGATGTCGTCAGCTTCGCGACTCACGCAATCTCCATTAGCGTATCACTGCGAAAAGTGGACGCCGGTTTTCCCAAAACAACGTGCGCCGACATAGAGAATGGAGATGGTGAGCAAGCTACTAGGAAGCGATGACGATCTGGAAATGTGGGCCGCATGACCCGCTTTGCTGCTGGATCTGCTTAGCCGATGCTCAGGCTTATACACTATTCACTCTGCCCTTTCTCGCGCTCCATTAGACTGGCGCTGGGCGAGTGCGGGCTGATCGTCGAGCTGGAAGAGGAGCGCCCATGGGCGTGGCGGCGCGAATTCTTGCAGCTCAATCCCGCTGGCACCCTGCCGGTGCTGATCGAGCGGCATGGCTTCGTGATCGCGGGAGCCTATGCGATTTCCGAGTTCCTGGGCGAGACGCAGGCCAAGCGCAATGGCGAGGGCCCGCCGCGCGATCTGCTCTTTGCCGGCGCTGCGGGCGACCGCGCCGAAGTTCGCCGTTTGGTGGATTGGTTCCACAACAAGCTGGATCAAGAGGCCAGCCGCTTTATCCTCGAGGAAAAACTCTATCAGCGCTTTGCCGATTTGGGCCGCCGCACGCCGGATACGGATTTGATCCGCGCCGGCCGGGCCAATCTGCGTTACCACCTCAGCTACATCTCCCATCTCATCGAGCGGCGCAAATGGCTTGCCGGTGACTCCCTGAGCTTTGCCGATTTCGCCGCTGGCGGACATCTTTCGGTGCTCGATTATCTCGGTGAAGTGCCATGGGAGGAGTTCCCGCAGGCCAAGCAATGGTATGCTCTGCTGAAATCGCGGCCCTCCTTCCGCCCGCTGCTGGCGGACAGGTTGCCCGGGCTGCCGCCGCCACGCCTTTATGCGGAGCTTGATTTTTGACCCTCGCGTTGCAATCCGCCGCGCTCGCTGCCGTTACGCCGGAGAGCCTCAAGGCCGCCCTGGTTGCCCGCGCCAAAGCCGAGGGCTTCGACGCCATTGGCGTGACCGGGCCGGCCGCCATCGGGCCGGCGGGCGAACGGCTCATGGCCTTTCTGCGCGAGGACATGCATGGCGACATGAACTGGCTCGAGACACATTCCGGCCGCCGCGCCGATCCGTTTTTGCTGTGGCCGCAGACGCGCTCCATCATCATGCTGGGCATGAATTACGGCCCGGCGGACGATCCGCTGGCCCTCCTCGCCGAGCGGTGGCGGGGGGCGATTTCCGTCTATGCGCGCGGCCGCGATTACCATGACATCATCAAGGGCAAACTGAAGCTTCTGGCGGGCTGGCTGCAACGCGAAACCGGCGAAGCGATGAAGGTGTTCGTCGATACGGCTCCGGTGATGGAAAAGCCCCTTGCGCAGGCGGCTAGCCTCGGCTGGCAGGGCAAGCATACCAATCTCGTCTCGCGCGAACTCGGCTCCTGGCTCTTTCTCGGGGCGATTTTCACCACGGCCAGACTGCCGCTCGATGCGCCCGAAACCGATCATTGCGGCGCCTGCCGCCGCTGCCTGGACATCTGCCCGACGCAGGCATTCCCGGCGCCCTACCGGCTCGACGCGCGGCGCTGCATCTCCTATCTGACCATCGAGCACAAGGGCCATATCGCGCGCGAATTCCGCCGCCCGATGGGAAACCGCATCTATGGATGCGACGACTGCCTGGCGGTCTGTCCCTGGAACAAATTCGCGGCAACGGCACGCGAGGCGCGCTTCGCCGCGGGACCGCTCACGGAGGGTGCGCCGCTGGCCGACCTGCTCGCGCTGGACGACGCGGCCTTTCGCGCCGCTTTTGCCGGCTCTCCGATCAAGCGCACCGGGCGCGACCGCTTCATCCGCAATGCGCTGATCGCGGCGGGCAATTCCGGCGAGACTGCCTTGCTGCCCGCGGTCACGAGCTTACTGCGTGACCCGAGCCCGTTGGTGCGCGCCATGGCCGTGTGGGCCGCACGGGAATTGTTGGGGGAGCATTCTGAAGCGTTCGCGGCACTTCGCGCCGTGCATGTGCACAACGAGGCGGATGCGGCCGTGCGCCTGGAATGGCTGGATAGCGGAGTGCTGGCATGAGTCATCTCCTTGCCGTCGGGCTGGGGTTTTCCGCAAAAGCCGTGGCGAGCCGGCTGAAGCCGCAAGGCTGGCAGGTGACGGGCACGGCGCGGGGCGAGGCAGGGCGAGCGGCCATAGTGGCCGAGGGCTATGCAGCCGCGCTGTTTTCCGGGGAAGAGCCGTCCACCACCCTCATCGCGGCTCTTGGAGGTACGACACATCTCCTGCTCTCGGCGCCGCCGGGCGCGGACGGTGATCCGTTGCTCGTCCATCACCGCGCCGATCTCGTCGCCGCGCCGCATCTCCGCTGGATCGGCTATCTCTCCACCATCGGCGTTTATGGCGACCATGACGGCGCTTGGGTGGATGAAAGCACGCCGCCTAAGCCTGTGTCCCCCCGGAGCCGGTGGCGGCTCGATGCCGAACGCGCCTGGGCGGCTTTTGCCGACGCGCGGACTCTGCCGCTCGGGGTCTTCCGTCTCGCGGGCATTTATGGGCCGGGCCGCAACGCCCTGGAGCGGCTCAAGGCAGGCGTGGAGCGGCGCATCGACAAGCCAGGGCAGGTTTTCAATCGCATCCATGTCGAGGATATCGCCGCGGCGGTCGAAGCAGCGATCGCGCGCAATACGGCCGGCACATTCAATGTCACCGATGACGAACCGGCGCCGCCGCAAGACGTTATCGGCTTCGCGGCGGAGCTTCTCGGCGTTGCGCCGCCGCCGCTCGTCGCGTGGCGCGAGGCCGAGCTTTCGCCAATGGCGCGCAGCTTCTACGCGGAGAGCAAGCGCGTGCGCAACGCGCGGATGAAGGACGTGCTCGGGCTGACGCTGCGTTACCCGACCTATCGCGAAGGGCTGCGCGCCCTCATTCAGGCGCGTCCGGCTTAGCGCTCTAAAAACGGTCCGGCTTGAGCGCTTCGATGCCGTTCGGCCCGCGCCCGCGAACGATGTCCGAGACAAGCTCGGCGGTGACGGCGCCCAGCGTCAGGCCAAGATGGCTATGCCCGAAAGCGCATATTACACGCGGATTCTTGGGCGTTCGCCCGATCAGCGGCAGGGAATCGGGCGTCGATGGGCGCGATCCCATCCACCGGGTTGCCGTCGCCTCGCCGTTGATCTCGGGAAACAGCCGCTTGGCCATGCCGAGCAGAACGTCGGAGCGCCGCCAATCCGGCGGCGCATCGACTCCGGCGAATTCCGCCGTGCCGGCGAGGCGAATGCCCTTGGCCATCGGCGTGATGACGAATTTGTCGTCGCCCGCGCCGATCGGCCGGCGCAGCGAAATTTCGGGCTGGGTGAGCATCAGATGATAGCCGCGTTCCGCCGCGAGAACCGGCTTGACGCCAAAGGCCTTGACCAGCTTCGGCGACCAGATGCCCGCAGCCACCACGACCTCGTCGAAGTCCATTTCGCTGTCCGACGTGGTCAGCCTCACCAAGCCATGAGGGCCCTGACCGAGCTGCTTGACCTCGGCGCGGCGCACCTCGCCGCCACCTTGGCGGAACGCACTGGCGAGCGAAGCCGAAAGCGCGGCGGGGTCGGTGCAATGCCCGCTTTCAGGATAGAGAACGCCCCCGGCCAACTCCGGCGCGAGCGCCGGCTCCATCTGCCGCAGCTCCTCGGGCTGGATCACCTCGCCGGGAATGCCGTGGCGTCTGCGGAATTCCACTTCCTTTTGCCCGGCGATAAAATTCTTGCGGTGCCGGAAGACGTAGAGCAGCCCGTCCTGCCGGAACAGACGCGAGCCCTCGTAGGAACCGACAAGCGTTTGCCAGCTGCCGAGCGAGCGCGTGACCAAGGGCGTCAGCGTCTCGGCAATGCGCTCATAGCGGCTCCAACGGCTATTGTTGAGGAAGCGCACGAACCAGGGCGTCAGCCGCGGCAGGTTTTGCCAGCGGACCACCAAGGGACCTTCGGGATCGGCCAGCATGCCGGGAACTTTGCGCCATAGTCCAGGCGCGGAAAGCGGGGAAATCTGCGCGGTCATGATCAGCCCGGCATTTCCCGACGATGTGCGGTTGCCAGGCTCGTCCGGGTCGAAAAGGCTCACGCGGTACCCATCCCGACGCAGGCGGACGGCGGTGGCCAGACCAACGACGCCAGCCCCGACAACGGCGATATGTTTTCCAAGTCTCATCGTCATCTCCGCTCCGCCTTAGTTGGCGCGGCGGATAGCGCACTCAAACAAGCCTTTTGTCACACCCTGCCATGTTTGGGCCAATTCAAGCTTGGCTGTTCTGTTTATTTTTCGTTGTGTGGTAATTTGTGTGCGCCAGCCCATCGGCATAAAGATCGTGACGCGGGCAATCGCAATAAAATCCTTGTGCCACAAGCAAGCAACACTGCGATAGAGGAAGGAAACGTGTATGCCGGGCTTATCTCTGCAGGTGAATGGGCGGCAAGTCGCGGACGAGGTCGCGCCGCATACGCTCCTGGTGGATTTTTTGCGCAAGCAGCTTGCCCTTTCGGGCACACATGTCGGTTGCGACACCTCGCAATGCGGCGCCTGCGTGGTGTTGCTCAACGGCGATTCCGTCAAGGCCTGCACCGTGCTGGCGCTTCAGGCCCAGGGCGGCAAAGTCACCACGATCGAGGGACTGTCGGCCGGCGCCGAGCTGCATCCGGTTCAGGCCGCCTTCCGCGAGATGCACGCGCTGCAATGCGGATTCTGCACGCCGGGCATGATCATGTCGGCGGTCGATCTTCTGGCCAAAAATCCCGATCCCAGCGAAACCGAAATCCGCAGCTGGCTGAAGGGCAATCTCTGCCGCTGCACCGGCTATCATAACATCGTCAAAGCGGTGCAGCTGGCCGCCGGGCAGACGCGCCAGTCGGCGGCGGCCTGAACCTTTGGAGACATCAGCCATGACGACGACAGGAATTGGCGCTGCCGTGAAGCGCCGCGAGGATTTCCGTTTCATCAAGGGCCTGGGCAAATATACCGACGATTTCAACCTGCCGGGCCAGCTCTATTGCTACTTCCTGCGTGCGCAGGTGGCGCATGCGCGCATCGGCGGCATCGACACCGCTGCGGCGAAGGCCGCACCGGGCGTGGTGGCGGTGTTCACGCATGAGGATATCGACGGCAGCGGCGCGGGCGGCATACCCTGCGGCTGGCTGGTGACGAGCCTCGACGGTACGCCAATGAAGGAGCCGAAGCACCCTATTCTGGCGGCGGGCAAGGTGCGCCATGTCGGCGACCCGGTGGTGGCGGTCGTAGCGGAGAGCTATGCCCAGGCCCGCGACGCGGCCGAACTGGTTATGCTCGACTTGGAGGAGCTTCCCGCCGTGATCGACATGCGGCAGGCGCTGGGCGGCGGCGGCGCCGCCGTTCACGAGGAAGCACCTGACAATCTCTGTTTCGACTGGGAGCTCGGCGACAAGGCCGCGACCGAGGCCGCCTTCGCCCGCGCCGCCCACGTCACCAAGCTCGACCTTGTCAACAACCGGCTGGTGCCGAACGCCATCGAGCCGCGCGCGGCCATCGGCTCCTATGACCTGGCCCGCGACGAATACACGCTCTACACCACCAGCCAGAATCCGCACGTTATCCGCCTGCTAATGGGCGCCTTCGTGCTGCAAATCCCGGAGCACAAGCTGCGGGTCTATGCGCCCGATGTCGGCGGCGGCTTCGGCTCGAAAATCTATCATTACGCCGAGGAAGCGCTCGTCACCTGGGCGTCAAAGCGGGTGAACCGCCCGGTCAAATGGGTGTGCGACCGCTCGGAAGCGTTTATGTCCGACGCGCATGGCCGCGATCACATCACCCACGCGGAAATGGCGTTCGACGCCGACAACAAGGCCATCGGTCTGCGCAGTATCACGATGGCCAATATGGGCGGCTATCTGTCCACCTTCGCGCCTTGCATCCCGACCTGGCTGCACGGCACGCTGCTGGCCGGGCAGTACACCACACCCGCCATCTACACCAATGTCAAAGCGGTGTTCACCAACACCGTGCCGGTCGACGCCTATCGTGGCGCCGGCCGTCCCGAGGCGACCTATCTGCTCGAGCGGCTGATGAGCAAGGCCGCGCAGGAGCTGGGGATCGATCAGGCGGAGCTGCGGCGGCGCAATTTCATCCAGCCGAGCCAGTTCCCCTATCAGACGCCCGTGGCGGTGGTCTACGACACCGGCGACTACGAGGCGAGCCTGAACCTGGCGCTGCAGCTTTCCGATTACGCGGGCTTCCCCGCCCGCAAGGCGGAGGCGAAGGCGCGCGGCAAGCTGCGCGGCATCGGTGTCTCAAGCTATATCGAGGCTTGCGGCATCGCGCCGTCGAGCCTCGTCGGCGCGCTCGGCGCCAGGGCCGGCCTGTACGAGGCGGCGACCATCCGCGTCAACCCCACCGGATCGGTCAGCGTGCTCACCGGCTCGCACAGCCACGGACAAGGCCATGAAACGACCTTTGCCCAGGTGGTCGCCGACAAGCTCGGCATCGACATCAACGCCATCGACATCATCCATGGCGACACGGCGAAAGTGCCGTTCGGCATGGGCACCTATGGCTCGCGCTCGATCGCGGTGGGCGGCTCGGCGATCGTCAAGGCGCTGGACAAGATCATCGAGAAGGGCCGCAAAATCGCCGCGCATCTCCTCGAGGCCGCCGAGGACGATCTCGTCTACGAGAACGGCGCTTACACCGTGAAGGGCACGGATAAAACCAAGACCTTCGGTGAGATCGCGCTCACCGCCTATGTGCCGCATAAATACCCCATCGATGAGATCGAGCCGGGCCTCGAGGAGACGGCGTTCTACGATCCGAAGAACTTCACTTATCCCGCGGGCACCTATGTCTGTGAAGTCGAGATCGATCCGCGCACCGGAGAAACCATCGTCATCTCCTTCGTCGCGGCGGATGATTTCGGCACGATCATCAATCCGATGATCGTTGAGGGCCAGGTCCACGGCGGCGTCGCCCAGGGCATTGGTCAGGCGCTGCTGGAGAACACCGTATACGACGAAAACGGCCAGCTCCTCACCGGGACATACATGGATTATTGCATGCCGCGCGCCCAGGACTTGCCGTCCTTCAAGGTGGCGACCACCGTCACGCCTTGTACGCACAATCCGCTGGGCGTGAAGGGCTGCGGCGAGGCCGGGGCCATCGGCGCACCGCCCGCCGTGATCAACGCCGTCGTCGATGCCCTGAAGGAGTACGGCGTCGATCACATCGACATGCCCGCCACGCCGGAAAAAGTGTGGCGCGCCATCCAGGGCGGAATGAAGCAGGCTGCGGAGTAAGCACTTTGCCCTCTCCCCTCGCGGAGTTACGGGCATCGCCGCCGCCTCTGAGCTTAGCCCTCTCCCTTGATGGGAGAGGGCGGCGCGCAGCGCCGGGTGAGGGTGAATGCAACAAGCCCCCTCACCCAGCCGCCTTCGGCGGCAGCCCTCTCCCGCGAGGGGAGAGGGCAAGAAGGGAATTCTGCCTTACGCGGGCAACAAACTTGGAGGAAACGCATGAACCAGTTCGAATATATCCGCCCGTCTTCGGTGGCGGACGCCGCGCAGGCGCTCACCGCCAATGGCGAAGCGATGCTGATCGCGGGCGGGCACACGCTCATCCCGACCATGAAATTGCGGCTGAACCGCCCCGCGGCGCTGGTGGATATCAGCGGCATCGCCGAGCTGAAGGGCATTCGCCGGGAGAGCGGCGTGCTGGTGATCGGCGCGGCCACGACCCATGCCGAAATCGCTCGCAGCGCGGACGTGAAGTCCGCGATCCCAGCGCTCACGCACATGGCGGAGGGGATCGGCGACCCGCAGGTGCGCCATCGCGGCACCATCGGGGGATCGGTGGCCAACAACGACCCGGCCGCGGACTACCCGGCGGCGGTGCTGGGCCTGGGCGCGACCATCGTCACCGACAAGCGGCAGATCGCGGCGGATGACTTTTTCAAGGGCCTGTTCACCACCGCCCTGCAGCCTGGCGAGATCATCACCGCCATCCGCTTGCCCATTCCGGAGAAAGCCGGGTACGCTAAGATGGATCAGCAAGCCTCGCGGTTTTGCCTCGTCAGCGTGTTCGTTTCGCGCAAGGGCGGCGGCATGTTCAGCAGCGGCGATGTGCGGGTCGCGGTTTCGGGGGCTGGCCAAAGCGGCGTGTTCCGCGTGCCCGAGATGGAGCGGGCGCTGAAGGCCAATTTCGCCGCAGACGCGCTGCGCGGCATCAGCGTTCCGAGCGGCGGCTTGATGAGCGACATGCATGGCAGCGCCGACTATCGCGCCGCGATGATCCCCGTGATCGCCGAACGCGCCCTGGCGTTCGCCGGCTAACCTCACCATAGACGGAGCGCCGCGCCTAGCGGCCTCCGCTCAGAATTCGGCGGCTCATGGCATCCCTCCCCGACAGCGTTTCCGCGACCAAGGCCCGGCTGGCGCAAGGCGGCTATCTGGCGAATGACGCGCTCGCCACCTCCGTGTTCCTGGCGCTGAAATTGAAACGTCCGCTGCTGCTGGAGGGTGAGGCGGGCGTGGGAAAGACCGAGCTGGCCAAGGTGCTCGCCGCGATCCTGGAGCGTCCGCTGGTCCGGCTGCAATGCTATGAGGGGCTGGACCTCGCCTCGGCGGCCTATGAGTGGAATTACTCGCGCCAGCTTTTGCACATCCGCGCCGCGGAAGCATCCGGCGGCAATGCCCATGCCGTCGAGGCGGACATTTACGCCGCCGATTATCTGCTCAAGCGCCCGTTGCTGCAGGCGCTGGAGTTGTCCGCCGAGGGGCGCGCGCCGGTGCTGCTCATCGACGAACTCGACCGCGCCGACGAGCCATTCGAGGCGTTTCTCCTGGAGCTCCTGGCGGATTACCAGATCACCATCCCCGAACTCGGCACGATCCGCGCCGAGGAACCACCCATCACCATCCTCACCTCGAACCGCACCCGCGAGGTGCATGATGCGGTGCGCCGGCGCTGCTTCTATTGCTGGATCGATTTCCCGAGCGCGGCGCGTGAGCGCGAAATACTGGCGTTGAAGCTGCCGGGCGCGTCCGCCGAACTGACGCGGCAAGTGGTGGAGTTCGTGCAATCCATTCGCAAGATGGACCTTTATAAAAACCCCGGCATCGCCGAGAGCATCAATTGGGCGCAGGCGCTCGCCTCGCTCGACTGTGTGGCGCTCGACCCGGAAGCGGTGGATTCCACGCTCGGCACGCTGCTGAAATATCAGGACGACATCGCCCGCATTCAGGGCAGCGAAGCCGCGCGCCTGCTCGGCGAGATCAAATCGCGGGCAAGCAGCCTTGTCAGCTCAACGTAATCTGTCATTGTCTAGAGCATCGTGCGCAAAAGTGGGAACCGGTTTTGCGCAAAAAACGATGCGACAAACAAAGAGCTAGAGCGGAATCCGTGATTCTATTTAAGCGCTTTTCGCGCTAGGCAACGGAAGCCGAAATGCGGTCATGGCCGACGAGGGTAAGGTACGAAGCGTATGCGTTACGGGATAACCGAAAAATTCAGGCCAGGAAAAATCGGCAACCTCAGCAATGCGCAGAAGATAACCGCCGCGCTGGCCGTGATGAATGATGTAGAACTCTGGTCCATCATCAAGCTGCATTATGATGATGTTCAATGGCCTGAGGATTTTACCTTAAAGCTCGGAAGGCTCGTTAGGGGTCTGTACGCGTCGGTAGACTGGGCCGATCTCGCCTTCATACTGGCAACATTGCGCTCCGAGGCGGCGCGGCCCTCCAAATAGGCGAGCGGGTCGCATGCGGAGAAAATTCTTTGGCCCCGCGTGACCTCATTCGCAGGCGGCTGTGGGGCTAAATTGGCCGAACTGGAACCAAACATCATCGCGGCCGAGGCCGATGGCGGGCGGATCGCCGAGAACATCCTGTTCTTCGTGCGGCTGCTGCGCGCTTCGGGATTGCCGCTCGGCCCGGAGCGAACCGTCGCCGCTACCGAGGCCGTGCTGGCGGCGGGCATCGCGGATCAGACGACGCTGTATTGGGCGCTGCACGCCGTGCTGGTCAGCCGCCGCGCCGAGCACGACCTCTTCAACCAGGCGTTTCAGCTGTTCTGGCGCGATCCGGACTATATCAAGCAGCTGCTTTCGGTGATGGCGCCGAATATGCGCGGTATGCCGGCGGAGAAAACCGACGCCGTGGCGCCGCGCATCGCCGAGCAGCTGATGTCGGCGGCGGCCCGGCAGAACGCGCCCGAACGCGACCGTCTCAGCGTCGATGCGCGCGGCACGGCCAGCGACGCCGAACTGTTGCGGCATAAGGATTTCGAGCAGATGAGCGCGGCGGAGCTGCGCCTCGTGCGCCGCGTCATCAGCGAGATGGTGCTGCCGCTCAGCCAAATCCGCACGCGCCGCTTCACGCCGGCCGCGCGTGGCGGCAGGCTCGACATGCGGCGGATGCTGCGGCGCATGGGCTCGCAAGGCCCGGACGCCATGCTGCCGCTTTACAAGGCCCGTGCGTGGCGCCGTCCCCCGCTGGTCGTGCTGTGCGACATCTCCGGCTCGATGGACAGCTATGCGCGCGTTCTCCTGCATTTCCTCTACGGCGTCACGAACGCGCGCGACCGCGTGCACAGCTTCCTGTTCGGCACGCGGCTGACGAACATCACGCGGCTGCTCAAGGATCGCGACCCGGACGCGGCCCTCGCCCGCATCGCCAAGGCGGTGCCGGACTGGTCCGGCGGCACGCGCATCGGCGACACGCTGGCCGAGTTTAACCGGCTATGGGCGCGCCGCGTGCTGGGCCAGAATGCGCTGGTGCTGCTGTTCACCGATGGCCTGGAACGCGCGGGCGGCGCCGATATTGGCCCAGCCGCGCGGCGCCTCGCCGCCTCCTGCCGCCGGCTGGTTTGGCTGAACCCGCTTTTGCGCTATGACGATTACCAGCCGCTGGCGTCGGGTGCGCGCGAACTCACAAAGCATGTCGGCGAGACGCGGGCATGCCATAATCTGGCGAGTCTTGCGGATCTGGCGCTGGCGCTTTCGGCGCGGCGCGGCGAAAGGAACGGCTTATGATCGGCCCCGACACGGACATTTTGGCGACCGCTCTCGCCTGGCAAAACGAGGGGCGGAAGGTGGCGATCGCCACCGTCGTGCAGACTTGGGGATCGGCGCCGCAGCCCACCGGCAGCCAGCTGCTGATCGACGGCGAGGGGAATTTCCTCGGGTCGGTGTCGGGCGGCTGTGTCGAGGGCTCGGTCATCACGGAGGCGCTGGAGGTGATCGAGACAGCCAATCCGAAACTGCTGGAGTTCGGCGTCGAGGACGAAACCGCATGGCGCGTCGGGCTTGCCTGCGGCGGGCGCATCCGCGTCTTCGTCGAACCCTTCACGGCGCATTGACATGCGGCGCGACCTTGCCGAGGCAATCGTCGCCGCCCGCGCGGCGCGGCGTCCCGTCGCCTTGCTGACATGGCTGGCGACCGGCGCGCAACGTCTGGCCGCGCCGGGAGACGACGCCGGGCTTGGCGATGTCCTAGCCGATGCGTTCCGCCGCGACCATAGCGGCACCGTGGAAACGCCCGACGGCGAACTGTTCATTCGCGTCTACAATCCGCCGCTGCGCATGATCGTCATCGGCGCAGTTCATACGGCGCAATACCTTGTCCCGCTTGCGAAAATGGGAGGGTACGACGTCACCATCGTCGATCCGCGCACGGCGTTCGCCGCCGATGCACGCTTTCCCGATATGCGGCTGATCGCGCAATGGCCCGACGAGGTGCTGCCCGATTTGCGCCTCGACGCGCGCACGGCGGTTGTCGCGCTCACCCACGATCCCAAGATCGACGATGTGGCGCTCGGCCTGGCGCTCGCGTCGGATGCCTTCTATATCGGCGCGCTCGGCAGCACGCGGACGCACGCCAAACGCCGCGACCGTCTACGGACGCAAGGCGTTGCGGAGGCCGCGCTCGGCCGCATTCACGCGCCGATCGGGCTCGATATCGGCGCGCAAGGGCCCGCCGAGATCGCACTGTCCATCATGGGCCAAGTGACGGCCGTGCTGCGCGGGAAGGCCGGCTGAGAAAAACTTATCCCCGCCCGTAACGGCCCTGCTGCGGCCCACCGCGATGGCTGTGGTGGAATTTTGAGGCCGCTAAAGGCTGCACTTTCTCGCCAAAGTCTCACAACGTCCCAGACGAGCCGAAGGCGCCTCGGCTCGCCCTCCCTTCAGTTGGCGCTGGCGGCATATCCGGGCAAGGAGCGGACCCCTACCCGATGCCGGTGATGCGGATGCCGACATGGTCGGCCTTATAGTGGCGGTTGATGTTGATCAGCACAGACGTCATCGCTTCCGCGGCGACCGAATTGGCGAGCGGTCCGCCATGCACGCCGCGCATTCCCGCCGCCTGCACCAGTGCGATGGTGCGATGCCGGTCGGACAAGCCGTCGCCGAAAACCAGCACATCGCAGTCGATCATGATGTCCTGCTGCAGCCGCCGCGCCGGGACGTTGTGAAACGCCGAGACCACGCGCGCAACGTCGCCAAGGCGCTTCTGCGCGGCGACGGCGGCGGAGGCAAACTCCGAAAGCTGCACGAGCGCGGCTTTGGGTTGCGGCAGAGGCACGGTGGTATCCACGATGAGTTTTCCGGAAACCGACGGCTTGATCGCATCGATCGCCTCGCCTTGCGCGGCGAACGGGACCGTCAAGATCACGATATCAGCCGCCGCCGCGGCGTCGGCATAGCTTGCGCCTTCGGGCAGCATGCCGTCTTCCGGGACAGCCAGCGCGGCCGCGGCATCCTTGGCTTTGCCGAGATCGCGCGAGCCGATATGGACCGCATAGCCCGCCTTCACCCACCGCCGCGCCAAACCCGTTCCCAGCGCACCCGTGCCCCCGATCAGAGCGAGCACGGGCCTTAAGGCCACGTCGCTCACGCCATCATCTCCGGAAGCGGCACGATCCGGACGCCGCCATCCTCCAAGGCCCTTTTCACTCCCGCCGCCACGGCTACCGCCGTCGTTTCGTCTCCATGAACGCACAGCGTATCGACCTCCACCTTGATTGTCTTGCCGCTCATGGAAACCACCTCCCCGTGGAGCACCATGCGCATCGTCTGTTCGCAAGCATCCGCGACATCGGTAAGTACGGTGCCGGGAAGCGAGCGCGCCGCGAGATTGCCGTCGTCCGCATAGCGCCGGTCGCAATAACCCTCGCGCGCCAATTTGAGGCCGAGCCTTTCGGCGGCCTTTTGCATTTGTGAACCGGCGAGCGCCACATAAATGAGGCTCGCATCCACCGTCTTGATCGCACGCCCGATCGCGGCCGCGTAAGCTTCGTCTTGCGCCGCCATGTTGCTGAGCGCGCCATGGGCCTTTACATGGGTAACGCGCAAACCGCCATAATTTGCCAAGGCTTGCAGCGCGCCGATCTGATAGGCCACCATATATTCGAGCTCGGCCGGATCCATGCGGATTTGCCGGCGCCCAAAACCCCAGAGATCGTTGAAGCCGGGGTGCGCGCCGATGCTCACGCCGCGCTCCTTGGCGAGCAGCACCAGCCGGTGCATGGTATTCGCATCGCCGCCATGGAAACCGCAAGCGACATTAGCTGATTTAACGATGTTCATCAGTGCGACATCATTGCCGATGTCGTAAGCGCCCCATCCTTCAGCGATGTCGGCATTAAGATTGATAGATTTGGGCATAACACCGTTAAATTTGAATACTTTACTCTTGAGCCGGCGTACGTCCCGCCGCAGAAGAAAAGCTTTGCGGAAACGTGTTTATCTGCTGCGCTTTATGGCAAAACACGTCTTGTCCGCATAGGACGCGGCAAGAGTAACATTTTCACCGGCCCGCGAAACGGGAATTTTCCGCTTTTTACGCCAGCCGTGGGTCAGGACGGGAAGTCCTCCGCCCCGAGCGCCTTGAGCGCCGCCCTCGCAACGTCCACGTCCTGATCGCCGGTTCCCGAACCCACGCCGACGGCCCCGACGCAAACGCCTTCCAAAATAATCGGCAATCCGCCCTTCAGATTGGTCAGCTTACCCCCGGAGGCAAAGGCCAGTTTCACCTCGTCCGCCGCATGCAGCCGCGCCGTGGGCTGCCGGTGCGAGGCGGCGCTCAGGGCCTTGGACTGGCAGGTTTTGATGGACAGCAGCTTGGCCCCGTCCATGCGCGCGAAGGCCAGAAGATGGCCGCCATCATCCACGATCACGATGTTCTGCGGCACGCCGATTTCCTCGGCCTTGGCGATGGCGGCCGCGAGCGCGGTCTTGGCGCCGTCATAAGTGAGCTTGAGCGTGGCTTTGGTGTGCGACATGGGACATCCATTCATCGAGAGGCGCGGTCAATTTGGCGCAAAGCCTATCCATCATCACGGAAGCGGCGGCGAGCTCATCCAGGCCGATCCACTCATCGGCTTTATGCGCACGGGCGATATCGCCGGGCCCGCAAACAATGGACGGTATGCCATAGTGCTGGAAGACGCCAGCCTCCGTGCCGAAGCTGACGGTTGAGCCCGGCGCGGGGTCGCCGGCAAGCGCACCGATGGCAGCGAGCGCCGGATGATCCGGGGCGAGGTCTAGGCCGGGATAGGCGATGATCTCCTCGCTGGCCACGCCCGCCGCCCCCCGCGCGCGCAAGCGCTGGTCCTGAACCGCCACGGCCTTATCGATCTCGGCCATCAGCCGCGCGGCCGGCTCGGCGGGAAGCGAACGCAGTTCGAATTCGAGCGTGGCGCGGTCGGGCACCAGATTGAGCACGCCGCCGCCGTGGAGCGAGCCGATATGCAAAGTGGAGCGCGGCGGCTCGAATGCGGCATCGCGCGGACCCTCCGCTGCCAGCCGGTCGTCGAGGGCGGCAAGGCTGGCGGCAAAGCGCGCGGCGGCCTCGACGGCATTGGCGGCCTTGTGCGGCAGCGCGGAATGTCCCCCCAGCCCGTGAAAGGTCAGGCGGCGCGCGATCTTGCCTTTATGCGCCCGCGCCACCTGCATGCGCGTTGGTTCGCCGACAAGGCAGAGCGCCGGCAGGCAAGGCAGCCGGGCCGCCGCCTGAGCCAGCGCGGGCGCGCCGCGGCAGCCTAGCTCCTCGTCATAAGAGAACGCCAGATGGATGGGTGCAGCCAACGCCATGCGTTTGAATTGCGGCACATGGGCGAGCACGACGGCGAGAAAGCCCTTCATATCGGTGGCGCCGCGCGCATACACACGGCCGTCGCGCAGATCGGCCGTGAACGGGTCCGCCGTCCAGTTCTGCCCTTCGGCTGGAACGACATCCATATGCGCCGAGAGCATGATGCCGGGCCGGTCCGCCGGGCCGATCGTGGCGAGCAGCGAGGTCTTCGGCTGGTCCAACGCGGGAATGCGCGTGGCGGCGATCCCCTCGGCTTGCAGATACGCTTCGATATAGGCGGCGATATCGAAATTGGAGCGGCTGCTAACGGAGGGAAACGCGATCAGAGCGCGTAGCAGTTGCAGGATTTTCTCTTGTGTCATGGCGTTTTAGATACTCTGATCGGCGGACAATTTCGATCAGGGATTGATCATGACCTATTCGATCGCCGCGCGCTGTCCCCAAACCGGCGCCTTCGGCATCGCCATCACCTCGTCATCGATTTGCGTGGCGAGCCGCTGCGCCTGGGTGTCGCCGCTCGGCGCGGTGATGACGCAGAATGTGACCGATCCCGCTCTCGGCCCGGCGGGTCTGGCCTTGCTGCGGCAAGGGCTGGGCGCGGGCGGCGTGCTGGCTAGCCTGCTCGCCGGAACGCCGCAGCCGGAATGGCGGCAGGTGGGCGTCCTCGACCGTTATGGACAGCCGGCGCTGCATTCCGGCGCGAACGCGCTGCCCATCGCCGCCGAGGCGCGCGGCGAGGGCTGCATTGCGCTCGGCAATCTGCTGAGCAATGCGGACGTGCCGGCGCGGATGCTCGCCGCGTTCGCGGACGCCGCCGCCGCTTGCTTGCCGGAGCGGCTGCTGCGCGCGCTGGAAGCAGGCAAAGCCGCCGGCGGGGAAGGCGGGCCGGAACATGCCGCCGGCCTGCATGTCGCGGACGGCTATGACTGGCCGACCGTGGATCTGCGCGTGGACTGGCACGATGCGCCGATCGCCGCGCTGCGCCGCTTGTGGACGCTCTACGAGCCGCAACGGCAAGCCTACATCGCACGCGCCATGGCGCCAGGCGACGCCCCGGCTTT
>Ga0136634_10000156_pt1 | contig 33166 bp, 31 predicted proteins | sample AntDrymUQ8332106_2_FD_104654 | JGI IMG/M metagenome (GOLD analysis project Ga0136634, IMG submission 104654) | Polar desert sand microbial communities from Dry Valleys, Antarctica - metaG UQ833 (21.06) | ecosystem: Environmental > Terrestrial > Soil > Desert | place: Antarctica: Dry Valley... | reverse complement strand
CGCAGCAGCTTCCCGACGCCTTGCGGGGTCATCTCGACCTCGAACTCCCGACGAATCAGATCCCGGACGATCTTCCGTGTCCACAATGCGAAGTCGAACTGGAACTGCCGCGGATCGCGCCCGACGATCAGTCCTCGCAGCCGGCTCTCCTGCCGGTCGGTGAGTTTCGGGGTCCCGCCGGGGATCGGGCGCACCATCAGTGCCGCGGCGCCACCGGTGCGATAGGCTTTCCTCCACGTGAAGAACGTCGACCGACCCAGCCGCAACGCCGCCTTGATCGCATCTGGGTGCACGTTATCGTCGATCATCCGGATGAACTGTTTACGAACGTCCGGGAGTTCCCGGCGGGGAAGGCGACGGATCTTCATGCCCCAAATGGTAGCAGAATGGCAGAGAGTCCGCTAGCCCAGTTTCTCCTTAATAGCTGGCCTGCTTGTACCTGTCTAGAGCGCGCATCGCTGCCGCGGTGCGCGTGTGGTGATCTCCTAGCTCTGACATGTAAATGTTTCTCGCTCGCCGCTCGGTACGGACTGCTTCGATGGCCTGTCCCAACTTGTAGTGCGCTTCGGCAAGACCATGGAGTACCTCGGCGAGGCGCACATGATGAGGCCCCAGTTGACGCTCGAGTTCTTGCAAGACGCGTCGGTGCGCCCGAACCGCTAATTGATACTTCGCAAGCCCGGTGTACGCGTGCGCAAGGCCATTTAAGATGGTGAGTACGCCGAGCGACGATCGCGGTTCCTTGGCGAGTCGGACTGTCAGTGCCCGTAGATAAACCTGTCGAGCTCGTTCAAACTCGCCGCAGTCGCGAAGTGCGTTTCCCCAGCCGTTCAGCGCGGAAGCGAACTCGTCAATCTTTGAACCGTCGAATGTCGCAGCCCTCACTCGTACAGACTTCCCGTGAAATTGTGCGGCGACCAAGGCATCATCGTTTTCCACGTAGTCGTTACCAAGGAGTTCGTAGGCATTTGCGACGAGTGGATGATTCTCTCCGAGAACCTGAAGGCGCAAGTTCAGTGCGCGTTTATGCCATTGCACCGCGTCGTCGAAACTGCTTGTTCCTCGGTACGCGTCGCCCAAATCAGCGTACAGGGTGGCAAGTTCTAGCGGGGCCTCGGATGTGGTCTCGCATTGTGCAACTCCCGACTTGGCGTACTCCCTGGCCGCGAAGGCGCGTCGCTGTACGAGCATCATATCGGCGAGTTTATGAAATGTGGCGAGTGTCGCAGCGATACCAAGATGGATCCTTGCTTGCCGACAAGCGGACTCAAAATGCGGAGCAAGCGCATTCGCCCATGGCCATTGATCGACATTGCGTGGATTATCAGGCCATACTTGTTCTATCGCTGTGAGGACAGAAGCTGCGAACTCGGTCCGATCCTCAATGGTGCCGACGGTTCGACGTATCGTCGCTTGCATGACTCTATGGCAAGAGATGAAGGCGTCTTTACGATTCAGAAGCGAGAATTGTCGAAGGATATAAATATCGCCGTCAATTGCTTCAGTAGAGCTTAGTTGCCAATCACGTAGTAGTTTGAGAGGTATGTCATCAGGAGCAAGGAATGCAACGTGCTGGAGCACGGCCTTAGCTGTGGTAGACCGTTGAGTAACTGCGGTCAATGCGACGGCCATTGTTCGAGTTACGATATCGGCAGCGTCAACCGGCGCAGGCACTTGGCTATCTATTCGCTCAATTAGTTCTAAATATGTCGAGTAATCGATGCCAACTTCATCAACGTAGGCTCTCGCTTGTTCGAGTGCAAGTGGCAGGCCAGCCATCGCGTCGACAACTCGACCGATTGATGCCTCACTCGTTGCAGCAACTCCACCCTCCACCTGATGTAGTATAGCCAAGGCATCTGCTCTCGGTAGCGGCACGATCATCCTTGCTTGTGCGAAGTTCCCCCAGTCTGGATAGCGAGTAGTAATGATCATTAGACCTGGCAGCTGCTGGGGATAGAGTTCGTCTATAGAATTGGGGTTTGGGCAGTTGTCATAGATTAGGAGCCAACCTGAGTGAGTGTTTAGCCACTGCAATATACGAACGGTAGCAGCATCCTCGGGATCACTGGAAGATACAATTCCGAGAGCGATTCCTAGATTCCGCAGATCCTCGCGTAGAGTTTGAATATGCTCTGCTCGTACAATCCAAGCGACGTTAAAACTTACCCTATGGAGGTGTGCGAATCTCGCGGCAAGCTGACTTTTGCCGACACCCGGCATTCCTGTGACTGCTTTCGCGGAGAATGGTGGCTGGATGTCAGGATTGAGCCAGTCGGATTTCAGCCAATCGAGGTGGTCATTCTGTCCAACAAAGCGTTCCGTGGGGCGAGGAACGTTCCACGCTCTCTGCGGTGGCTCCGTGGTCTCAACGCTTCCCTCGTCGACTTCCGTCCCAAACTGACCAGCTCTAGCGCCAAAAAATGTCAGGACGGCAGTAACGACCGATGCGGTTACACCCCACACCTGTTGGGTTGGAGTAGGGGCTTCGGAGAAATTGGCAAGCACTCCAGCATAAACGCCGCCACCGGCCAGTAGGGAAGCAGACGTGTACATCGTGTATCGAGTTAAGGTGTTCACGGCGTGAAGCTCGTAGCCTTCCTGTCGGCGTCGTTGTGTGGTCCTACTGAGTCTGAGTCAGCGTTGTGCCTGCAGTGATCAGCAGTGCACGTTCGGAGGTCGCGTCAACGAGGCTTAGTGTTACACCAGAGGTGACATACGTCATGTGGGAGCAACCGCGAGGCGCCACGGCAGCAGTTTGAGATGGCGCCTCCCACCACAGCCCACGCCAAGTTAGAGGGCTTGGGGTCAGACGGTGGGTGCACCACGGCTTGGCCTACCTGGGTGAGGGCTCGTAAGCTGGCTCCGCGCATCCGGGCAGCCCTCTGGCCTGCCCGTTATAGCTTGATGTGAGCCCTCACGAGGGTCCCATGTCAAGCCGTGGTGCACCCACCCCTTGAAACTAAGGACAGATTCTCCTCCGGGATCACCTCAGAAGCAGACATTTCGGGGGTATGTCGGACAAGAAGACACAGCGACCGAGGCGCTACCTCAGGCGAAGCGGGGCCGAGGCGGACGTCACTTCAAGGAGCCGCACCCAAAACAATGAACGGGGGCCACCCGCTCGGGCGGCCCCGATCTTCGGGACAACCAGAAGCCTGCAACTGCAGCGCCGCCACGACCGTGCTCAGCCGGGAGCGGTCGCGTGTCGGCGCAGGTCGTCGAGGTCGACCCACTCCAGGGTGCGGGCGTGGGTGGCCTCCAGCACCACCGGCGGCGCGACGCCGGCCCCCAGCGCCTCGGCCCACCGGTCGGCGCACAGGCACCACTGGTCCCCGGGCCGCAGCCCGGCGAAGCCGTACTCCGGACGCGGGGTCGACAGGTCGTTGCCCTGCTCGGCACTGAACGCGAGGAACTCCGCGGTCATCCGCGCACAGACGGTGTGCACGCCCGCGTCCTCGCCGCCGGTGTCACAGCAGCCGGTGCGGTAGAAACCGGTCATCGGATCGGTGCCGCAGGTCTCCAGCTCCCCGCCGAGCACGTTGCGCGCCATGTGCCTCTCCCTCAGATGCTAGAGCCGTACGCCGAGCAGCGCGTCGAGCGCGTCCCGGACGAGACCCGGCGCACCGGCGTCACTCCCCCGACGGTCGAACGCCTCCGCCGCCCACGCGTCGACGGCGGCCAGCGCGGCCGGGGTGTCCAGGTCGTCGGCGAGGTGGCGGCGCAGCCGCAGCACCAGGTCGTCGGCGGCCGGGGCGGTGTCGAGGGCGACGGCCTCGCGCCAGCGGGCGAGCCGGACCTGCGCCTGGGTGAGCAGGTCGGCCGTCCAGGCCCGGTCGGTGCGGTAGTGCCCGGCCAGCAACGCCAGCCGGATCGCGGTGGGGTCGGTCTGCTCGGCACGCAGCTTGGACACGAACACGAGGTTGCCGCGGGACTTCGACATCTTCTCGCCGTCGAGCCCGATCATCCCGGTGTGCGTGTAGTGCCGGGCGAACGGATGCACGCCGGTGAACGCCTCGGCGTGGGCGGCACCGAACTCGTGGTGCGGGAAGATCAGGTCCGAGCCGCCGCCGTTGAGGTCGATCCGGGTACCGAGACGGTTGAGCGCGATGGCGGCGCACTCGACGTGCCAGCCGGGGCGGCCCGCACCCAGATCACCCCCGCCGATGTCACCAGCCCACGAAGGCTCCCCGTCGCGGGCCGCCCGCCACAGCAGCGCGTCGACGGGATGGCGCTTGCCGGGCCGGGCCGGATCGCCACCGCGCTCCCGGGACAGCTGGATCATGGTCGGCTCGTCGTAGCCCGACGCGTAGCCGAAGTGCTCGGTCGCCGAGGAGTCGAAGTACACGTCCGGGTACCCGGCGTCCGCAACGCGGTAGGCCGCGCCGGCGGCCAGCAGCTTGCCGACGAGCTCGGCGATCTCCCCCATCGCCTCGACCGCCCCGATGTAGTGCCGCGGCGGGAGCACCCGAAGCGCCTCCATGTCCTCGCGGAACAGAGCGGTCTCGCGCATGCCCAGCACGACCCAGTCGTCCTGGTCGCGGGCGGCCCGCTGGAGCAGCGGGTCGTCGATGTCGGTGACGTTCTGCACGTAGTGCACGTCGTGCCCGCCGTCCCGCCACACCCTGTTGACCAGGTCGAACGCCAGATACGTCGCGGCGTGGCCGAGGTGGGTGGCGTCGTAGGGGGTGATGCCGCAGACGTACATCGACGCCGTGGGCCCCGGAGCGGTCGGGCGGACACGACCGGTGGCGGTGTCGTGCAGGCGAAGCGGCGGGCCCGCGCCGGGGAGCCGGGGAACGTCGAGGGCGGCCCAGGGTTGCATGCTGAACAACCTACGCGTCAGCGACCGTCGCGCTGTCGCACCAGGCGCCCGTCAGCGGCGGGTGCGCAGGTAGTCCGCCACCACCTCGGCACCCAGGCCGTCCAGCGTCGGGGCCACCACCCGGCCACCGCACCGGCGGGCCACGGCGTCGACGAACGCCGCCAGCCGCGGGTCGTCGCCGAGCATGAAGAACGTGAACGAGGCCGCCGTCCCGGTCAGCCGGTCGACCTCGCCGACGGTGGCGCGCAGCGTCTGTGGGCTCGGGGGCCAGTCGAACACCGCGTGCCCGTCGGACTCCAGATGCGCGGTCGGCTCCCCATCGGTCACCACGAGCACGACGGGCTGGGCGTCCGGGTTGCGACGCAGGTGCTGGCCGGCGAGCAGCAGCGCGTGGTGCAGGTTCGTGCCCTGCTCCCACGCCCCCTCCAGGCCCACCAGCTCCCCGAGCTCGACGCTGCGAGCGTGCCGCCCGAACGTGATCAGCTTCAGGTCGTCGCCGCGGAACCGCGTGGAGATGAGCTGGTGCAGCGCCAGCGCGGTGCGCTTCATCGGTACCCAGCGCCCGTCCTGCACCATCGACCACGACGTGTCGACGCACAGCGCCACCGCCGCCCGCGAGCGCTGCTCGGTCTCGACGATCTCCACGTCGCTCACGTCGAGCCGCCGGGAGTCACCGCCCGCCTGACGGAGCTGGGCATTGAGCAGGGTGCGCGGCACGTCCCAGGACTCGGTGTCGCCGAACGCCCAGGGGCGGGTGGCACCGGTGACCTCACCGACGTTGCCCGCGCGGCGGGTCTCCCGCTCACCGCGTCGGGCCCCGATCCGGTCGGCCACCTCGCGCAGCGCCGACTCCCCCAACCGCCGCAGCGCCTTCGGGGAGAGCTGCAACGACCCGTCCGCCGCCCGCTCGAACAGCCCCTGGCGCGCCAGCTCGCGCTCCAGCTCGGCGAGCGCGCGGGCATCGACGCGGGCCTGATCGCCCAGGTGCTCACCGAGCGCGTCGAGGTCGATGTCCTCCATCCGCGCTCCCGGATAGCTCTGCGACAGCTGCTCGGCCAGCGCGTCGAGCTGCCCGAGCTGCTCCATGACCCGGGTGGCCTCGCCCATGCCGAGCGGGTTGTCGCCGCGGAACCGGCCCTGACCGTCCCAGTCCTCGCCGGGACGCAGCCCCTCCAGCTGCGCGTCCAGCTGGGCCAACGCCTGCGCGAGCCGCGGGTCGCCGAACGCCTGCTGGGACAGCTCCAGCAGCTCGGCGCGCTGCTCGGGTGTCATCGAGTTGAGCATCCGCGCCGCGGCCGCGGACCGCTGCGCCAGCAGGTCGATCAGCTCCTCGGTGTTGCCCGGGTTCTCCGGGAAGAACTCGCCGTGCCTGGCCATGAACTCGCGGAACTGCCCGGTCGTGTCGCGGCCGGCCGCGTGGTTGGCGAGCAGGTCGTTGAGCGCGTCGAGCATCTCGCGGATGGCCTCGACGTCGCCCGGTGTCACGTTCTCCATCGCCTGCTTCATGCCCGCGAAACGCTGGTCGAGCAGCTCCCGGCCGAGCAGGTCGCGGAGCTCCTGGTAGGCCTCGCGGGCCTCGGGGGACTGCCAGCCATAGGAGTCGAGCTCGCGGACCGCGCCGCCGGTGTCAGACGGCAGCGCGTCGAGCTGCATCTCCCGGAACCGGGCGTCGTCGGTGTCCTGGCGGCCCAGCGAGTCGCGCTCGGCGTCCAACGCCCGCGCCAGCAGCTCCCGGACCTGCTGCAGCGTGCCGTCGAGCCGGTTGTGCCGCTGCAACCTGCTGCGCTGCTGCCAGATCTCCCGGGTCAGCTCGTCGAGGCCGCGGCGGCCTTCCACGCCCCGGCGCAGCAGCTCCTGCAGCGCCGAACGGGGGGACGCACCCTCCATGACGTCGCGTCCGATCGCGTCGAGCGCGGGGCGCAGATCGAACGGCGGCGCGAGCGGATCGGGGCCGTCGCGGTAGGGCCCGTACGCGTACCGCCGGTCCGGCCTAGCCATCGTCCACGTCCCGTAGGAGTTGCCGGCTCACCCGTAGCTCACGGTGTCGTCGTCGGCGACGTCCTTGGCCAGGCGTCGGGTGAGGAAGAGCAGCTCCAGGGCCAGTTCCGCGGCGCTGGCCATCGGGCCGGGGGCCTCGGTGCCTGCCGCGTCGAGACGCTTGGCCACCTCGGTGAGCGCGTCGACGGCGGGCAGCGCGCCCACGACCTCGACGGCGGGCACCCGCTCCCCGGTGCGCACCGGGGAGCCGGCGACCGCCTCGGCGAGCGGGTCGAGGTCGATGCCGCGAAGCCGGGCACGGGCGGTGTCGGCGGTGGCACGGCGCAGCAGGTGCTCCAGGTGCTCGGCCTCGCGGCCCTCCTCGCCGGCGGCGAACTCCAGCTTGCCGCGCAGCACGGCGGGCACCGACTCCAGATCGACCGGACGCGCGACCGGGCGGTCCTCGCCGGTGATCGCGGCCCGGCGCAGCGCCGCGGCGGCGACCGTCTCCGCGGCGGCGACGGCGAACCGCGCCGAGACCCCGGAGCCCTGGTCGACGGCGCTGGACTCGCGCAGCGACCGGGTGAGCCGAGCGACGATCTCCAGGAGGTGCCGCGGGACGTCCGCGACCAGCTTCGCCTCCTGGGTCACCAGCGCGATCTCGTCGGCCAGCTCCAGCGGGTAGTGGGTGCGGACCTCGGCGCCGAAACGGTCCTTGAGCGGGGTGATGATCCGTCCACGGTTGGTGTAGTCCTCGGGGTTCGCCGAGGCCACCAGCAGCACGTCCAGTGGCAGGCGCAGCGTGTAGCCGCGCACCTGGATGTCGCGCTCCTCCATCACGTTGAGCAGCGCCACCTGGATGCGCTCGGCGAGGTCGGGCAGCTCGTTGATGGCGACCACGCCGCGGTGGGCGCGCGGGACGAGCCCGTAGTGGATGGTCTCCGGGTCACCCAGGCTGCGCCCCTGCGCGACCTTGACGGGGTCGACGTCGCCGATGAGGTCGGCCACCGCGGTGTCGGGCGTCGCGAGCTTCTCGGTGTAACGCTCGTCACGATGGCGCCAGGTGACAGGCAGGTCGTCGCCCAGCTCGGCGGCGCGGCGGCGGGCGGCGGGGGTGATCGGCGCGTAGGGGTGCTCGCCGAGCTCGGCGCCCTCGATCACCGGCGTCCACTCGTCGAGCTGGTTGACCAGGCAGCGGAGCAGGCGGGTCTTGCCCTGGCCGCGCTCGCCGAGCAGCACGACGTCGTGGCCGGCGATCAGGGCGCGCTCCAGCTGCGGCACGACGGTGGCGGAGAACCCGACGATGCCGGGCCAGGGGTCGCGCCCCTCCCGCAGCGCGGTGATCAGGTTGTGGCGGATCTCGTCCTTGACCCCGCGAAGCTCGTGGCCGGACGCGCGCAGCGCGCCCAGGGTGCGGGGAAGGTCATGCGGAGGACCAGGAGGCACGCGTTCCACGCTACGCACGACGCAGGAATCCAGCAGTTCGGATGCCCGTGATCGCCGCAGTGGGGCGGGAATGCTCGGCGCCGGGCGGCGTGTTCGGGAGGTCGTGGTCTCCCCCGGACGCTCGGCCGTGCTGCTCGGCCTGCTGTTCGGGCTCGCGGGCACCTCGACCTCCGCGGTCACCGTCACGCTGCCCGAGCTCGCCGGGGAGCTGGGCGTCACCGCGGCCACCGCGGCCTGGATCGTCAGCGCCTACACCGTCGCGCTGGCGGTCGCCACCCCGACCCACGGCCGGCTGGCCGACATGGTCGGGATCCGGCTGCCGCTGTGCCTCGGGGTTGCGACGATGGCGCTCGGTGCGGCACTGGGCGCGCTCGCGCCGTCGTTCCCCGTACTGATCGTCGCGCGGATCCTGCAGGGTGCCGGGTCCGCCGCGATCCCGGTGCTGGCGACGGCGTTGATCAGCCTCCGCTGGCAGGGACGAACCCAGGGCGCTGTGCTCGGCCGGGTCGCCGGAGTCGGAGCCACCCTCAGCGCGCTCGGGCCACTGATCGGCGGCGGGCTGGAGGCGCTCGGCGGCTGGCGGTGGGCCGTCGCGCTGCCGGTGGTCAGCATCCTCGCGATCCCCGCGCTCTGGCGGACCGCCCCGGCCGGCGGCACCGGCGAGCCGATCGACGTGCGGGGCGCGGTGCTCGTCGCGCTCGCCGCGTCCGGGCTGGTGCTGCTCATCCAGTCGCCGTCCGCCGGGCTCGCCACGGCCGGCGTGGGCGCCCTGCTGCTGGTGGTCGGGGTACCGGCGGTCGCGGCGCACGTCCGCTCCCGCCCGCTCGGCTTCCTGCCCCGGGAGATCATCACCAACGCCACCGTGCTGCGTAGCGCGTTCGCCACGGCCGCGGTGCCGGCGAGCTGGTTCGCACTGCTGCTGGGGGTCCCGCTCGCGGCGGCGTCCTGGGGATGGACGCCGCTGGCCACGGGCACGCTGCTGCTCCCGGCGGCCGCCGCCGGGTTCATCTCACCCGCGATCGCCCGCACCCTGCTGTCCCGGCTGGGGCCCCGCCGCTGTCTCACGCTGGCCTGCCCGACCGCGATCGTCGCACTGCTGGTGGCGGCCCTGGGTGGCGCGATGGCCGCACCGGTCCTGCTCGCGGTGGCGGTCGTGCTGGTCACCGCGGCCTTCGGGATCGGGCAGCCGGCCATGATCTCCTCGGTGGGGGCGGCCGTGCCGGTCGGGCGGCGCGGCGTGGCGCTGGGCGTCGCCACGCTCGTGTTCCTCACCGGCGCGAGCGTCGGCGCGGCACTCGTCGGCGGCCTGGCCGGCGTCGTCGGAGTGCCGGCAGCGTTCCTGGTCCTCGTCGGGTTCCCGGTGGCGGGTGTGGTCGCGCTGCTGGTCGGCGGGCCGGACCGGGTCGTGCCCGCACCCGGCTGAGCACGACCGGAGCGAAGGCACACAGATAACCTTCAGGGCTTGCCCGGAGGCAGGATTGTGGATGAGCTCGTGGCTACCCGCGACGTGCGGTTGCGGAGCCAGCTCAGTGCGGCGGCAGCCTTCTGTTGCTGGTGCCGGCGGAGGTGCGGGAGGTTGCGGGGCGCGGGTTGTCGGGAGCAGTAGGTGAAGTCCCCGGCGACGGCGGCGAGGACGGCGGTGGCCCCGTTCGGGTCGGCCGCGCGACCCAGGGGGTGTCCGGTCCAGAGCGGTTCGGGGTCCAGCGGTGTGGTGGCGGCGACGGAGACCAGCAGCAGGAGCAGGTCGAGCCAGGGGGCGCCGTGGACGGCGTAGGGCCAGTCGATGATCGCGACGGTGTCGGGGGTGAGCAGGATGTTGTCGGCGCGCAGGTCGGCATGCAGGAGTGTGTCGCCTTCGGCGGCGTAGGTCCATCCGGCTTCGAGATCGACGAGTTGCGAGAGGTGCTCGGCAACCCAGGGGTCCAGGCCGGCGGTGTCGTGGTCGTCCGCGAGTCGTCGCCAGGAGCGGTAGTTGTCAGCGAGATCGTCGCGGACGTCGGGGACCTTGGCGGGGCTGGGCGTGAGCCGGTGGGCGAGGTCGGTGAGGGCACTGAGGACGCGGCGCAGGTCAGTGCTGTTCCAGGGCTCGCTGGCGTGCCGGCCATCGATGTCGTCGAGGACGAGCGCGACCCAGTCGCCGTCGTCGTAGGTGTGGCGCAGCGCGGGCGCGGGTACAGCGCCCGGGAGTGCGGCCATCACGCTGGCTTCGCGCCGGTAGAGGACGGGGGCGTGCGTGTTGCGCTCGCTGTTGATGGCCTTGACGAACACGCGGCGACCGTCAACGAGCCGCAGGCGCGAGGCCAGGCCGGGCGAGAATCCGCCGGTCTGCGGGACCTCCGCGGCGACGGGGGCGCCGAGGGTTGCCTCGATCGCGGTACGTGGTGCGTCGGGCAGCTCGACCCAGCGCAGCCGGGACGGCGCGGTGCTGGCGCTCATGGGGCGTTGAGTCCGGCAGCAGCATGGCGCAGGCCGGTGAGACCGAGGTTCATGATGGTGCAGTTCTCATGATCATTCCGATGGTGCGGGTCGGCCTCGCGTACCGCGCCGAGGAACTCCATCGCGGCGGCGGCGAACGTGTAGGACGGTAACGCCTCGTGCTCGGCCGAGGTGAGCGGGCGGAACGGTGGCCGGTCGGGATAGAGCTGGGCGATCTGGGCGGCACGGGTGAGGATCGGGGCGGCGTCGGGCCCGTGGGTCAGGTTCGCGGCGATCACGGCGAGTTCCTGCACGCGGGGGTGGTGATCGGCGCAAGCGAAGTCGATCAGCGCGACGGCGCCGTCGGGGTCGGCGAGCACGTTGCCCTTGGTGAGGTCACCGTGGATCAGCACGCGGGGGAGGCTGCGGTGGTCGACGCTGGTGTAGGCGTCAACGGCGGCGGTGACGAGGTCGCGTTGCTCGACGTCGAGGCGCGGGCGCAGCTCGCGGGCGAGCGCCGGGAGGTTGGGGATGGCCCAGGGGTCGTGGATGGGCGGCAGCGACGTGAAGACGGTGTGGACGCGGGCGGCCTGCTCGATCACGTGCGCGAGCTCGGTCCGGGTGGGCGGACGACCCAGGACGTAGTAGTCCGCGGCGGGCAGTCGTCGCATGACCAGCGCCGTTCCGGCGGGCGTGTGGTGCAGGATGAGGCCGTCGCGATCGGAGAGCAGCAGCGGGTGTCGGACGCCTTGGCGGCGTACCAGCGCGACGAGGTGCGCGATGCGGGCCGGGATGTGCCCGCGGTGCCGGGGGTCGAACAGCTTCACGACGAAGCGGCCCGCCGTGGTGAGCACGTCGAGGCTGGGGTCCTCATAGCCGGTCGCGATCGGCGCCCAGCATCGGACGTCTCCGATGTTGCAGCGGGCGATGGCGGTGCGGACGGCGGTGTCGACGGTGCTCACCGGGCGGACCGCGACGGTGTGCGCCGCCGCGGGTGCGGCGCGATGGGGACCGGCACGATCTCGTGGACGCTCTCAGCGCGGGTCAGGGTGAGCATGAGCCGATCGAGCCCGATGCACAGCCCGGCAGCGGGCGGCATACCGAGATCGAATACGGCGAGCATCCGTTCGTCGATGGTGTCTGCCTCGGTGTGGCGGTGACGGAGGCGGCGGAAGCGGCGACGCAGTTCAGCCGGGTCACTCAGTTCGGTGTAGGCAGTGGCGATCTCGCGGCCGCCGATGACGAGGTCCCACTTCTGCGCACGCCGCTCATCGACCGGATCGCGTTCGGCCAGCGGTGCGCAGGAGGCCGGGTAGCCGGTGTAGAAGGTCGGCTCGCTGGTCGCGGGTTCGACGAGCCGGTCGTAGAGGGCGAGCACGATCTCGTCCGCCGAGGTGGCGTCCAGTGACGGCGCGTGTGCGGCGGCGAGGTCACGGAGCTGCGCGGTGGTGGTCTCGGGCGAGATGTGCTGGTCGAGCACCCGGCCAAGAGCGTCGTAGATGTCGGTGATCGGCCACCGACCGCTGAGATGTTGTCGGGTCTGACCCAGGCAGCCGCGCGCGGCGCGCGCGGCTTCATGCACCAGGGTCCAGGCCAGGTGGCGCATCATGGCGTGGTCAGCGTGGGCATGGAAGATCTCGACCAGGGTGTACTCGGGCAGATGGGTCGCGTCGGGTGGTTCGTCCCGGAACGAGCGGGCGACCTCGTAGACCTGCTCGAACCCGCCGGCGAGCATGCCGCGCAGGTACAGCGGTGAGCTGCGCAGAGCCAGCTGCTGGTCGAGCGCGCGCACCGCAACGCGGAACGGCTGCACCCTGCCCGTGCCGACAGGCTGCAGCAGCGGCGTGTCGATCTCGACGAAACCGGCCCCGTCCAGCCACCTGCGCAGCGCGGCGACGACGGCGGCCCGGGCCCGCAGGAGCAGGCGGGCGTCGGGATCGCCCCGCAACGTCCGGTAGCGCTCCTGGGGCCAACGGACGCCTTCGGTGTTGTGTGCGGTCATCAGGCGACCTCAACCGGCACAACGTCGGGCGGGGCGGTCGTGGTCCTCGTTGTGTGCACGGATGGGGCCTGGTCGGTCACCGTCACGGGATGCTCCTGTCGCTGCAAGATCGAATAGATCGGCACGTCGGGATGGTGCGGTGGGGTCACACCGTGGGATGGCCCTGACGGCGACGGTGTTGACGGCCGTCCGACGTGGTCATGATCCGCAACAGCCATCGGTCGGAGCCGTCGTAGCGGGGCCGGAAGGTGGTGCGGGCGTGCGCGGCGCGCCGGTTGTCGAGCACGAGCAGGTCACCGGACAGGAGCACGTGCGTCTGCGCAACCTCCCCGAGCCGCCGGTACAGGTGAGCCAGCGCCGCTCCCGCCGCCCGGTCCCGGACGTCGGAGCGGGGCGAGGTAGATCGCGTCGGCCCGCAGCTCGAGATCGTCGTCGGGGCCCTCGAGAACCGTGATCGGCGTCGGAGCCGCCGTGGTGCCGTGGGCGGAGTCGGGGACGACGCCGAACCTCGGCTGCCGCAGCACCCGGACGGCCGCAGGGTCCAGGTCTCGCGCCCGGACCGTGGCCGAGCGGGTGGCAGCGTCCGGGGCCCCGCGCAGGCACAGGAGCCCGACGTGATCGCACCGCTCGTCGCTGAACGCGTCCTCCACGTGCCAGCCCAGCTCCGACTCGCTGCCACCGCTGGTCTGCGTGCCCTCCTGACCGGCCACCGGGGCGACGTTCTGGACCAACCTGCCCTCGTGCAGCGTCGCGAACGTGAACGGAGACCCGATCCGGGTCATCGCGGCCAGCAGCACCAGTCCGTACCGGCGGACAGCCGGCGAGTCCGGCAACCCGAACAGCACCGGTGGCGTCGGTGGCAGCCTGTCCTCGGCATGCCCGGGCAGCAGTCCGCGCAACAGCAGCGTGTTCGACGGCGTCCCGCGCTCGCGGAACCTGTGCAACGCGAGCACGACAGGCTCGGGTAGCGCTCCTGCCACCAGCGTGGCGACCTCCACTTGATCGGCGGCGGCGGACGTGCCCACCTGCCGCCGCGTCGCCACCGACCACAGCCGCTCCGCCTCCACCACCCCGACGTGGACCACCGCTGGACCACCGACCCGGCCGCGCACACCCAGGCCCACCATCGTGCCGCCGCTCCCAGCCACCAGAGCTGCCCTCCCTCATTTCTCCGGCGCCCGTCGACGTGGCGGCGTACCACCCGACCCTGGCGCGCTAGCGTGTCCACGACACGAACCAACGACAACGGTAAACTACACGCGTAGAAACCGCGTGTAGCCAAATGGGTGATGATCATGAACGAACACGGGCTGGCCCGCATCCAGGTCGCCGCGACGCTGCGCCGGATGCGCGAGCAGTCCGGCGTCACCCGCGAGCAGGCCGCCTCCGAGTTGTTCTGCACCCCGTCGAAGATCGGCGACATCGAGCGCGGCCGGTCGGGGATCAAGCCCCTGGATCTGGACAAACTGCTCGATCTCTACCGCGTCGACGGCGGCGAACGCGATCTCCTTGTCCAGACCGCGCGGACCTCCCGTAAGCGACGGGGCCGCTCCGAGCCGGCCATCCCCCTCACCGACCAGCGCCTGTTCGACCTGGAGTCGCAGGCCCGCTCCGTGACGTTCTTCTCCCCCGAGCTGCTGCCCGGCTTCCTCCAGACCGACGACTACGCGCGTGCCTTGATGGAGTGGGGCGGCCTGCTCACCGTCCGCGAGATCGACGAGCGGCTGGCCGTCCGCGCAGCCCGCCGCAAGATCATGACGAGGTCAGAGCCGGACCCGCCGAAGTACTGGTGCACCCTCGGCGAGGCCTCGCTCCGGGCGAACGTGGGAGGACCGCAGATCATGGCCGCTCAGCTCGAGCACCTGCTCATCTCGTCCGCCGACCTGCGCAACCTGGTCATCCAGGTGCTCCCGCTCGGATCCGGCAGCCACTGGTTGATGGGCCTCACCCACACCCTGCTGCGGTTCGACCCGCCCGCGGGCGATGTCCTGCACGCCGACACCCTGGGACGGAGCGTATTCTTGGACGGGCCGCTCGAGATCGAGCACGCCAACCACGTCCTGGAGCTGATGAAGGTCAAGGCCCTCGACCTCGACGACAGCCGAGACATGATCCAACGTCTCGTACGCGAGTACAAGGAGATGAGCGGCCATGCCGCGCTGGAATGAGTGGTTCACCCCGCGACAGTCCGCCAGACAGGGCAACTGCGTCGAGACACTCCTGACCCCGGACGCCGTGCACGTCCGGAACTCCAAGCGACCGGACGAGACGACCGTGACCTTCACCCACGACGAATGGCGCGCGTTCATCGACAGCGTCCGGGAGTCCGACGACTACGATCTACCCGCAGTGACCGGCCCGGTCGCTGCCACCTCGACGACGGGCACCGCAGGCGCGCCCACGAGGTGAGTGCACGTCGCTCCCGCCGCGGGTCAGAGCATCAGCAGTGCCACCGTCGGCACGGCCACCAGGGCGAGCGCCGCCAGCCGCACGAGCGCCCGGACCGCCACGGGAAGCGGCAGGGGCGGCGCGTCGATCCGGTGCAACCTGCTGTCGAGCGCGGCGGTGAACGAGCTCAGCGCGGCCGCCGGCGCCGCACCGCCCATCGTCCGCAGCGCGCTGGTGAGCTGTTTCGGGGGGACGGCAGCCGCGGCGACGTCGTCGGCCCGCATCTCGATCAGCGCGGCCACGGCCAGCTGGGCACAGACCATCCCGCGCACGAACGGTGCGGTCGCCCCCCAGGCGACGAACGGCAGTACCACCAGATCGTGGCGCTCCCGGAGGTGGGCGCGTTCGTGGGCGAGCACGGCCCGCACGCCCTGGGGTTCCAGCGCGTCGAGGACACCGGCGGAGAGGACGAGCCGCGAGCGCAGCCCGGGCAGGCAGTACGCGACGGGAACGGGGTGGTCGAGCACCCGGGCGCCGGGAGCGGCAGGCCAGGGGGTGCCGAGCAGGTCGAGCAGGTCGCGGTGGCGGCGCCGCGCACGCAACGTGCGCACGGTGACGGCGGCCAGCACCCCGACCAGCCGCAGCGCAAGCGCCAGCGTCGCCAGCAGTGCGAGAACCTGGGGGACGCCGACCTTCGCCGGCATCGCGGCGTCCGCCAGCGCGTCGAACGCGACGGGCACGGCCGCGGGGAGCGACGACCCGAACGGAGCGAGGCCGTAGACGAGCCCGGAGCCGAGCAGCGCCAGGCCGCCGGCCAGCCCGACGGCCTGCCAGACCAGCAGGGCGCCGACAGGGTCCCGGGCCGGCCAGCTCGCGGCGGCCAGCGTCCGGCTGACCGGCTCGGCGAGGAGCACCCCGAGCGTCAGCAGGCTCAGCGCCGTCACTTCCATTGCGAGCGAGGTAGCTCAACCCAGCAGGTCACGCAAGGCGGCACGCTCATCCGCGGGGATCGAGCCGAGGAACCGGGCCAGGACAGCCCCACGGTCCGGTGCGGCGTCGAGCGCGTCATGCATGAGCTCGGCGACGTGGTCCTCGCGGCTGGCCACCGAGCGGTAGCGGTGCGCCCGCCCCTCGCGTTGGCGGGTGACCAGCCCCTTGCGCTCCAGGCGACCGAGCACGGTGAGCACCGTGGTGGTGGCGAGAGCCCGGTCGGCGAGAACGTCCTGAACGTCGCGAGCCGTGCGCGGGGCGTCAGCCGACCAGAGGGCCTCCATTACGGCCTTCTCCAGCTCGCCCAGCGTCGGCACGAACGCATTCTAGATGAGAGACCAGTGCTGTGGGGTTCGATCGTCACTCGTCCGGCACTTCATGGACCTGGACTTCGTCGTCCACCTGCAGGAAGTTGAACCAGGCGACGGCGTCGTCGTGCTTGAGCTTGACGCAGCCCGCTGAGCGAGTGTCCGGCTCGCCCTCGTGGAAGGCGACGCCACCCTCGGCGAAGAACACCGAGTAGGGCATCTCGACCAGGTACTCGCGGCTCGTGTACTGCTCGGCCTTCCACTGCACGTGGAAGGTGCCCGTGGGGGTCGGGTCGTCCGGATCACCGATACCGATGTTCACCGGCCCGCGGACGACCTTGCCGGCGTCGATCAGCCAGGCTTTGCGTTCGTCGAGGTCCACGCAGGCACGGGCCGTCGAGGTGCACGGCGTGCCCTCGACCAGGGTGCTCGACGCGGGTCCGGCCGGTGGCGCTGCCGGGGCCGACGCCGATCCCGGCGCGGCGGGATCGGACACGGCCTCCCGAGTCGCGGTGGTCGGTGCGGCCGTCTCCGGCGCCGACGGTTCAGGGGCCACCGTGGTCCGAGGCGCGCGCGACTCTGTCGGCTGGGGCATGGAGGTGGCGAACGGAGATGGCGCGGGGGCAGCCAGACCCCCGGCGGACGGTTCCGCAGGGGGAACCTGCGCGGCCTCCTGAGCCACTCCGACTCCGACCAACACCGTGGCGGCAACTGTTGCCAATGCCACGGCGACCGCCGCCCGAGCTGCCACCGAGCGGCGAGCAGCCGAGCGTGCGTGTGCTCCCATCATCGTCCCTCCCCAGGGTTCTGCTCTGACCTCAACGACCCAGACTCGGAGAGGTTACGGGGCGCCGGTGGCCGGGCATCTCGACCGTCAAATTTCTCCAGACTCGAACCAAATCCAGGTACCACCCGCCGCGATCACCCCTTCGGGTGGTGGCTCGTGCTATACATCACACAGATAATTACGCCGCAGTTGGAGTTCAGGACTCCGTCACTACAGGTGACGCGAGTCCAGCTACAGGCGTTGTCAGGGGTGCTGACCGCCACGTAGTCAAGCGTTGCTGTTCGCAACTCCGGACACTCGGGCAGTGCTGCTCGATACCCGGTGACGAGATGACCGCGTTCTGTCACCGCGCGCTGGAAATAGCGACGCTCGCCACCGGACAAAGGGGATAAGTCTTGAGATTAGCTCGGCCAGACCGCGACTTGCGCCCCAGCCACGTCCCGAGCCAGTCACCTGGGGAGCCCACGGTGCTGCGCATCGTGTTGGGCACGCAACTACGCCGACTCCGTGAGGCGGGCGGTATCACTCGGGAGGCCGCCGGGGACGCGATCCGTGCATCGCATGCCAAGATCAGCCGTCTGGAGCTCGGACGGATCGGCTTCAAGGTGCGCGACGTGGCCGATCTGCTCCTCCTGTACGGCGTCACCGACGAACAGGAGCGAGATTCGTTCCTCACGCTGACTCGGCGTGCCAACACTCCTGGCTGGTGGCACGAGTACAGCGATCTCCTGCCGAGCTGGTTCGAGACGTACCTGGGCCTGGAGCAGGCCAGCTCGGTGGTCCGCAGCTACCAGACCCAGTTCGTGCCCGGCCTGTTGCAGACCGAGGACTTCGCCCGCGCCGTGATCCGGCTCGGCCACCCTCCCGAGTCCCCTGACGAGATCGACCGCCGGGTTGCGCTCCGGATGGAACGGCAGAACATCCTCACCCACCCGGGGGCACCCGACCTCTGGGCCGTGTTGGACGAGGCGACACTTCGACGACCGCTGAAAAACAGACGGGTCCTGCGCGCACAGCTCCAGCATCTGATCGAGATAGCCGACCTGCCGAACATCACCCTGCAGGTCGTGCCGTTCCATGCCGGAGGTCACGCCGCGTCCGGTGGTCCGTTCACCATCCTGCGCTTCACCGAACCCGACTTACCAGACATCGTGTACCTCGAACAGCTCACCAGCGCCCTCTATCTGGACAAGAAGCACGAAACCGATGACTACCTGCTCGTCATGGACCGCCTATGCGTACAGGCCAGTTCACCCGCCCACACCACGAGGTTTCTCAACGAGATCATCACGGAGATGTGACCTTACTCGCAGTAGAACTGGCATTGGCGCGGTAGGGCCCCATCTCATCTCGGCTGTCCGGAAACGGCACAGTACGTTCGGTCTGGCGGATTTTCTCGGCCTGTTCCCTGGTTGAGACCAAAGTTCTGATCACACTCCGCAGTTATCGATTCCCCGCACGAGGTCCGAGGCTCGACGGCGAGGTAGTCTGGTTGGCAGAGGCATCAGCAGCCCTGGAGGTACGCACGTGTCCGACATACCCACCGGCCACATCATCAGGCTCTACCGCATTGACCGCAAGAAGAACACTACCAGCCTCGCCACGCACGCTGGCATCACTGTGCGTTACCTGGAGATGATCGAGGCCGGCACCAAGACTCCGACGCTCCACGTACTTCGGAGACTCGCCAAGGTACTGGGTGTCCGCACATCGGCCCTGATAGGCGAGGCGCCGAGTGAAGATTACGAGGGGCCGGTCAACTCTCGCCTGGCATCGATCGAACGGGCGCTTTTCACGTACGATTCGGTTCCACTGGAGACCAGCGTCAACCAGCCCGAAGATCTGGTCGATCGGATCGAGGTTGCCGGTCATGCCTGGTTCACGTCGCCGAACGCCTACACCGACGTCATCGCGGTGCTACCGGGGCTCATCGTGGAGACTGAGCAGCTGGTCCGCGAGTCCGGCCGTTCACCAGAGAGCTGCAAGCTTGCCTATAGCCTCTACCGTCTGACGCGTGGTGTCATGAAGCACGCTGGCCGGATCGACCTGTGCCCCATGATAGCCGATCGCACCATGCGGTATGCCGAGGAGACCGAAGACCCCCTGACTTTAGCGGCGGCCAGCTGGACTCTGGGGCAGACGATACTCAGTGACGACATGCCGCACGGAGCACTCGACGTCTCCATGATGGGTCTCGAACGGCTGGAGCAATTCCTGCCTGACGCCACGCCGGAACATTTCTCTATCTACGGCGGACTTGTCCAGTGCGCAGCCATCGCCTCAACCCGAATCGGCGACCCGTGGCAGGCACGTGACCTGCTGCGGGATAAGGCCATGCCTGCCGCGAATCGCATCGGTGAGGGCCGGAATCACCACAACATCTTCTTCGGTCCAACCAACGTCAGCATCCACGCCGTCGGCGTTGAACTTGAAGCCGGAGACGTGTCTGAAGCCGTCAGGCTGTCCGATAACGTGGACATCCACAAGATCGAGTCGATGGAACGGCGCTGCGCCCACCTCTACCATGTGATAAAAGCCTACGAGTGCAAGGGCAACGACACCGCGGTCTTCGTGCACCTCAAGATGGCCGAGCGGTTCCGGCCTGGCGACTTCCGATACAAACGGGATGTCCGAGCCATGGTGAGCACGCTGGTGCGGCGCGCCAAGCCGTCCTACGCCTCAGAGGTACGCGAGTTCGCGGGGAAAATCGGGCTCATCGACTGAGCCTGGCGAACCGACGGTTCGCCCCGATTCTCGTTCGTACACTCGTCCGCGCAAGAGCGCTAATGTCTCCTTGCCCCGCTTGGTGGGGCGGGTGGCCGCACCTGGTGATACCCAACCCCCCGGTAACCGGTGCGGCCACCTCCACGACGTCACGAGGTGAAGGGTGAGGGGTGAGGGGCTTGTGCCGCAGAAACTTGTCGGATGGGTGTACCTGGAGGAAGGCTTCACGATTCGGTGGCGGCGCGGCGACAGCGTGGCCTACGTGTTCGCCTGCAAGCAGATGAAGACCTATCCGGATAAGCGTCCTACAGTACCGGTGCTCGCCACCATCCCCGTGCATCCGTCGGGCTGGACCGACAGCGCCGATATCCAGCGTGTCGGTGAGCAGTGGGTCCGGGAGAGAATCGGAAAGCCCGGCTCACTCCAGTTAGCCGATCAGCTCCGGACAGTGTTGTCAAACGGCAATCCGACCGACGAGCAGATCAGGAAGATCGTGGCACGAAATTTACGATAGCACGCTGGTATCCGTATCATGAGTGCGCCTCTCGTCTACCCATCATGGCTTTCGCCCGACACCGCCGAAGTTGAACACCTCGACCGGTGTGCCGATGTCGGTAACCTCGGGCCGCCACAACGAACACGAGACCACACCGGGTTCCAGCAGCTCCAGGCCGTCGAAGAAGTGGATCAGCTCCTGGCGACTACGTGCCGTTATCAAGGGCGTGGCACTCTCGTTCCACCGCCGTACAGCCTCCAGCATCACCTCGCGGCGGACCTCGGTAGTAGGGTCGCACAGCACGAGGTAGCTGCCCGAGGGTAACGCGTCCAGCAACCGATTCACGATCGTCTGCGCCTCGGTGGTAGTCAGGATGTGTTCCACAATTCCCAACAGCATGAGCGCGATGGGCCGGTTGCAGTCCAGCGTCCGGGCAGCCGCCCGCAAGATGTTATCGGGATCACGCAGGTCGGCGTGGACATAGTCGGTGACCCCTTCCGGGCTACTGGTGAGCAGGGCGCGGGCATGCGCCATGATCAGCGGGTCGTTGTCGACGTAGACGATGCGGCACTCCGGCACGGTCGACTGAGCGACCTCATGGGTGTTGTTGGCGGTGGGCAACCCGGTGCCGATGTCGAGGAACTGACGGATCCCCTCCTGACCGACCAGGAACCGAACGGCTCGGACCAAGAATCCCCGCTGGGCGCGCGCGGCGTCAACAATATCCGGCAGGACGGCACGAACCTGGTCACCGACCTCACGATCGACCGGGTAGTTGTCCTTACCGCCCAGCCAGTAGTTCCAGACCCGAGCCGTGTGCGCCGTGGTGGTGTCGATCTCCGGCAGCCGCCCGGAGCCGGGTGCTGAAGCTGAGCTGTGCATCACAAGTACACCTCTCATCGCCCTGTGTTGCTGGCGTCACCGCGCCGCCTGGGCGTCCATCGCGCGGTTGGCCAGAGCGTCGGCACGAGAGTTGCGGGCCCGCGGAATCCACCCGAACCGCACCGAGCCGATCTCGCGCACCAACCTGCCCGCCTCCAGCGCGAGCGGCTTCATCGCCGGGTGCTTGACCTGCCAGCGCCCCGACATCTGCTCGACGACCAGCTTGGAGTCCATCCGCACCTCGACGTCGGTGGCGCCCAGCTCGATCGCGGCGCGCAGCCCGGCGATCAGCCCCTGGTACTCGGCGACGTTGTTGGTGGCGACCCCGAGGCCGCCCTGGCGTTCGGCGAGGACCTTGCCAGTAGCAGCGTCGAGCACGACGGCGCCGTAGCCGGCCGGTCCGGGGTTGCCGCGCGAGCCTCCGTCGGCCTCCATGACGAGCTTCACAGGCCCGACTCCGGCGTTCGCACCAGGATCACTCCGCACTCCTCACATGTCACCAACTCCTCGACCGGGGCGGCCCGCAGCTCCGAGAGCGCCGTGCGGTCCAGCTCCAACCGGCAGGCCTGGCAACGGCGCTCCCGCAGCAGCGCCGCGCCGACACCGCGCTGCTCACGCCGCTTCTCGTAGGCACCGAGCACGTCGGCGGGCAGGGAGGCGACGATCTCCTCGCGGGCCCGGCGCCGACCGACCTCGGCGCCGTCGATGTCGGCCAGCGCGGCGTCGCGCCGCTGCACGATCTCGGTGAGCTGCTGCTCGGCCGCGGCGAGCACGGCCCGGTTATGGTCGATGTCGACTCCGAGCGCCTCGCGCTGCTCCATCACCTCGAGCTGCTCGTCCTCCAACACGCTCTGGCGACGGGCCAAGGTCTCCAGCTCATGCTGCAGGTCGGTGGCCTGCTTGGCACCGATGCCGGCGCCGGCCAGCAGCTGGTTGTCGCGCTCGGTGCGGGCCCGAACCCCCTCCACGTCACGCTCGATACGGCGGATGTCGCGGTCCAGGTCGCCCGCCGCAGTCTCCACCTCGACCAGCTTGTCCTTGCCCGTCCGCACCGACGCCTCGGCCTCGGTCAGCTCGGCGTGCTCGGGCAGGGTGCGGCGGCGATGGGCGAGCCGGGACAACTCGGCGTCGACCCCGGCAAGGTCGAGCAGCCGCTGCTGCGCCGCGGGATCAGCTTTCACTCTCCGACGTCCTTCCGGTGTTCGGCGCCACCGTCCACGGATCGGTGCAGCGGCGCGAAACGCGAACCTCGACGTTACCGCCCAGCGCGGTGCGCACGACGTCGGCCGCCTGCGCACACCACGGCCACTCCGACGCCCAGTGCGCGACGTCGACGAGCGCGGGGGTCGCACGCCCGGCGAGCGTCCCGGCGAGCAGGTGCTCCGACGCGGGATGGTGGCGCAGGTCAGCGGTGACGTAGGCGTCCACGCCAGCGGTGATCGTCGCTGCGAGCGCGGAGTCGCCCGCACCCCCGCACACCGCGACCCTCTCGATCATCCGCGCTGGATCGCCCGCCGCCCGCACGCCCCATGCCGTCTCCGGCAACCCCGACGCCACTCGTTCGGCGAACGCGGCGAGGGGCTCGGGCGCAGGCAGGGTACCGACCCGACCGAGCCCGCGCGTCGAGGGCAGATCGGCGAACTCGAGAACGTCGAAGGCGGGCTCCTCGTAGGGGTGCGCCGCGCGCAGCGCAGCAACGACGGCCCCACGACATCTGCGCGGCGCCACCATCTCCAGCCTCGTCTCGGCCACCCGCTCCAGCCGCCCGACCGTCCCGATCGCGGGCTGCGCGCCGTCGAGCGGCTTGAACTGGCCGGTTCCGGCCGTCGCGAACGAGCAGTGGCTGTAGTTGCCGACGGTGCCGGCGCCCGCGGCCGCCAGCGCGGCGTGCACCGCGGTGATCGCCGGTCCGGTCGGGACGAAGGTGACGATCTTGTCCAGCGGCTCGGCTGGCGCGCCGACCAGCGGGCCGGTGACGTCGAGGCCGATCGCGTCGGCCAGCGCGTCGGACACGCCGGGGTAGGCGGAGTCGGCGTTGGTGTGCGCGGTGTAGAGCGCGGTGCCCGAACGGATGAGCCGGTGCAGCAGCGCACCCTTCGGCGTGTCGGCGCCGACGCCGTGCACGCCGCGCAGCAACAGCGGGTGATGGGTGACGAGCAGCTGCGCCCCCGCCCCCGCCGCCTCCGCGACGGTCTCGGGTACCGGGTCCACCGCGACCAGCACCGAGCGCACCGGCTCGGCCGGGTCGCCGCAGACCAGACCCACCGCGTCCCACTCGGCGGCGAGGGCAGGCGGGTAGGCGGCCTCCAGCGCGGCGACGACGTCGGCCACCGACGCGCTCATGCCGCGACCCCTGCGAGCGCGTCCGTCAACGCCGCGACCAGCCGTTGCACCTGCGGCGCCGGGCGCACCGCGACCCGGACGTGGTCCGGGCCGAGGCCGGGGAACGTGTCACCGCGGCGCACGGCGATCCCCGCGTCCCACAGCACCTCCCGCACCCGCTCGCCACGGCCGTCGGGCAGGCGCAGCAGCAGGTAGGGCGCTCGACCCGGCAACACGGTGACGCCAGGAACCGCACCCAGCGCGGCGACCTGCGCGGCGCGCAACCCGGCCAGCCGCTGCGCGGCGCGGTGGGCCTGCGCGACAGCAGGCGGCGCGCAGCAGGCGATCACGGCCTCCAGCGCGGGCGTCGACACCGGCCACGGCGGTCGCGGCCCGGCGAGCCGGGCCAACAGATCGGGCGCACCGAGGGCGTACCCGGTACGCAGCCCGGCCAGCGCCCAGGTCTTGGTGAGGCTGCGGATGACGAGCAGGCCGGGGATCTCCGCGCGCGCGAGGGACTCCGGTTCGCCGGGGATCGCGTCGGCGAACGCCTCGTCGACCAGCAACACCCGCCCCGGTCGGGCCAACGCGCGGACCTCGGCGGCGGGGTGCAGCACGCCGGTCGGGTTGGTGGGGTTGCCGAGCACCACGAGATCGGCGTCTGCCGGCACGGCGCCGGGGTGCAGCCGGTGGCTGTCGTGCTCGCCGGTGAACACCCGGGCGACCGACACCCCGGCGGCGCGCAGCGCGGCCTCGGGCTCGGTGAACCCGGGGTGCAGTACCGCCGCCAGCCGCGGGCGCAGGGCCGGAAGCAGCGCGAACCCCTCGGCGCTCCCGGCGAGCACGAGCACCTCGTCGGGCCGACGGCCGTGCCGGGCGGCGACGGCGCCGCGCGCGCGGGCGTCGTGGGCAGCGGACGGGTAGCGGCCCAGCTCGTCGAGGACGCCCGCGAGCCGGGCACGGAGCCACCGCGGCGGCCCACTGCCCTGAACGTTCGTCGCAAAGTCCAGCAGCCCGGGCACGACCTCGGCATCACCGTGGTGACGCAGCCCCGCAACCCCACCGATACCCCCTTCGTCCGAACTACCTCCACCAAGTACCGCCACAGCCCGACACCCTACGACCCACCCACTGACCCGACGTGGTCACATATCGGGGTCTGGAGGCCGCCTCCCACCCCGATATGTGACCACGTCGGCCTCAGGGGCAGGGCAGACTCGGACTGTGGCCCTTGATCTGAAGAGTCTTTGTGTGGTCTTCGTCTGTACTGGCAACATCTGCCGCTCCCCGATTGCGGAGAAGGTGTTCGTCGCCGAGCTCGAGCATGCTGGCCTGGCCGACGGGGTGGTCGTCAGCAGTGCCGGTACCGGCGGGTGGCACATCGGGTCGCCCGTCGACGACCGCGCCGGCGCACTGCTGCGGGCGCAGGGTTATCCGGACGGGCACGTCGCGCGCCAGGTGGACGCCGAGCAGCTGTCCGCCGACCTGCTCGTGGCGCTCGACAACTCCCATCGTCGCGCGCTGCAGGCGATGGTCCCCGAGCCCGACCGGGTGCGGCTGCTGCGCTCGTTCGACCCGGACGCCCCGCCCGGCGCCGACGTACCCGACCCGTACTACGGCCATACCGACGGGTTCGCCGAGGCGTTCGCCATGATCCGGGCAGCGATGCCGGGTCTGCTGGACTGGGTTCGCGCGCACCGATGAGTGCCCAGTCGGTACTCGGGGTGACCGTGCGACGCACGACGCGGCTCGGTGGTGACGCCGCCCGCGTGGACCTCGCCGACGGGCGCACCGTCGTGGTCAAGGTGGGTCCGGTGGTGGTGGCCGAGGCGGCCGGGTTGCGCTGGCTGGCGGTGCCGGGCGGGCCGCTCGTCCCCGCCGTCCTGACCGCCGAGCGCGACCAGCTGGTCACGGAATTCGTGCCGCCCGGCTCGCCCGACCCTGAGGTTGCGGCGGCGCTGGGCCGGCGGCTGGCCGCGCTGCACGCTGCGGGGGCGCCCGCGTTCGGCTCGGCCCCGCCCAGCGGGCCGTCCGAGGCCTGGATCGGGCTGGCCACCATGCGCAACCTGCCCGCCCCGAGCTGGCCGGAGTGGTACGCGGCGGACCGAGTGCTGCCCTACCTGCGCCGGGCCTGCGACGCCGGCGACCTGTCGGCGCCGGACGCGGCCGTCATCGAGCAGGTGTGCGAACGGCTGCCCTCGCTGGCGGGGCCGCCAGAGCCACCCGCGCGGCTGCACGGGGACCTGTGGTCGGGCAACGTGCTGTGGTCGGCGAACGACGCGTGGTTGATCGACCCGGCTGCGCACGGCGGGCACCGCGAGACCGACCTCGCGATGCTCGCCCTGTTCGGTTGCCCGTACCTCGACACCCTGCTCGCCGGGTACGAGGAGGTCGCGCCGCTGGCGGACGGCTGGCGTGACCGGGTGTCGCTGCACCAGCTCTTCCCGCTGCTCGTGCACGTGGTGCTGTTCGGTCGGGGGTACGCCGCCCGCACCACAGCCGCGGCGCGGGCGGCGCTGCGGGCCAGCTGAGCACCACATCGTACCGACTCATGCGCCAGTTCGTACCGACTCGCGGGGGTTAGCGCCAGTCGTCGAGGAGGTAGACGTCCTCGCGGTCGTAGCCGGGCTCGTTGGGGCGGTGCATGGTGACGGCGGGCATGTCGGTGCGGAAGCCCGCGCCGACGAGGTGGCGGTAGGCGGCGTGCCGCGCAGTGTTCACCCCGAGCACCAGCCGGGCGGCGCCGGAGGCGGCCGCGTAGCCCTGGCAGGCGGTGAGCAACGCCGCGAAACGCGCGTCCGCACCGTGGCCCGGACGCACGGCCGCGAACTTGACGTAGGCGATCCCCGTGCCCGCCTCGGTACCCGCGCCGGCGTGGCACACGGCGAACGCGGACGGCGCGGACGGCTCGCCGACCAGCACCACGTCGCCGAGTCCCTGGTCGAGCACCGCGTCGATCTCCCCACCCACGTCGAGCCCCGGCAGGATCGCCTCGGTGACCTCCGCGCAGGCGTCGGTGAGCTCGCGGCGGTCCTCGGCTGCGGAGAGCAGCCAGCCAAGCCCCGGCTCGCTGCCGGTCACGGGCCGCGACATGACCGCGGTGAGAAACCGCGGCCAGAACCCGAACTTCTGGTAGAGCCTGTGATGCTTCGGGCTGTTGGCGAAGGTGAACAACCCTTGGTGGGTCGTGCCCCAGCCGGAGAACACGTCCACCGTCACCTCGACCAACCGCGCCCCGACGCCTGCGTCCCACAGCTTCGGGGTGACCGACAGCGGCCCGAGATAGGCGACGCTGCCCCAGCGCGTGGCCAGGGTGGAGCCGACCAGCTCCCCGCCGTCGAACGCCCCGAGCGCGGCGACGTGGGAGGCGCGGAACCGGGTGCGGATCAGGTCGGTGTCGCCGAACATGTCCACGCCGAGGAAGGTGCCGAACGCGTCCCGGAAGACGTGGTCGGCGAGGTCCAGGTCGGCGTCGACGAGCGGGCGCACCTCGATGTCCATTCGCGCAGGATGCCGAACGCATCCAGCCAAACAGCCGCCGGGGCTACTCCGAACAGCCGAACCGCCCAGGGCCGTCAGCTCGACCCTGCTGACGGCAACGATCCGTCAGGAGGGCTCGACGCCGAGCATCGACCATCCGCGATCGGCGAACCCCGCAGCGTCGGCGACCGTCGCTGACCCGAGGTTGTCCCGCGCGTGCAGGTAGGTGGGTACGGCGCCCTCGTCGAGCACGCGGCGGCCAGCCTGGGCCACCAACCGGCGGGCGAGCCCCCGGCCCCGGCCGGCCTCGATCGTGACGACCGCGAGCTCGTGGCCGTGCGCGTCGTGCCGCTTGATCCCGACGCCGGACAGGTGCTCGCCGGTGTCGGGGTCCACGGCCACCAGCACGTCGCCGCCGAACGGGCGCAGCCACTCCGGGACCGCCGGGTCGTCGGCGGCGACCCAGTCCCCCGCGTCCGGCAGCGCCGCCGGCGCCGTGCTCCAGCGGAAGACCCCGGAGAACCAGCGGCCCACGAGGCCCGCCGCAGCCGGCACCCCGGAGCCGTCGTCCCCGGCCGCGATCAGCGCGGCGACGGCGGCTGCGACGGGCGGTGGCACCGACAGCACCCCGCCGTTCGGCGAGCGCACCCCGATGACCGGGTGCACGGCGCCGTCCCAGCCGGGCTCCACGCGGCGGGGGGACCCGACGACGGTGAGGCCCGGCACGGCACCGGGCCACCGGCCCAGCCAGGTGTGCAGGTGCGCGGCCAGTCGGTCGTCGGTCACGGGTGGGAGTAGATCATGCGGCTTGGACCGGGATGACATCTCATGCACCAGTTCGTACCGACTCGCGGGGTTACGAGAGGGCTACCAGCTCGGAGAGGGACAGGGAGAGGGCGGTGGCGAGCACGTCTACGTCGGGTACTGCGTCGCGGTCCACGGTGAGGCCGTAGTGCATCCCGCCGTCGTAGGAGGTGACCCCGACGGCGACGGCCTGGCGCCCGGCCATGGGCGTCACGGGGAACATGTCGAGCATCCGGGCGCCCATCGCGTAGAGCGGGCGGGAGGGTCCCGGCACGTTCGTGACCAGCACGTTGTAGAGCCGGCTGGAGAACTGGCTGGTCAACCGCGCGACGAGGCCGTGCACGACCGGCGGCGCGAGCCCGACGAGCCCGATCAGCGCCGCCGCACCGGTGGCCTGACCGCCGCGCTTGTGCTCCTCCATCGCCGCGCGCACGATGGCCAACCGTCGCACCGGGTCCTCCTCGGCGACGGGCAGCTCCACCAGGCAGGCCGAGACGCTGTTGCCCACGGTGCCGGCGCCGCGGCGGACCGCGCGGGCCCGCACGCTGACGGGCACCAGCGCGCGCACGGCGGTACCCGCGGTCAGCGGCTCGCCGCGGCTGATCATCCAGTGCCGCAGCCCACCCGTGACGACCGCGAGCACGACGTCGTTGACGGTGCCGCCGTGGGCCTTGCGGACGAGCCGGTGGTCGGCCAGCGCCATGCACTGCGTGCCGTAGCGGCGCTGTTCGCCGGTCGCGGCGTTGAGCGCGGGCACCGGCCGGGCACCCACCGCGCCGCGCCCGGCGGCGAGCACGCCCCCGACGGTGCGCGAGACCGTCGCGGCGGTCTCGCGCAGGTCGGTGACCGCGCGTCCCGCCGCGTCCAGCGCGACCTGCGTGCGCCGCAGCGCGTCCGCTGCGGCCGCCAGCGCCAGCTCCGTCCCGGACGGCTCCCGCCCGGGACGCCAGTCATCGGCGGGGGTCTCGCGCGGGTGTGGCGTCAGGTCGAGCAGCAGCGCGCCGATGTCCATCGACGCCAGCCCGTCGAGCATCGCGTGGTGGGTCTTGGTGACCACCGCGAACCGGCCGTCGGCCAACCCCTCCACGACATAGACCTCCCACAGCGGGCGGGAGCGGTCGAGCTGGCGCGACAACAGCCGTCCGACCAGCTCGCGCAGCGCGTCCTCGGTACCCGGCGCCGGCAGCGCCGAGCGCCGCACGTGGAAGTCGAGGTCGAAGTCGGGGTCGTCAACCCACACGGGCAACCCGAGCCCGCCGGGCACCTCGCGGATCTTCTGCCGGTAGCGCGGCACCAACCCGAGCCGCCTGCCGATCAACGCCACGAACGCGTCGACGTCGAACGGGCCGTCCTCGGGTGGGGCGAAGGTCATCACCGCACCGACGTGCATCGCCGCGGTCCGGTGCTCGGCGAACAGGAACGACGCGTCGAGCGGGGAGAGCCGGTCCGACACGGGCGCCCTCCGGCGAATCAGGTCGTGCGCGGATATCGCCGCTGGAGCAACGATATCCGCGCACGAGCCGTTACCACCCGCGCAAGGGGAAACCGGACCGGCCCTGTCCGTCGAGCTTGACGCCGAGCACCTGGTGCAGCTGGATGTTGTCGCGCTCGAACCCGAGCCGGCACGCCGCCATGTACAGCCGCCACACCCGAGCCCGACCGGCGCCGACCTCGGCGACGGCCTCGTCCCAGTGCCGCTCCAGGTTGGTCCCCCACCCGGCCAGGGTGCGGGCGTAGTGCTCGCGGAGGTTCTCCTCGTGCCGGATCTCGAACCCCGCGTCGTTCATCATCGTGACCAGGTGCCCGATCGGCTCCAGCTGACCGTCGGGGAACACGTACCGAGCGATGAACGGGTCGGTTCGCCGGGTCCTGGGCGTGCGCGGCTGGGTGATGCAGTGGTTGAGCAGCCGCCCGCCCGGCCGCAGCCGCGCGCGCAACGAGGAGAAGTAGCTCGGCAGCTGATCAGCGCCGATGTGCTCGGTGAGACCGATCGAGCTGATCGCGTCGAACTCCGACTCCGGCGCGTCGCGGTAGTCGAGGTGGCGCACCTCGGCGAGGCCACCCAGGCCGCGGCGGACGATCTCGGCCTGCGCCCACTCGGCCTGGTTGCGCGACAGCGTCACGCCCAGCGCCCGCACGCCGTGCTCGGCGGCGGCGTGCATCACCATGCCGCCCCACCCGCAGCCGACGTCGAGCAGGCGCATGCCCGGCTCCAACGCCAGCTTCCGGGCCACCAGCTCGTGCTTGGCGGCCTGGGCCTGCTCCAGCGTGGCGCTCTCGTCGGGGAACAGCGCGCAGGTGTAGGCCATCGACGGGCCGAGGACCCACTCGTAGAAGCGGTTCGAGACGTCGTAGTGGTGCGAGATCGCCCTGCGGTCGCGCGCCTTGGAGTGCAGCCGGCCGGGCGGGCGGTACTCCAAGTCCGGCGGCGGCATCCGGTGGCGCAGCCACACCGGGAACAGCCGTCGCGCCAGCCGGATCTGCTCGGCACCCGGGATGTCGTTCAGCGTGAGCTCGGCCACCGCGTCGAGCAGCGCGTACAGCTCGCCCTCGACGTCGAGCTCGCCCTCGACGTAGGCCCGGGCCAGCCCGAGCGACCCCGGGGCGGTCGCGAGCCGGGCCAGCGCCCGCGGCGAGGAGATTCGCACCACCACTTCCGAACTGTCCGGCCCCGCCTTGCTCCCGTCGTAGGCGATCACCCGGACCGGCACGTCCGGCCCGATCACGCTGGCGATGATCTCCGCGGCCTGCATCATGTCCTCCTTGATCCGGTCACCTTGGCGAAGAGATCGGGCAGCCGACCGTGCGGGTCGTAGCGCTCCTTCAGCGCGCGGTAGGCGGCCCCGTTGTAGTGCTCCCAGAACTCCCGCTCGCTGTAGTGCACCGTCGAGTACAGCGACTTGTGGCCGCCGAGGTCCGCGACGAGCTCCTCGACCCGGCAGTTGTGCGCATCGGGACGCCCGGGTACCGCCGGCACCGTCGCCCAGAACCCGACGTTGACATACAACTCGCCGGGCCGCATCGGGTACAGCGGCCAGGACCGCTGCCCCCGCAGCCGCAGCGGGCACACCCACACCGGGGTGATCCCGATGTCGGCATGGAACGCGTCGAGGAACTCGGCGAGCCGCCCGACGGGGATCTCGACGTCCTGGATCACCGACTCCTCCGGGGGAGCCCCGATCAGCCGCCGGACCCGGTTGCTGAACCCGGTGCGCCGGTCGAGCGCGACCAGGCGGCGATAGACGTCGGAGCGCCGGTAGCGGCGCGGCCACAACCGGCGCACCACCGGATGCTGCACGCCGAACGCCCGCGAGCACCAGAACCAGTCGGTGTCCCAGCGCCAGAGGTAGTCCCGCACGCTCAGGTGGTCTGTGGTCCGCTCCCGGATCGAGCGGTAGAACACCTGCTGGCCGGTGTAGTCGCTGGGCCCGGGTCCGGGGTCGTCGGTGAAGGTACCGAGCGTCAGGTACTGCTCCCCCGGCTCGAACACGGTGCCGTCGACGAAGTCGGTACCGGCGTGGCCGCACGCCTGGGTGATCGCACCCGCGAGGTCGGACGTCGCGACCCGGCGGTGCTCCAGCCGGACGTACCGGGCGACCGGCTGGAGGTCGATCACCAGCCGCAGCGCGTAGCCCAGCGTTCCGTAGGAGTTGGGGAAACCGTGGAAAAGCTCGGCGTGCTCCCCGTCCGGGGTGGCGGTGACGACCTCACCGTCGGCGGTGAGCACGTCCATCTCCCGCACCGACTCGTGGGGCAACCCGTGGCGGAACGACGTGGACTCGATCCCCAACCCGGTCACGGCACCGCCGAGAGTGATCGTCTTGAGCTGCGGCACGACCAGCGGCATGAGGCCGTGTGCGAGCGTGCCGTCGACGAGGTCCTCGTAGGTGGTCATGGCTTGCACCTGCGCGGTGCGGGCAACCGGGTCGACGCTGATCACGCCGGTCAGCGCGGAGGTGTCGAGGCGCTCGGCGTGCTCGGCCCGCCCGTCCCCGCCGAACCGGAACAGGTTCGAGGTGCGCTTTCCCAGGCGTACCCGAGTTCCCGGCGGGAGCGCCCGGTAACACCGGACGAGATCGGCGACGGCCGCGTCGTGGGCGGCCGGGGAGACGGTCGACGGTGCGGCCGACGACGTTCCGATCACGCTCATGGGCGCGACGCTAGTCCGCACCGGCCAAGCTGCCCAGCCCCGATGGTGCGGACATCACGGTCACCGCGGTCGACGGGCGCCGGATTCACCCGTTTCGGCCTGACCCGTCGAGCGCGCGAGAACCGATCATGATCTGATGCCGACCGTGTCCGAGAACAATCCCGTCCAGAACGTGACGTTCCCCAGCAACGGCCACACCGCGCACGGCTACCTCGCGATCCCGGAGTTCGGCAGCGGCCCCGGTCTGGTCGTGATCCAGGAGTGGTGGGGGCTGACGAGCCACATCGCCGAGGTCAGCGACCGCTTCGCCGCCGAGGGCTTCGTCGCCCTCGCCCCCGACCTCTACGGCGGTCCCACCACCCACGACTCCGACGAGGCCGGCAGGCTGATGGGTGCGCTTCCCGTCGAGGCGGCCGCCCGCGATCTCGCCGGCGCCGTCGACTACCTGCTCGACCACGAGGCCGTCACCTCCTCGGCGATCGGCGCCGTCGGGTTCTGCATGGGTGGGGGTTTCGTGCTCGTCCTCGCCGCCCAGCAGGGTGACCGGATCGGCGCCGCCGTGCCGTTCTACGGGGTGCTCGCCGAGGAGTTCCCCAGCTTCTCGGGGCTCACCGCACCGCTGCTGGGTCACTTCGGCGAGCACGACACGATGGCCGACCCGGAGTCGGTGACGGCCCTGGCCGCGCGGATCGAGTCCGAGTCCGGCGTCACGCCGCAGTTCCACACCTACCCCGCAGGCCACGCGTTCTTCAACGACGAGAACCTGCTGGGCACCTACGACGCGGAGCAGGCCGACCTGGCCTGGCGCCGCACCCTAGAGTTCCTGCGCAACCACCTCTAGGTCGTGCGCGGAAATCGTCGCCTTGGCGACGATTTCCGCGCACAAGCCCTCTATCTTTTCGGCGGCTGCGACGAGCCGACTGACGTCTAGTACTACAGTGCTAGATCGTTTTTGTTGGTGTCGTCGTTGCAGGTGAGGGCGTTGTCAGCCGGTTCCTGGCGGTGTGGCTGCGCGTGGGCGCCGGTCTAGTGGCGCCTCCGCGGTCATTCGGGCGCTGCGGATGGCGCATCGCGGTTTCGTGTCGGAATCCGCTGGGGTGTGTCGACGATTGCCGGCGGGCGCGGCTTCCTTTCCGAACTCCGGCATGATACGGGGTGTCGGCACTGTCG
>Ga0136634_10000155_pt1 | contig 33344 bp, 30 predicted proteins | sample AntDrymUQ8332106_2_FD_104654 | JGI IMG/M metagenome (GOLD analysis project Ga0136634, IMG submission 104654) | Polar desert sand microbial communities from Dry Valleys, Antarctica - metaG UQ833 (21.06) | ecosystem: Environmental > Terrestrial > Soil > Desert | place: Antarctica: Dry Valley... | reverse complement strand
CCTGCGCGGCCAGCAGCCGGAGGGCCTCCCGGACCGGAGTGCGGCTCATCCCCAGCTCGGTGGCCAGCTCGGTCTCGCCCAGTCGCTCCCCAGGGGCGAGGTCGCCCGACAGGATCCTGCCTCGCAGGGTTTCGACCGCTGAGTCCAACTGAGCCATGTGTATGCAATCCCTACCTATAGCGCGAGTAGTTGTATGCAACGTATGGTTGTTCTAGGGGGAGGGCAAGAGGGTTGCGGCAAGTTCTTCGTGAATGAGACTCACGGATTGCACACAATCTGTCCGGCATTGCACACGAAACGGAGAAGTAGTCTGATGGAAATCGTGGAGGTCGGACCACGCGACGGACTGCAGAACGAGGCCGTGACGGTCTCCACCGCGGCCAAGCTCGACTACCTCCAGCGCCTGATCGCCTCGGGGCTCCGCCGGATCGAGACGGTGAGCTTCGCCCACCCGGCTCGGGTGCCCCAGATGGCCGACGCGGAGGCGGTGATGGCCGGTGTCGTGCGCCCGGACGGCGTGAGCCACATCGGTCTGGTGATGAACGACCGCGGCATGTCGCGGGCGATCGACGCAGGGGTCGACGAGGCCAACGTGGTGCTGGTCGCCTCGGAGACGTTCTCACAGCGCAACCAGGGTGCGAGCATCGCCGAGACCCTCACGATGTTCGAGGCGGGGGCAGCGCGGGCGACCGAGGCAGGCCTGGCCGTGACAGCCACCATCGGCGCCTCGTTCGGCTGCCCGTTCGAGGGCGAGGTGCCGACCTCCCGGGTCCGCGAGATCGCCCGTCGTGCGGCCGAGTCAGGTGCGGGCGAGATCGCACTTGCGGACACGATCGGGGTCGGCGTACCCAAGGACGTCGACCGGCTGGTCTCCGCCGTGCGTGAGGTAACGGACCTTCCGCTCCGGCTGCACCTGCACAACACCCGCAACACCGGTTACGCCAACGCGATCAAGTCAGTCGAGCTGGGAGTCGACTTCCTCGACTCGAGCAGCGGCGGCATCGGCGGCTGCCCGTTCGCGCCCAACGCCACGGGCAACGTGGCCACCGAGGACCTGGCCTACCTGCTGGTGCGCAGCGGCGTGGGGCTGTCCCTCGACCCCGAGCTGCTCGTCGAGAGCGCCGCCTTCATCTGCGGGGAGCTCGGCATCGAGGCGCCAGCCCTGTTGGGCCGGGCGGGCTGGTTCCCGGTCGCGTCCGGCGACTGAGCCGGCGAGGGGCTCAGTGCGCCATGTCCACGAAGCGCGAGTAGTGGCCCTGGAAGCTGACGGTGACGTCGCGGGTCGGCCCGTTGCGGTGCTTGGCCACGATGATGTCGGCCTCGCCGGCGCGGGGTGACTCCTTCTCGTAGATGTCCTCGCGGTGCAGGAGCATCACGATGTCGGCATCCTGCTCGATCGAGCCGCTCTCACGCAGGTCGCTCATCATCGGGCGCTTGTCCGAGCGTTGCTCAGGACCACGGTTGAGCTGCGAGAGGGCGACGATCGGGACGTCGAGCTCCTTGGCCAGCAGTTTGATCTGGCGGGAGAACTCCGAGACCTCGACCTGGCGCGACTCGACCTTCTTGCCGCTGGTCATCAGCTGGAGGTAGTCGATCACGATCAACTTCAGGTCGTGGCGCTGCTTGAGTCGACGGGCCTTGGCCCGGATCTCCATCATCGTCATGTTGGGGCTGTCGTCGATGAACATCGGCGCCCCGGAGACCTGGCCCATCCTGGGACCGAGCTTGTTCCAGTCCTCGTCGGTCATCGGACCCTTACGGATGTTGTTCAGCGGGATCTTTGCCTCGGCCGAGAGCAGCCGCATGGTGATCTCGCTCTTGGACATCTCCAGGCTGAAGATCACGCTGGTCAGGTTGTTGTGGATCGACGCGGACCGGCAGAAGTCCAGGGCGAGCGTCGACTTCCCGACGGCGGGCCGGGCGGCGACGATGATCATCTGACCACCGGAGAACCCGTTGACCAGCTCGTCGAGGTCGGCGAACCCGGTCGGCACGCCGCCGGTGGTGCCGTCGTTGCTGGAGATCGCCTCGATCTCGTCCAGGGTGGCCTCCATGATCGAGGAGAGCGGCGCGTAGTCCTCCTGCTGCCGCTTCTCGCCGATCGCGTAGATCTCCTGCTGGGCCACGTCGACGGTCTGGTCGACGTCGCCCTCGCCGGCGTAGCCCATCTGGGCGATCTTGGTACCGGCGTCGACGAGCCGGCGCAGGATCGCCTTCTCGCGGACGATGGTCGCGTAGTAGCCGGCGTTGGCGGCGATCGGGACACTGGCGGACAGCGTGTGCAGGTAGGGCGCTCCGCCGACCTTCTGCAGCTCCCCGCGACGGTGCAGCTCGGCCGAGACGGTGACCGGGTCGGCCGGCTCGCCGCGACCGTAGAGGTCGACGATGGCGTCGTAGATGGTCTCGTGCGCCGGTCGGTAGAAGTCACCGCCGCCGATCTGCTCGTTGACGTCGGCGATGGCGTCCTTGGAGATGAGCATCGAACCCAGGACGCTCTGCTCGGCGTCGGAGTCCTGCGGGGGCATCCGGCCCGACCAGTGCTCCTGGTTGCCCGCGGGGTCGTCGGCGAAGCTGCTGGGATAGCCACCGGAGAACGAGTCACCCGACCAGGCCTCGCTCATCGCGACCCCGGTGGAACCGGTGGAACCGGTTCCCGACTCGGTCATGCTCATCGCGTGGCCTCTCCTCGCTCCCGTTGTCACCGAGGCTAGGGACGGGCACCGACAACCCGTCCAGTCGAGCTTCCAGTCCGCTTCCGCCGCGTCCCGGCAGCCCGCCCAAGCGCCCTGTCCGGGACCCCTCACCGATGGGTTCTGCAGACCCGGACGACGCACAATAGGCCCGTTCAGCCGGGTTCACCAGCGCGTCATCCACAGGTGCCTGTGGATAACCCTGTTGATCGTGTGGAACACGCCGCCACGGATGTGCACAGCCTGTTGGCTCCGCTGTGGACGGCGAAAAAGTTCCTTCGCCAGAACCCCCTCTGACCTGCACGAACGCGTAATCACAGCCTGTGGAAGGAAGATTCTTGGTCCCCTGGTGTTCACCAGTTCGCCATCTGGGACGCTCCAGGAAGTTTGTCGACAAAGCCGTTCGCACATCGGGATACCCACAGAAGCGTCGGGTTGTACACAGGTTTTGGCAACGCCTAGCCTCACCCCGTGGTAACGGCTCGCGAGGACAGGCGTCGCGCCCGGGCGACAGCCCGCTCGGTGCGCCGGGACCGCCACCGGACCCAGGACCGGGACATCTTCCGGCTCGCCGTCCCCGCCTTCCTCGCCCTGGTCGCCGAGCCCATGTTCCTGCTCGCCGACTCGGCGGTCGTGGGCCACCTCGGGACCCCGGAGCTGGCAGCGCTCGGGATCGCGTCGGCGGTGCTCGGCACCCTGATCAGCCTGTGCATCTTCCTGGCCTACGGCACCACCGCCTCGGTGGCCCGCCAGGTCGGTGCCGGCAACAGCCGGGCGGCGCTCACCCAGGGGGTGGACGGCCTGTGGCTGGCGACGCTGATCGGCGTTCTGCTCACCGCTGTCGTCGTGCCCCTGACTGGTTCGATCGTCGACCTGTTCGGATCGAGCCCCCAGGTCGAGGAGTTCGCGGTCACCTACCTGCGGATCGCGCTGCTGGGGGTGGTCCCCCTCCTGCTGATGCTCGCAGCCACCGGCGTGCTGCGAGGGATGCAGGACACCCGCACTCCGCTCGTCGTCGCCGTCGTCGGAAACCTGGCCAACATCGTGCTCAACGTGGGGCTGGTCTACGGCGTCGGTCCGGTGGACGGCCTGGGCATCGCGGGCTCCGCGATCGGCACCCTGCTCGCCCAGCTCGGCTCGGCCGTCGCGCTGGTGTGGGTGGTGGTCCGGGGAGCGCGTCGCGAGTCCGCGTCGCTGCGGCCGGACGTGCCCGGGATCAGGCAGGCCGGCCGGGCCGGCGTACCCCTGGTCATGCGCACCCTGATGCTGCGCGCCTCCCTGCTGGTGATGACCTACGCCGCCGCGAGGCTCGGTGAGGACGACCTGGCGACGATGCAGCTCGCACTGACGATCTGGACCTTCCTGGCCTTCACCCTCGACGCCGTCGCCATCGCTGCGCAGGCGATCACCGGGCGCTACCTCGGTGCCGCCGACCTCGAGGGCACCCGTGCCGTGACCGGCCGGATGGAACAGTGGGGGTGGCTGAGCGGCGTCGTCACCGGCGTGGTGCTCGCCGTCCTCTCGCCCCTGCTCGGGCCGCTTTTCACCAGCGACCCGGCCGTGCTCGACCTGCTGGTGCCGGTGCTGCTCGTGGCAGCGGCGGCCCAGCCGTTGGCCGGAATCGTCTTCGTGCTGGACGGCGTGCTGATCGGCGCAGGCGACGGCGTCTATCTCGCCTGGGCCCAGCTGGTCACCCTGCTCCTCTTCGCCCCAGTTGCGTGGCTGGTGGGTGACAGCGGCCTGACCTGGCTCTGGGCCGCGTTCGCGGTCTGCTTCATGGGCGGTCGGGCGGCCACCCTGCTGCTACGGGCGCGCGGTGACCGCTGGATGCGGCTCGGCGCCTAGATGACCAAGGGACACCAGGAAGCTGCCGGCTCCTCAACCACCGGACCTGGCGAGAAACTTCCGGATCGCCGCGCGCGGGTTGTCGCGGATCTCCTGGCCGTGGGTGAACGCTGCCGTCGTGTACTCCAGCTCGGCCAGCCGGTGGGCTGTCTTCTTGGTCATCGCGAAGTTCGAGCAGAGCATCTTCAGCGGCCAACGCATGCCGAGGACGTTGAAGATCGCGTCCCCGGTGATCAGCACCCCGGACTCTTCGTGCAGGTAGGACGCGTGACCCGGGGAGTGCCCGGGCGTGTGCACCACCCGGATGCCGCCGGCGAATGGGACCACCTGCCCCTCCGTCAGCTCCTCGCCCACCGTCACCTTCTCCGTCTTCGGCTCGGGCAGCCTCCGGAACAGCTTGCCGACGCGTGAGCTCCGGTCTGCCTCCGGCTGGGTGCCGGAACGGACGTACTCCGCGTCGTCGGCGTGGATGTCGACCGGGCGGCCGGTCTCCCGGGAGACGTACGCCGCGCCACCCGCATGGTCGGGATGGCAGTGGGTGAGCATCAGCCTGGTGACGTCCGTGGGCGCGGAGCCGATGGACCGCAGGGCGTCGATCACCTTCGCACCCGACGAGGCCAAGCCCATGTCGATCAGGGTCACCTGGCCGTCGCCGTCACGCAGCATGAAGCCGTTGACGTAGTCACCCAGCAACGGGATGCGCCACACGTTCGGCGCGAGCAGGACCGGTGATTTCGTCATGTCCGGGGAGCCTACGCTTACGCCATGTCGCCGCTCCAGAGGAGCGCCATGGGCATGGTGACCGACAACACCTGGTTAACCAGAGAATCTGCCGAGCGTCAGGCAGAGACCACGTTCAGGCTCACCGTTGCCTCGACGTCGTCGTGCACCCGCACGGTGACGGTGTGGGCACCAAGCGACTTGATCGGGTTGCGCACCACGATCGTGCGCTTGTCGACCTCACCACCCGACTCTGTGATCGCGTTGGCGATCTCCGCTGCGGTGACGGCGCCGAAGAGGCGGCCGCCTTCGCCGGCGCGGACCTTGACGCTGAACGTCGAGCCCTCCAGCTTGGCCTTGACCTGCGTGGCGTGGTCGGCGTCGCGCACCGACCGGGCGTCACGGGCCTTCTTGATCGACTCGATGGTCTTCTCGCCGCCACGGGTCCAGCGCATGCCGAAGCCGCGCGGGATGAGGTAGTTGCGGCCGTAGCCGTCCTTGACCTCGACCACGTCGCCAGCGGAACCGAGTCCGGTCACTTCCTGGGTCAGGATGAGCTTCATGTCTCCGTCTCCTCTCAGCGAGCCGTGGACGTGTAGGGAAGCAGTGCGACCTCACGGGCGTTCTTGACGGCCGTGGCCACGTCGCGCTGGTGCTGCACGCAGTTGCCGGTCACCCGACGCGCGCGGATCTTCCCGCGGTCGGAGATGAACTTGCGCAGGAGGTTGGTGTCCTTGTAGTCGACATAGGACACCTTCTCCTTGCAGAACTGGCAAACCTTCTTCTTGGGCTTGCGAATCACTGCCTTGGCCATTGTGGTGCTCCTCCCGAGGCCGAAGGCCTCAAGTGTTGAGTCGTTGAGCCCGGCCCAGAGTGGCTACTGAGCCGGAATGGTTGAGGATGGCTGTTCGGTTGTGGTTTCGAGAAGGGCGCGGAGCGCCCTCCTCAACCACCGGTCGTGGTCAGAAGGGGGGCTCGTCCGAGCCGCCGGTCGCCCACGGGTCGTTCTGCTGTCCGGCGGGAGTCGCCTGGCCGCCCTGCTGGCCGCCCCAGGAACCCTGGTTGCCGCCACCCTGAGGTGCCGACTGGCCCACCGGCTGGGCGCCCTGGGCAGGGCTGGCGGCCCACGGGTCGTCGCCGCCACCGGCGGCGGTGACCCCACCGCCGCTGTAACCGCCGCCACCGCCGCTGCGCTGGACGCGCGCGACCTTGGCTGTGGCGTACTTCAGGCTGGGGCCGACTTCTTCGACGTCGAGCTCGACAACGGTTCGCTTCTCACCCTCGCGGGTCTCATAGGAGCGCTGCTTGAGGCGCCCCTGCGCCACGACGCGCATGCCCTTCTGGAGCGACTCGGCGACGTTCTCCGCCGCCTGGCGCCAGATCGAGCAGTTGAGGAACAGCGTGTCGCCGTCCTTCCACTCGTTGGACTGCTTGTCGAAGGCACGCGGCGTCGACGCGATCGTGAAGTTCGCGACCGCAGCGCCCGACGGGGTGAACCGGAGTTCCGGGTCTCCCGTCAGGTTCCCGACGACGGTGATGATTGTCTCGCCTGCCATGTGGGTCTCCCTAGATGATCAACGGATGCGGTGGGTGGCGCTCAGCGAGCGTCGGGACGGATGACCTTGGTGCGGAGCACGGACTCGTTCAGCGTGAGCTGGCGGTCGAGCTCCTTGACGGTGGCAGGCTCGGCCTGCAGCGACACCACGGCGTAGATACCTTCGGCGTTCTTGTCGATCTCGTAGGCGAGCCGGCGACGACCCCAGACGTCGACGTTCTCGACACTGCCTCCGTCGTTGCGAACGACGTTGAGGTAAGTGTCGAGTGACGGCTGGACGGTGCGCTCCTCAAGGTTGGGATCGAGGATGACCATCAGTTCATAGGCACGCATAGCGTTCTCCACCTCCTTCGGACTCGGGCGGCCACGGCGTTTCCGTGGCAGGAGGGCTGTGCGATGTTGCTCTCCCATCGGGGGTGAGCGACGCGCAAGGTTAACGTGCCCGGACCCCACGAAGGAAATCGTCGTCCACAGCCTCGGCACTCTGGTCGGAGCCGGACGCGCGGATCGCCCGCAGCGTGCCCCGGTGCCGCTCGTAGGCCGCTCGGCCTGCCTTGGTGATCCGGTGGGTGGTGAGCGAACCACGACCACGACCACGCTTGGTCACCACTTCCCAGATCGTCAGGTGATCGGCGTCCCCGTGCTGCCGTCCTCGTAGGCTGATCCCATGAGCAGCCAGATCGCCATCGGCGCCCACGTCGACCAGACCGACCCGATTGCCGAGGCCCAGGCCCGCCAGACCACCCTGGTGCAGTTCTTCCTCGGTGACCCGCAGGGCTACAAGGGCCCCGAGATCAGGTATGCCGGGGGCGCCGCCGCCCTGCGTCAGGACGCCGAGTCAGCGGGCATCGACCTCTACGTGCACGCGCCCTACATCGTCAACGTCGCGACGACCAACAACCGCATCCGGATCCCGAGCCGCAAGCTGCTCCAGCAGCACATGGACGCTGCCGCGGAGATCGGCGCCAAGGCGTTGATCGTCCACGGCGGCCATGTGCACAAGACCGACGACCCGGCCAAGGGTTTCGACAACTGGCGCAAAGCAATCGAGGCCACCGACATCAAGGTTCCGTTGCTGATCGAGAACACCGCGGGCGGAGACAACGCGATGGCGCGCCACCTCGACCGAATCGCCGGGGTCTGGGACGCCATCTCCTCGGCCGAGCACGCGGACAAGGTCGGGTTCTGCCTGGACACCTGTCATGCCTGGGCCGGCGGAATCGAGCTCCCCACCGCCGTCGAGAAGGTGCGCGCCATCACCGGCCGGATCGACCTCCTCCACGCCAACGACAGCCGGGACTCCTTCGACTCCGGGGCGGACCGGCACGCCAACTTCGGCAATGGCCAGCTCGACGAGCACGACTTCGCCGGCGTCGTCGGTGACGCCGGGGCGCCGGTCATCTGCGAGACACCGGGTGGTGCCGGCGAGCACCAGGCCGACTTCGCGTGGCTGCGCGAGCACGGCGTGTGAGGATCTCCCGTCGCGGTCTGCTGGCGGCCTCCGCCGTCTCCGGTCTCCTCGTCGGGTGCGGCGAGTCGCCCGCCCGAACTGCGCCGTCGCCGTTGCCTGCTCCAGAGGGGTCCAGACGGATCACCTACGGCGACGACGAGTCCCAGTTCGTCGAGCTGCAGCTGCCCGGCGACAACCCCAGAGCCACCGTGGTGCTCCTGCACGGCGGCTACTGGTACCCCGCTTACGGCCTGGAGCAGCTGAACCCGATGTCCTCGGCGCTCACGGCCCTGGGGTTCGCGACCTGGAACGTGGAGTACCGCCGCACGGGTGCGGGTGGTGGCTTCCCGAACACGCTCAGCGACGTCGCCACCGCGGTCGACCGGCTCGCCGGCGAGGACGTTCCCGCCGGCCTGACCGACAACGTCGTGCTCCTTGGCCACTCCGCGGGTGGGCACCTGGCCGTTTGGGCCGCCTCCCGCACCGACCGGACCCCGGGTGCTGAGCCGAGGGTGCGACCACGTGGGGCGATCTCGCTGGCCGGGGTCCTCGACCTGCTGCGCGCCGGCAGTGTGCCCGGCTCCATCGTGCCCGTCACCGAGTTCATGGGTGGATCTCCCACGGAGTCACCCGAGGACTACGCCCTGGCCGACCCGTCCCGGCTGGTGCCCGCCGGCTGCCCCGTCTGGGCCGTGCACGCCGACCGGGACGAGACGGTCCCCGCCGAGCAGAGCACGTCGTACGTCGCCCTGGCCGAGGCCGCCGGTGCGAAGGTGAAGCGCGTCGTGGTACCGGGAGACCACCTCGCCGTGATCGACCCCGACGCCTCCTGCTTCCCGACCATCCGCGACCTGGTCATCGCCGCATCGGCTTGACCGCGGGTGGATCCGCCGTACCAGGTGAGGCGACCAACCGCGCTCTGGCCAGAGCGTCCGAATTGGGCCTGGGCCGCGGTTGATCCGGCGTACGGCGTGCCTCAGGACGACCGCAGTCCCACCGTTACCCTCGTCAGGTGACCTCTCCAGCCCTGACCGTGCGCACGATCACCGCGGAGGAGCACCTCGCCTTCATCCGGTCCATGTCCCGCCCGGCGACCGGGACACCGTCCGGTTCGGCCAGCTTCCTGCAGACCCCCGCCTGGGCTGCGGTGAAGCCGGAGTGGAAGGGCGAGTCCATCGGGTGGGTGGCCCGGAGCAGCACCGGGAGCGAGGACATCGTCGGTGCCGCGCTGGTGCTCTACCGCCAGCTGCCCAAGGTCAAGCGCTACCTCGCCTACCTGCCGGAGGGCCCGCTGGTGGACTGGGACAGCGAGGAGCTCCGCGGCTGGCTGGATCCCATGGCAGCCCACGTGCGCCAGCGGGGAGCCTTCGGCATCCGGATCGGCCCGCCGGTGGTCACCCGTCGGTGGAGCGCCGCCCAGATCAAGGCGGGCATCGCCGACGAGTCCATCCCGGCGCTGACCTCGCTGCCGCCCACCGAGCGCAGCGCGGTCGGGGCCAGGGTGGTCTCCCAGCTCCAGGAGCTCGGCTGGCGGCACCAGTCCGCCGAGAGCGGCTTCGCGGCCGGCCAGCCCCAGTACAACTTCTGGATCCCGCTGGTCGACGCGGAGGGCAACCCGCGCAGCGAGGACGACGTTCTCGCCGGCATGAACCAGCAGTGGCGTCGCAACATCAAGAAGGCCGACAAGCTGGGCGTCGAGGTCGAGCGTGGCGAGGTCGCCGACCTGAAGACCTTCCACGAGCTCTACGTCCAGACGGCCGAGCGCGACGGGTTCACCCCGCGTCCGCTCGGCTACTTCCAGACCATGTTCGCTGCCCTGGGCGCGGAGGAACCGGACCGGATCCGGGTCTACCTCGCACAGCACGAGGGTGCGCTCGTCGCCAGCACGATCTGGATCCGGGTCGGGACGCACACGTGGTACTCCTACGGCGCCTCCTCCACCGAGAAGCGCGACGTGCGCGGTTCCAACGCGATCCAGTGGCAGATGATCCGCGACTCGTTGGCGGCCGGTGCCCACATCTACGACCTGCGGGGCATCACCGCCACGCTGGACGCGGGCGACGACCACGTCGGACTGATCCAGTTCAAGGTCGGCACCGGCGGTGAGGCCGTGGAGTACGCCGGGGAGTGGGACCTCCCGCTCAACCGGCCCATCTACAAGGCCTTCGAGCTCTACCTGAAGCGGCGGGGCTGATGGCCCTGATCCTCCGCGTCGACGGCGACCGCTGGCGCACGCACCTCAAGGACGTCCACGGACGCCACCCCGGACTCGTGCCGGTGGCCAAGGGCAACGGCTACGGCTTCGGTCTGGCGCGCCTGGCCCGCAAGGCCAAGTGGCTGGGTGTCGACACCCTGGCGGTCGGTACCTACGAGGAGATCCCCGAGGTGGAGCAGCGGTACGACGGGTCGCTGCTCGTGCTCACCCCGTGGCGACCCGGCAACCCTGCGCCGGACAACCCCCGCGTGATCCACACCGTGGGGCGGATCGAGGACCTCAGGGCACTGGCCGAACACGGCTCCGCGAGCCGCGAGCGTCCACGGGTCGTCCTGGAGCGGATGACCTCGATGCTGCGGCACGGCTTCACCGCGTCGGGTCTGCGCGAGGCGGTCCGGCTCGTCGCGCAGCACGGCGACGTCCGGGTCGAGGGCGTTGCGCTGCACCTGCCCCTGGCCCCGAAATCTCATGGGACCTCGCACCTGAGCGAGGTGGAGCGGTTGATCAACGACGTGGTCGCGGCCGGGCTCGGCGAGAGCGGCAGCAGGACGATCTGGGTCTCCCACCTGACCGAGGTGGAGCTGGAGCTGCTGGAGCAGAGGTACCCCGACTTCAGCTTCCGGCCCCGCATCGGCACTGCTCTCTGGCTCGGTGACCGGGGTGTCCTCACGGTGCGGGCCACCGTGCTCGACTCCCACCACGTGCAGCGCGGCGACACCTACGGCTACCGCGGCCGGTCGGCACCGCGCCGCGGCACCATCCTGATCGTCTCGGGCGGCACCGCCCACGGCATCGGCCTCGAGGCGCCGACCGGGGACGCGACCATCCGGGCCAGGGCCGCCTCCATCGCGCGCGGGGGTCTCGACGCTGTCGGGCTGGTGCGGTCGCCGTACACCGTGGCCGGGAAGCAGCGACTGTTCGCGGAGCCGCCGCACATGCAGGCCTCGATGCTGTTCATCCCCAACGGCGCCACCGTGCCCGAGGTCGGCGACGAGATCGATTGCAGAGTTCGGTTCACCGCGACCGCCTTCGACCAGGTAGAGATCAGCTGAGCGAAATCAGCGAGCGAGATCAGCTGACGGACAGCCCGGAGCGTTCCCCGCGCACCGGGTCGTGCTCAGGTCGTACGACGTCGCGCACCACGACGGCGACCAGGTAGAGCTGCGCCGCGACCCGCACCCAGATCGCCAGGTGGTACGCCGAGGCGGTCTCACCCGACGCCGGCTCCAGCCAGCCGCCGAGGTAGGTCCAGACGCCGACCAGGTAGACCAGCTCGCCGGCCTGCCAGACGAGCAGGTCGCGCCAGCGTGGCCGCGCCAGCACGGCGAGCGGCAGCAGCCAGAGCACGTACTGCGGCGAGTACACCTTGTTGACGAGCAGGAAGCCGGCGACCACCAGGAAGGCGAGCTGGGCCACGCGGGGCGGCACCGGCGCGCGCAGCCCGAGCACCGCGACGGCCAGGCAGATCACCCCGAACAGCGCCCAGGACCAGGTGTTGATCGTGTCCGGCGCGACGGAGTGGCCCGCGTCCTGGAGCACCAGCCAGAGCGAGCCGAGGTCGGCCCCGCGGTCGGAGTTGAACCGCCAGAAGAACTGCCACTGCTCAGGGCCGGTCAGCCAGGCGGGGAGGTTGGCCACCACCCAGGCGATCGAAGTCCCGCCAGCGGCGAGCCCGAAGGCACCCAGCTGACGTCGCCGCCAGGCCACGACCAGGATCGGCCCCAGCAGGAACAACGGATAGAGCTTGGTGGCCGCGCCCAGGCCGATCAGCACCCCGGCGAGAAGCGGTCTGTCGCGGGACCAGGCCCACAGGGCGCCCGCGACCAGGGCGACGGCCATCAGGTCCCAGTTGATCAGCCCGGTGGCCAGCAGGCAGGGCGACAGCACGAAGTACAGCGCGTCCCACGGCCGGCCCCGATGGGTCCCGGCCAGGAACCACGTGGCACCCAGGCCGAAGAGGCACAACAGCAGCGCGGTGACCAGGAAGTACTTGTTCACCTCCTCGGTCATCCCGGGAAGCGACCACAGCTGACCGGCGTCGCCGAGGCTCCGCTGCACCATCGGCGGCCCGATCGGCTCGAGCTGGGTCAGCTTCGCGGCGCCCCAGGCCAGGTAGGAGATCCCGACCGGGTACTCCATCACCTGGTAGCGGCCCTCGGAGTCGGCATAGGGCCACAGCCCCTCGGCGAAGCCCCGGCCGGTGTAGAGGTAGGGGACGTCGGAGTAGCAGCCCTTGGCGTAGCGCGCCTGGTCGGAGCTCCAGCTGGTCTTCAGGCAGGGCTCGTGCTGCACCACCGCGAGCGCGAAGCCCACCGCGAACAGCGACAGCAGGATGCGCACCGGCACCCACCAGCGGTGCGGCCGGGCGTGCCGTCCGACCGGCCCGCCGACCACCTCGCTCATCCTGCGCGCGAACGGGTCCTCGCGCGTGGGAGCGACGGTCACTGGTCGCAGTTGGGGTCAGTCGGCTCGCAGACGTTGTCGGGCGGGAGCACGGCGCCGCCCTGGTTGCCACCACCCTGGGTGGGTGCCGGCGGATCGGGGGCGGGCGGCTCCGGAGCGACCGTCTGGCTCGGTCGGGGCTTGGGCTTGGGCTTGGGCTGCGGCTTCGGTGGCGGCGGCGGCGGCGTGTACGGCGCGTGCCCCTCCACTGGGGCCTCGCCGTCGACGAACGCCGGCTCGGGGAAGTCCTTCTCCTCGACGCCGTCCATCACCCGTTCCATCACGGCCGTCCAGGTGTCGGCCGGGAATGCCCCGCCGTAGAAGACCGGCAGGTAGCCGTTGAGCGCCTCGTTGCCCTTGCCGCGCACGTACATCACGGCGGTGGAGATCTGCGGGGTGAACCCGACGAACCACGACGACGAGACGTTCTCGTCGTCGTTGGTCGCGGTGCCGGTCTTGGCTGCGGCGGGCCGACCCAGGTTGAGGGCCGTGCTGGCCGTGCCGTTCTGGACCGTCTGCTGCAGGGCGTAGCTCACGTCGGAGGCGATGTCGCCCGACAGGGCGCGGTCGGTCTTCCGGGGAACCTTGTAGAGCACCGCGTTGTCGGCGGCGCGGGTCACCTTCTTCACCGTGAACCAGTCATGGTGCATGCCCCCGTTGGCGATCGTCGCGTAGGAGTTCGCCATGTCGATCGGGCTGACGGTGGCCGAGCCCAGCGCGACGGCCGGGAAGGGCTTGAGGCCCGGCGCGTTCTTGGGTACGCCGAGCGCGTTGGCCATCCGGACCACCTTCTGGGGGCCGTCCTCCATCGCGGTCGTCAGGTCGACGTAGGCCGTGTTCACCGAGTTCTCGGTCGCGGTGGTCAGGCTGATCGCGGAGCCGTAGCTCCGGCCCTGGCCCTCGCCCTGGTTGCCGACCTCGCCGCCACCGTCAGGGAGCTCGAAGGGAGCGTTGCCGTCGAAGGTGTCCTTGAGGGCGAACCCGTCCTTGAGGCCGGCGGCGAGCGCGAACGGTTTGAACGAGGAGCCTGGGGAACCGCCCAGCCTGGCCCAGTTCAGCTGGCTCTGCAGATAGTCCTGTCCGGCGTAGAAGCCGACCAGCCCACCGGTCTTCACGTCTACCGACGCGGTCGCGACGTGCAGCTGCTTCAGTCCCTGCGGTCGCTGCTCGAGGACGCCCTCCTCGGCGGCCTGCATCGCCTTCCTGGTGAAGGTCGTCTCGACGCGCAGTCCGCCGGCATCGATCTCCGCCTCGTCGAAGCCGAGCCGCACCAGCTCCTCCTTGACCATGGTGAGCATGAAGCCGCGCTGGCCGCCGTACATGTTGCTGGCCCTGGGCTTGCCGACCGCTGGCAGCTCGCCGCGGTAGCTGTCGGCCTCGGAGGCATCGAGATTGCCCATCGACACCATGCCGTCGAGCACGTAGTCGTAGCGTTCGAGCAGCGCCGCCCGCCCCTCCTCACCACGGTCGGGACTGAGGTAGTTGGGGGAGTTGAGCACTGCCGCCAGCATCGCCGACTCGGGCACGGTCAGCTTGTTGGCGGGCTTGTTGAAGTAGGCGTTGGCGGCGGCCTGGACCCCGTAGGCGCCGCGGCCGAAGTAGATGGTGTTCAGGTAGCCCTCGAGGATCGCCACCTTGGACTTCTCCTGCTGCACCTTGAGCGAGAGGAACGCCTCCTTGACCTTGCGGCTCAGGGTGCGTTCCTGGGTGAGGTAGAGGATCTTGACGTACTGCTGGGTGATCGTGGACGCGCCCTGGGTGGCGTTGCCCTTGGCGTTGGAGAACGCTGCCCGCAGAATGCCCTTCGGGTCGATGCCGCTGTTGGTGTAGAACGTCCGGTCCTCTGCGGCGATGACAGCGTCCTGCATCGACGACGGGATGTCGGCGAGCGGGATCGACTCGCGGTTCTGGTCGGCGAACCGGCCGATCCTGGCCTTGCCGCCCGAGTAGTAGACGTAGGTCGACTGGGCCTCGAAGGCCTTGTTGGCGTCGGGGATCTCGGTGTTGCGATAGGCGAAGTAGCCGATCCCGGCCACGATCATCGAGCAGACCAGGCCGAGGATCAACAACCACTTCAACGTCGACCGGATGCGTGCCCCGACGCTCCGGCGCGCGCCGGAGTCACTCCCGGAGGTCTTCTGGGAGTTCTTCTGGGCGCTCTTCTGGGCAGCCCCGGACCCGGCGGTCGCCTTCTTCTTCGGCCCAGGGGTGCCGCGGTTGCCGCTCACTACACACTCTTTCGGGTCGCGATGCCGGTCTGCTGAAGAAGCGTACGGGTTTGCCCCACGACCGGGGAAACGACGTCCGGTCCCGCGTGCCGGCTCGCCTGTGATATATCGATGCGATAGGTTAGCCCGATAGAACAAGCCACTATGCGGGCCGGTCGAGCACTCGATTCGAGGACACGGGAGGGCAACAGATGGTGAGCAAGGGCGCGACCCTCGAGCTGGCCGTCCTGGGCCTGTTGCACGACTCCCCACTGCACGGCTACGAGCTCCGCAAGCGGGTCAACCTGCTGCTCGGCTGGACCCGGCTGCTCTCCTACGGCTCGCTCTACCCGGCGCTGAAGCGGATGCTCCGGGCCGGGCTGGTGACCGAGGTGGCCACCGCGTCCCCGGGGGTTTCGCGGCGCCAGCGGATCGTCTACCAGCTCACCACTGCCGGGGCGGACTACTTCGGCGCCAAGATCACCGACGTCGGCCCCTCTGCCTGGGAGGACGAGGGCTTCAACATGAGGTTCGCGTTCTTCTCGCGCACCGACTCCGAGGTCCGCCTGCGGATCCTGGAGGGTCGCCGCTCACGCCTGCAGGAGCGCCTGGACCGGGCCCGGAGCAGCCGCGGCCCTGCCGGGGCGGACCGCTACGTCAGCGAGCTGCAGCGGCACGCCATCGAGTCCGTCGAGCGCGAGGTGCGCTGGCTGACCGACCTGATCGCCGCCGAGCGCCGGCCGGAGCCACGAGCGGGCTCGCCGGCACAGAGACCCCCGATCGCACCACCGCAGTTGCCGCCGAAGAGAGCGGCGCCACCTGCACAAGCCACCACCCAGCCAGAGCACTAGTCGTCAGCAGAAGAGGAGAACCCATGGGATCGGTACGAGTAGCCATTGTGGGAGTCGGCAACTGCGCCAGCTCCCTGGTCCAGGGCGTCGAGTACTACAAGGACGCCGACCCGGCCGGCGCGGTGCCTGGCCTGATGCACGTCATGTTCGGTGACTACCACGTGCACGACGTCGAGTTCGTCGCCGCGTTCGACGTGGACGCGAAGAAGGTCGGCTTCGACCTCTCCGATGCCATCAACACCTCCGAGAACAACACCATCCGGATCGCGGATGTGCCGCCGACAGGGGTCAGCGTGCAGCGCGGACACACCCTCGACGGGCTCGGCAAGTACTACCGCGAGACCATCGAGGAGTCCGACGCCGACCCGGTCGACGTGGTCCGGGTGCTCAAGGACGCCCAGGTCGACGTCCTCGTGTCCTACCTGCCGGTGGGCTCGGAGAACGCCGACAAGTTCTACGCACAGTGCGCGATCGACGCCAACGTGGCCTTCGTCAACGCGCTCCCGGTCTTCATCGCCTCCGACCCGGTGTGGGCCAAGAAGTTCGAGGATGCCGGCGTCCCGATCATCGGTGACGACATCAAGAGCCAGGTCGGCGCGACCATCACCCACCGGGTGATGGCCAAGCTGTTCGAGGACCGCGGCGTGGTCCTGGACCGCACGTACCAGCTCAACGTCGGCGGCAACATGGACTTCAAGAACATGCTCGAGCGCGACCGCCTGGAGTCCAAGAAGGTCTCCAAGACCCAGGCCGTGACCTCGAACATGAGCCACGACATGGGCGCCCGCAACGTGCACATCGGTCCGTCGGACTACGTTCAGTGGCTCGACGACCGCAAGTGGGCCTACGTCCGCCTCGAGGGACGCGCCTTCGGTGACGTGCCGCTGAACCTGGAGTACAAGCTCGAGGTCTGGGACTCCCCCAACTCCGCGGGCATCATCATCGACGCGATCCGGGCGGCGAAGATCGCCAAGGACCGCGGCATCGGCGGCGCGTTGATCTCGGCCTCGTCGTACCTGATGAAGTCCCCGCCCGTGCAGCGTCCCGACGACGAGGGTCGCGCCTCGGTCGAGGCCTTCATCCGCGGCGACGTCGAGCGCTGATCGAGCGTCACCGGGCATCAGTGATGTGGCCGCGGATCCCCTCCGGGACCGCGGCCTCGTGCTGTGCGCTCCCGTCCGACACGCAATGTTTAGCCACTCGGGTCATCGACTTCCGTCTCAGGACTTTCTAAGGTTCGCCCATGAGCGCAGGCACTCCACCGCCCCCTCCACCCGAGAACCCCTACGGCTCCGGCGGCACCCCGCCGCCCCCTCCACCCGAGAACCCCTACGGCTCCGGCGGCACCCCGCCTCCGCCCCCACCGAACGACCCGCCCTCCGGTCCCGGCGGGTACGGCGCTCCCGCACCGCCGCCTCCGCCGCCGCCGGCCGCGGGTCGTCGACCCGGCGAGCTGCTCGACCGCTTCCTGGCCCGGCTGATCGACGCCATCCTGCTCTTCGTCGTCAACCTCGTCATCCTCGTGCCGGTCGTGATCGGGACCCTGGGCATCGACAGCGCAGGCGGCTTCGGCATGGGCGGCAGCTTCGCGGCGGGTGCCATCAGTGCCGTCCTGAGCACCGTCATCTACCTCGCCTACTTCGGCCTGATGGAGTCCACCCGTGGTCAGACCGTCGGCAAGATGGCGATGAAGCTGCACGTCCAGGGATCGGCCGGGGGGAACCCGACACTCGAGGAGGCCATCAAGCGCAACATCTGGCTGGGCCTGCCGATCCTCGGGGTGGTCCCGATCATCGGCGGCCTCATCGGCGGACTCGCCCAGCTCGTCGCGGTGATCATGATCGCCGTCGGGATCAGCAACGACCCCGACCGGCGTCCCTGGACCGACAAGTTCGCCGGCACGCAGGTCATCAAGGAAGGGTGATCCTGCGTCCGGGGTGTCTGATCTGAGACATGTCTGATCGGTCAACGCCCCACCCGTCCGCCAGGTCACGGATCGCAGCCAGCCCCTTGCCCGTGTAGACGGGCTCGAGGGTGAGCCAATGGCCGGCAGCCTCAGCGACGGCGGAGACCGATGCAGGCGTCGGGTCGGCCCCGCCCACGAGCGCCGGATCGAGGCGACGCACCGAGGTCGGCGCAGTGCCCAACGGCAGGTGATCCGTTGGGGCCGTGGATCGACTCCCAGGTCCCCTTTGCATCCAACCTCGGGCCGGGGTAGTGCTCGTGGATCAGCGCCACGGCTGGGAGGCCGACCAGTCGAGCAGGGCTGCCCTCGCCTGCTCCTGGCTCATCGGGCCGTTGTCGAGGCGCAGCTCGAGAAGGTGTCGGTACGCCTGCCCGACCTCGCGGCCCGGCCCGATCCCGAGGATCTCCATGATCTGGTTGCCGTCGAGGTCGGGCCGGATCGAGGCCATCTCCTCGGCCTCCGACAGCTGGGCGATCCGAGCCTCGAGGTCGTCATAGGTACGCCGCAGCGAGTCGGCCTTGCGCTTGTTGCGGGTCGTGCAGTCGGCGCGGGTGAGCACGTGCAGCCGCTCGAGCTGGTCGCCGGCGTCGCGGACGTAGCGGCGCACCGCCGAGTCGGTCCACTCACCCGACCCGTAGCCATGGAACCGCAGGTGCAGCTCGACCAGCTTGGCCACTTCGTCGATCTGGTCGTTGGAGAACTTCAGTGCCTGCATCCGCTTGCGGGTGAGCTTGGCGCCGACGACATCGTGGTGGTGGAAGGTGACCACGTTGTCCTCCGCGAAGCGGCGCGTCTTGGGCTTGCCCACGTCGTGCATCAGGGCGGCGAACCGGGAGGTGAAGTCCGGCCCTCCCCCGCTCAGGTGACTCAGCCTCTCCTCGAGGTCGATCGACTGCTCGAGCACGATCAGGCTGTGCTCGTAGACGTCCTTGTGACGGTGGTGCTCGTCGCGCTCGAGCGCCAGCGCCGGCACCTCGGGCAGGACGTGGCCGGCCAGACCGGTGTCCACCAGCAGGCGCAGTCCGCGCACCGGGTCGGGCGAGAGCATCAGCTTGACCAGCTCGTCGCGCACCCGCTCGGCGGAGACGATCGAGATCCGCTCTGCCATGTCCTGCATGGCGGCGACGACCTCGGGTGCGACGGTGAACCCCAGCTGGGCGGAGAACCGTGCCGCACGCATCATCCGCAGCGGGTCGTCGGAGAAGGAGTCCTCGGGGCGGCCAGGGGTGCGCAGCACCTGGTGGGCGAGGTCGACGACCCCTCCGTAGGGGTCCTCCAGCTGCTCGTCAGGAAGCGAGAGGGCCATCGAGTTCACCGTGAAGTCACGCCGGGCCAGGTCGCCGACGAGCGAGTCGCCGTACTTGACCTCCGGCTTGCGGCTGGCCGAGTCGTACGCATCTGAGCGGTAGGTGGTGATCTCCACCTGCCACTCACCGCGTCGGCAGCCGATCGTGCCGAACGCCCGGCCGATGTCCCAGGTGGCCTCCGCCCAGCCCTTCAGCAGCCGCTCGGTGACCTCCGGGCGCGCGGACGTGGTGAAGTCGAGGTCGTTGTGGAGACGGCCGAGCATCGCGTCCCGGACCGGGCCCCCGACGAGCGCGATCTCCTCGCCCGCGGCCGCGAACCGCCTGCCCAGCTCGTCAGTGACTGGGGCGATCCGCGCCAGCTCCGCGACGACACGCGCCTGGACTTCGCTGATCAGCAGGGGCTCCTCGGACACGAGAGATCACACTAGATGACCAAGTCCACGGGGTCGTGCATGCGAGCGCCGCTCAGCGGGCGGTGCGGCCGGGAGTCCGGGCCCCGCGCGGATACGATCGCGGCTGTGAGCCACGCCCGCTGGACGACCCGTGCGCTGGGTCCCCTTCTCGTCGCGGCGACCCTGGTGACGGGACCGGGCCTGGTGGGTGCAGCCGGCGCGAGCTCCGTGGCGGGACTCGGCGCCACCGGCCGCCAGACGGTTCCCGGCGCCGACGAAGACGCCGAGGTCACCCCGCTCACGGTGACACTGACCTCGATGGCACCGGCCGAGATCCCGAGCACCGGCATCATCACGCTCACCGGGGTGGTGACCAACGACTCCGAGGAGGACTGGAGCGACATCAACGTGGCCCCGTTCACCTCCGCCGAGCCGATCACCACCCGGGACGAGCTGGCCGAGGCGGCCCTGACCACCGCGGACGTCGCGGTGGGTGAGCGGCTGACAGACCCGGGCACCTACGTGGCGATCGGCGACCTCGCCCCGCGACAGCGAGCGCCGTTCACCATCCGGGTGCCGGTCACCTCGCTGCTGATCTCGGGTGCTCCCGGCGTCTACTGGATCGGCGTGCACGCCCTGGGCGCGAACACCGACGGGCGCGACCCGGGGGCCGACGGACGCGCGCGCGCGTTCATCTCGCTGGTGACGCCCCGCCAAGCCCGACTGCGCAGCGTGGCTGTGTCCGTCGTACTCCCCATGCGAGCGCGCGCCCGTCGGGCCGAGGACGGCAGCCTGAACGGCCCGACCCGCTGGGTGAACCTCACCAAAGCCGAGGGACGACTCTCCCGGCTCGTCGACTTCGGCGCCTCGGCAGGCACGGCCCCGGTGTCGTGGCTGGTCGACCCGGCCCTGCTCGACGCCCTCGACGACTTCCGAAGGGGCAACGTCGCCCTCTCCCTGGGAGCGGCGGAGGCCGAGGACGGGCAGGACGAGGAGACCGAGGAGGGCCCGGGGGCGGAGGAGCGGGAGAACGCGTCCCCGAGCCCCTCGCCCACACCGGAGCCCGGCTCCCCCACCCAGGAGCAGCGCGACCGGGCCTCGACCGTGCTCGAGCGGTTCCTGGCCATTGCCCGCACCAAGGACCTGTTCACGCTCGGGTACGCCGACCCCGACGTCGTCGCGCTCGCTCGCCGGCGGGCCGGTCTGATCAAGACGGCAGACAACCTCGCCGCCGTACGGATGAAGGCCTGGGGTCTCACCGGCAGTCCGACCATCGCGCCGCCCAGCGGCTACTTCGACCCCGATCAGCTCCCGGAGATCCCCGCCGACACGCTGTTGATGCTCACCGACCGGGGACGGCTGGCGAGCCCACCGCTGTCGCGGCTCCCCTCGGGCCAGGAGCTCGTGCTCACCGACGAGCGAGCGATCACCGGGGGGCCGGCGCCGACGACTCCGACGGGCCCGCTCGCGCTCCGCCAACGCATCCTCGCGGAGGCGGCCCTGGAAGTGACCCAGGGCGACGAACCGACGCGGCCGATCGTGGTGATGCTCCCCCACGGTTGGAACCCCGGCTACAACTGGCGCCAGGCGAACTTCTTCGGTGGGCTGCAGACCCCGTGGGTGCGGATGGCCCCGGTGCCACGTGGCGCGACGGAGACCTTCGAGGGGGAGCTCGGCTACGGGCGCGCCCAGCTCGCGACCGAGATCGTCGACGCCAACGTCTCGGCCACCCGGACCCTGGTCCGCACCAGCACGGTGCTGGGGAACCTGCTCGCCAACCCGAACGAGGCGACGGACCGCCTCACCGGGGCCGCCCTGCAGGCCTCGGCGTACAGCGCCCGGCCGACCCTGGAGCTCGCGGCGGAGCAGGTCCTGGCCCTCGATGCGACCGTGCGAGAACAGATGGGCGAGGTCCAGGTCACCGGCACAAACTTCGTGACGCTCTCGGGTGGGTCCGGCTCGCTGACGGTGACCCTCGTCAACGGGCTGGAACAGCCGGTCACCGTGGGCCTGGACGCGCGCACCGACAGCCCCGCGGTCGTCGTCGAGACCCCTGAGCCGGTCAGCATGCAGCCGGGCCAGCGGACCACGCTGCGGCTTCAGGTGGCCAGCGGGGTGGGCGTGCACGACGTGACGATCTTCCCGGTGACGACCGAGGGCGAGGCGGCCGGGACCTCACTCACCTTCAGCCTGCGGACCAGCCAGGTCGGACGGCTGATCTGGTACATCATCGCCGCGGGCGGCACTCTGCTCGTCGTGATGATCGTGCGGCGGATCGTGCTCCGCATCCGTGACCACCGCTGGCGTCAGAACGAGACCGGATGAGCGGGACCACGCCGGGCACGAGCTCCCCGTCGCTGCTGTCCTCGAGCGCTGTGATGGCGGCCGGGACGATCGTGTCGCGCCTGAGTGGTTTCGTCCGCGGCATCCTGCTGGCCGCGGCGCTCGGTGTCGGGTTGCACGCCGACGTGTTCAACATCGCCAACACGGTGCCGAACATGCTCTACATCCTGCTGGCCGGTGGCGTGGTCAATGCAGTGCTGGTGCCACAGCTGGTGCGTTCGATGAAGAACGACGAGGACGGTGGCGAGGCCTACACCAACCGGATCATCACCCTCGCCGCGCTGTTCCTGGGCATCGTGACGATCGCCCTGGTGATCGGTGCGCCCTGGCTGATGCGGCTGTTCCTCGACCCAAGCTTCTTCGACCCCTCGCGATCGGCCCAGCTGGAGTCCGTCGTCGACTTCGCCCGCTACTGCCTGCCCCAGGTCTTCTTCTACGGGATGTTCGTGCTGGTCGGGCAGATCCTCAACTCCCGCCAGAAGTTCGGCCCGATGATGTGGGCGCCGATCGCCAACAACATCGTCGCTGTGGCCATCCTGACCGTCTACCTGCTCACGCTCGGTCCTGCCAAGGGCGCCGAGAAGCACGGTGGCTTCGCGACCGGTGCCGAGGCGCTGCTGGGCATCGGCTCGACGATGGGCATCGTTGTCCAACTGCTGGTGCTGCTGCCCTACCTCAAGGCCGCCGGGTTCAGCTACCGGCCCCGCTTCGACTTTCGCGGCAGCGGTCTTGGCCACACCTTCCGTCTGGGCGTATGGACCGTGCTGTTCGTGGTGGTCAACCAGATCGCCTACACGGTCGTCGTACGCCTCGCGAGCAGTGGCACGGTGGACAACCTCCCCCGCGCGGGGGGCGCGACCGAGGGCACCGGCTACACGATCTACTCCAACGCGTTCCTGCTCGCGATGGTCCCCCACGCGATCATCACGGTGTCCCTGGCCACGGCCATGCTGCCGATGCTCTCGTCGTACGCCGCCGACGGGAAGCTCTCCGAGGTCGGCAGCGCCGTCTCGTCGACCCTCCGCTCTGCCTATGCGCTGGTCATCCCGGTCGCGGTGATGTTCTCGGTGATGTCCGTGGACATCGCCAACGTGATCTGGGGCTATGGCAGCGCGGCCGCGGACTTCGAGAACTTCGCGCCCTCGCTGGCGCTCTTCGGGATCGGCCTGGTGCTGTTCACCGCCCACTACCTGATGCTGCGCGGCTTCTACGCCCTCGAGCGGACCCGCCTGGTGTTCTTCATCCAGTGTGGTATCGCGCTCACCAACATCGTCGCAGCGATCGTGCTGACGCTCGATGCCCCGCCGGCGGAGATCGCGCCACGACTGGTGATCGCCTATGCGTGTTCCTACGCGGTCGGTGCCGTCACGTCGTACGTGCTGCTCTCGCGCACCGTCGGCGGCCTCGCCGGCCGGCGGCTGGTGCGCTTCCTGGTGCGGCTGGTGATCGCGCTCGGGATCAGCGCAGCGGCCGCCTGGGGGCTTCGCGAGCTGATGGTGGAGCTCGTACCCGGCACAGGGAAGCTGCACGCGGTCCTGGACCTGGCCGTCGTGGGCGTCGGCTTCTTCGCGATCTACCTCGCCATGGCACGACTGCTCCGGATCACCGAGGTGACCGACGTCATGAGGCTGGCGACCCGTCGACTCACCAGCCGGAAGTGAGCCGAGCCATCCCGGTCCGCCCACGTCCTGGCGGCCCTACGATGGGCCACGGCGCTGCCTCGCCTTGCGCGGGACTGCGCGGCGGCTGGAGTCAGGCAGACTCGAACGCAGCAGACACGAGTGATGAACGACGAGATGAACGATGACTGGGCACCCGGGAGGTGCATGACGTGACGACCGGTTCGATCGGACCCGGCACCGTCCTCGCCGGCCGCTACCGTCTCGACGACCTGCTCGCCGAGAGCGAGGGGGCGCGCTTCTGGCGGGCCACCGACACGATCCTGGCGCGCAGCGTGGCCATCCACGCCGTCCACAGTGACGACCCGCGGGCACCCGGACTGCTCGAGGCGGCCAGGGTCTCGGCCACCGTGATCGACCCCCACCTGCTGCGCGTCCTGGACTGTGACGACGACGACGGCATCACCTGGGTGGTCAACGAGTGGGGCGAGGGCATCTCGCTAGACCTGATGCTCCAGCAGGGCACTCTCCCTCCTTCGCGGGCCGCCTGGCTCACCCGCGAGGTGGCCGAGGCGATCGCCGCCGGTCACGCCCAGGGGGTGGCGCACGGACGGCTCAACCCCGAGGCCGTCCTGGTCACGAACGCCGGCGCGGTGAAGCTGATCGGCTACGTCGTCGACGCGAGTCTGCAGAGGTCGCGTCCGCCGGACCCGCTCTACGGGGAGCTCGACGACCGCGAGGCCGACGTGATCAACCTCGCCGGCATCCTTTACGCCGCGCTCACCGGTCGCTGGCCCGGAGTAGCCCACTCCGACGTGCCAGGTGCCCCACGCGAGTCCCGACGTCCACTGCGCCCGCGTCAGGTCCGGGCCGGCGTGCCGCGCACGCTCGACGCCATCTGCGAGCGGGTGCTGCACAAAGAGGCATCACTGCACGCGATGCCGATCGAGACGGCGCACGAGATCGCGGCGGCCCTGGCCGACTATGTCGGCGACCCCTCTCTCTCCGCACCGCTCGACGCCGCCGCGATCCACACCGAGCCGACCGTCTCCATCCACCGCGACGACCTGCCGTCGGCCCCACCCGAGCACGAGTCCGACACCGACCCGGAAGCCACCCAGGTCGCGGCGCCACTGGCGGTGCAGAGCGAGGAAGTCGACTCCGACGCCACGCAGAGCTTCCGAGCACCGGTCGACGGGACCGGCTCCCTCGCCCCCCTGCATCCACCGGCCGGCCAGGGTTCGCCCCCGCCGCCGTTCCCCGACCTCCCCGAACGCCCACTCTTCGCGCCCACCGAGCGGCGGGTGCCGGCAGCCACGCGCGCTGCCCAGGCAGCGGGCCAGGCAGCCGGCCAGTCCTCGCCTTGGCCGCCGGCTCCCCCCAGCTCCACATCTGACGCCGGCTCAGGCGGCGAGCCGACCGGTGGAGACGCCGTCATCGGTCACAACACCACCGGTGGCGGAGGGCAGGACGGTTACTGGCCGTTCGTCGGGCCCGCCGAGGAGGAGACCGAGGTCCACACCGGCAAGGAGGGACGCGGCTGGCTGCGGACCGCCATCGTGGTCGGCGTGCTGCTGGTGGTCGTGGTGGCGATGGCGATCGCGTTCAACCAGGGGCGACAGGACGGCGGTCAGGCTCCCGGCTCCCAGGACGACCCCAGCACCGCAGCCCAGACCCCTGGGACGCCGGTGAAGCTGGCCGGGGTACAGGACTTCGACCCGTCGGCCGACCCGCCGGAGGAGAACCCCGACGCCGCACCCAACGCCATCGACGGCGACCCGGCGACCTCGTGGACGACCAGCACCTACCGAGGCGATGCCGCTCTCGGCGGCCTCAAGTCCGGGGTCGGGCTGATGGTCGATCTGGGCAGCGATCTGGAGGCGAGGTCGGTGAGGGTCAGATTCAAGGGACAGCCCACCTCGTTCGAGGTGTACGCCGCGCCAGCCGGCGTGACCGAGCCGCCGGAGAGCCTCGACCAGCTCGACCAGGTGGCGGGCCAGCCCAATGCTCCTCAACGAGCCGCGGTGGAGCTCGAACCCAGCCCGACGACGCGCTACCTGCTCGTCTGGCTGACCCGGCTTCCCCAGGTCTCCGGCGGCTTCCGGGGTGAGATCACGGACATCACGGTCCGGTCGTGACGCAGGGTCTCGCCGGGGAGCGCGACGACGCTGCCCTCGTCGAGGCGCACGTCGCAGGCGATTCCGAGGCCTTCGGTGAGCTCTTCGCCCGCCACCGGGACCGCCTGTGGGCCGTGTCACTGCGCACCACCGGCAACCCGGAGGACGCTGCCGACGCGCTCCAGGACGCGATGATCTCGGCGTTCCGGCGGGCCGAGTCCTTCCGTGGCGACTCGGCGGTCACCACCTGGCTACACCGGATCGTCGTGAACGCCTGCCTGGACCGGCTCCGGCGAGCGAAGGTCAGACTCGCCGATGCCCTGCCCGACGACCTCGACGAGCACGCGGCCCGCGGCACTGTGCTGGCCTCACCCGGCGCAGCCGACCCGGAGGCCCAGGCTCTGGCGAGCGACCGTCGCCGCCGGGTGCTGGCCGCGCTCGAGGAGCTGCCACCCGACCAGAAGGCAGCGCTCGTGCTCGTGGACATGGAGGGCTACCCGGTCCAGGAAGCCGGCGAGATCCTCGACGTGCCCGCGGGGACGATCAAGAGCCGGTGCGCCCGGGGACGCGCGCGCCTCGCGGTCCTGCTGGCCGGCCTGGACCCGGCCGGTGGAACCCCGATGGGCACTCGTGCGTCCCATCCCAGTGACGGTTCGGGGACGCCGTCCGGTGACCCGCCCAGGAGCCGACCAAGCCCTGACCCACAGGACCCGGATGACCAGCGCGAGGAGGTGAGCAACCATGAGTGACGAGCCCGATTTCGACACCTCCGGACCCGACGAGGGTGACGCCCACATCCGGGCGCTGCTCGCCGAGCTCGGTTCCGGTCCCGACGGTCGAGCGATGCCGCCCGAGGTCGCCGCCCGCCTCAAGGACACCCTGGCCCGGCTGGTTGCCGAACGTGAGACCGGCGGACCGCCCCAGCAGGAGGACGCGGGCGTCCCCGGCACCGTCGTACCCCTGCACCGCCGGTGGCTCCCACGGGCGACCGCCGCCGCAGCCGCGGTCATCGTCGTCGGTGCGGGCGGTGTGGCAGCCGCCAACCTGGGCATTTTCGGCAACGGAGCCTCCGTGTCCTCCGAGAGTGGCGGCGCCGCCGACTCCCAGGTGGCCGAGTCGGCCCCGGAACCGGCGGCCCCGTCCCCCTCTGCGGGCTCGAAGACCCTCACGGACGAGGACTCCGGCCGCGAGGCGACGGGCAGCGGCGCACTCGCACTTCCGCGGGTCAGCGCCACCGCCTTCGCTTCCGATGTCACCTCACTGCTTCAGCGGCGCACGGCGACGGACAGCGCGGAAGGGGCACCGACCACCGGCTCCGATGCCGGAGGCGACACCCCGGAGAAGGCCCCGGAGAGTGACCAGGGAAGGTCCAAGCAGCTGACGACCCCGGAGGAGGCCAAGCAGTCCCCGGGCAACGCGTTCCGGTCCACCAGCTGTCCCGGTCCGAGGATCACCGACGGCGCCGTACCCAATCCGATCCGGTACGACGAGCAGCTGGCCGTGCTGGTCATCCATCCGGAGAAGGAGGGCGGGCAGCTGGTGGAGGCCTGGAACTGCGCCGGTGACCGCAGGCTCGCCCGAACCACCATCGCGCCGTAGACCAGCCCGCTGGTCAACTGGCTGCCGGACCTGCGACAGACTGCGCTCATGAGCAACCGCACGCGCACCGTGTCCTGCCAGGTCGAGCTCGACGTCCGCGAGGAGGCCGAGCTGGTCTGGTCGGTGGCCGTGGCGCACGGACCCGAGCTGGCCGGGGAGGACCTCGCGGTCACCGTCGACGGCAACCGGGTCGAGGTCAACGAGCTCGGCGTCGACGACGGTGGCCGACTGCACCTGTGCACCGCACCTCCTGGACGCCTCAGGCTGCTCTACTCCGCAGAGGTGGCCGGTCGCGCCGAGCCGGCACGCGTGGAACCGGTCGACGACATCGTCTACCGCCGCCCCAGCCGCTACGCGGAGTCCGACGAGCTGGGCCCGACGGCGTGGGCGGAGTTCTCCACCCTCGAGGGCAAGGAGCTGCTCGACGCGGTCAGCTCGTGGGTGGGCACCCAGCTCTACTACGTCGGCGGGTCCAGCCGGCCCACGGATGGGGCGACCCAGACGCTGCTCCTCAGACAAGGGGTCTGTCGCGACTTCGCCCACCTGGTGATCGCGCTGTTGCGCGCCCGCAACGTGCCTGCCCGCCTGGTCGCGGTCTACGCCCCCGGACTGTCCCCGATGGACTTCCACGCGGTGGTCGAGGCGGCCATCGACGGCCGGTGGTACGCCGTGGACGCCACGACGCTTGCCCCGCGCGAGACCCTGGTCAGGATCTCCACCGGTCGCGACGCCTCGGACACCGCGTTCCTCACCGTGCAGTGCGGGCGTGCCGACGTGGCCACGATGACTGTGACGGCTACCTCGAGCCCTGACCTTCCAAGAGACGAGACGGCCGACCTCGTCTCCCTCACCTGACTCAGGCACCGCGCCGGTACCAGCCGCGGAATGCAGCATGCCTAGGATCGGTTGACCAAGGGCAACCTCTGGCAGACCCGAACAGACCACGAGCAGGAGTCGCAGTGACCGAACAGACCACCACACCCGCCAGCGAGATCCGGGAGGTCATCATCGTGGGGTCCGGCCCGGCCGGCTACACCGCCGCGGTGTACGCCGCCCGGGCGAGCCTTGCGCCGCTGGTGTTCGAGGGCTCGGTCACCGCAGGTGGCGCGTTGATGAACACCACCGAGGTGGAGAACTTTCCCGGGTTCCGCGACGGCATCCAGGGCCCGGCGCTGATGGACGAGATGCGCGCCCAGGCCGAGCGTTTCGGCGCCGAGATCGTCTCTGACGACGTGACCGCGATGGACCTGACCGGCGAGACCAAGACCGTCACCACCGCCGAGGGCAGCTTCTCCGCCCGGACCGTGATCTTGGCCACCGGCTCGGGCTACCGCAAGCTGGGCCTGCCGGACGAGGACCGGCTCTCCGGCCACGGCGTCAGCTGGTGTGCCACGTGTGACGGGTTCTTCTTCCGCCAGCAGCACATCGCCGTGGTGGGCGGTGGCGACTCCGCGATCGAGGAGGCGACCTTCTTGTCCCGCTTCGGCTCCAAGGTCACCCTGATCCACCGTCGCGGTGAGCTGCGGGCCTCCAAGATCATGCAGGAGCGGGCGTTCGCCGACCCGAAGATCGAGTTCGCCTGGAACTCCGAGGTCGCCGAGATCCACGGTGAGGACAAGCTCACCGGGCTCACGCTGCGTGACACCGAGACCGGCGAGACCCGCGGGCTCGACGCCACCGGGCTCTTCGTCGCCATCGGTCACGACCCCCGCTCGGAGCTGTTGCACGGTCAGGTCCGCCTCGACGACGAGGGCTACGTGCTCGTCGACGCTCCCTCGACCCGGACCAACGTCACCGGCGTGTTCGCCTGTGGCGACCTCGTCGACCACCACTACCGCCAGGCGATCACCGCTGCCGGCACCGGTTGCGCCGCGGCTCTGGACGCCGAGCGCTACCTCGCGGACCTCGACTTCTCGCTGACCACCTCGGCCGGAGCGGCCACGGTCGGGGCCGGCGCCTGAGCCACACCGGGAGGGAAGAAAAGTCAGCCGGGGGCTGTTTACTCAGAGCAACACCACCGAACATGAGACTTCGACACACTAGGAGAACAGATGTCTGACCTGCAGGCCGTCACCGACGACAACTTCGAGGCCGAGGTCTTGAAGTCCGACAAGCCCGTGCTGGTCGACTTCTGGGCCGAGTGGTGTGGCCCGTGCCGTCAGGTCGGACCGATCCTCGACGAGCTGGCTGCCGAGCACGGCGGGAAGGTCACCTTCGTGAAGATGAACGTCGACGAGAACCCGGTGACTCCGTCCACCTACCGGGTCAACGGCATCCCGACGCTGAACCTGTACAGCAACGGCGAGGTCGTCAAGCAGATCGTCGGCGCGCGCCCCAAGGCTGCCCTACTCAAGGAGCTCGCGGACTACATCGCCTGAGCGTCCTGATCGCGTCTCTGACGGCGGACAGCACCCTGCCCCGCCTCCCGGTGCGGGCTAGAGTCGCTGCGTGAACGCCGTCTTCAGGCTCGGGGACTCGGGTCCCGCCGTCTCCCAGATCGCCGGTCTGCTGGAGCGGATCGGCGTTCTTGGTGAGGCTGTGGACGAGCCCGTTCAGGGTCCGCTCGTCTACGACCAACGGGTGGAGCTCGCTGTCCGCACCTTCCAGCAGCTGCGTGGGCTGACCGTGGACGGCGTGGTCGGCCCGCTCACGTTCCGGCGCCTCGACGAGGCTCGCTGGCGCCTCGGCGACCGGATCCTGACCCACCTCCCCGGCAACCTGATGGCCGGGGACGACGTCTACACGCTGCAGGGCCGCCTGCTCGACCTCGGTTTCCCCGTCGGCCGCATCGACGGTTACTTCGGTCCCGAGACCGAAGCGGGCGTGCGCGAGTTCCAGCGCAACTTCGGCATCCCGCCTGACGGCACCTGCGGCCCGGCCACCCTCAAGGCTCTGACCCGGCTCAGCCCGATGGTGAAGGGTGGTGCCCCCAACGCCCTGCGCGCCCAGGAACGGATCCGCGAGGCCGGTCCGAACCTCGGCGGCAAGATCGTGGTGATCGACGTCGGTCGCGGGCACAACCTCCCCGAGGAGCACGCCGAGGAGTCGGACACGATCCTGCACGACCTCGCCCAGCGCGTGGAGGGGCGACTCGTCGCCACCGGGGTACAGGCCTTCCTGACCACTCCCCGTTGGGCCGCGCCCGGCGAGGAGTCCGAACGGGCCGCCTTCGCCAACCGCACCGGCGCCGACCTGTTCCTCTCACTCGCCCTGGACGCGTCGGCGAACCCGGACGCATGCGGGGTCTCGACGTACTTCTTCGGCGATGCCAACCACGACACCTGGTCCTCGGTCGGCGAGCGCTTCGCGGGTCTCGTGCAGCGCGAGATCGTCGCCCGCAGCGACCTGGTCGACCTGCGGTATCACCCCAAGACCTGGGACCTGCTCCGGCGCACCCGGATGCCCGCCATCCGCCTCGACGCGGGCTACCTGACCAACGCAGGCGACGCCCAGCGGCTGGGAGACCCCACCTTCCGCGACGTGCTGGCCGAGTCGATCGTGGTCTCGGTGCAGCGCTTCTACCTCAGCCCCGAGGTCGACGCCCGCACCGGCGTGCTCCAGATCAGCGAGATCCGGGACAGCTTCCAGGGCGCCTGACTCAGGACGCACGCACCGGGCGCTTGCGCACGCCTTCGCTCCACAACTCCTCGGTCTGCATCAGCCAGAAGACCGCGAACAATGCCAGCACCGTCACCTCGACCCAGAGCACGAGGTGGTTGGTGTCGACCGCCTTCGACACGACCCACTCAAGGATCGGCAGCACCACCAGCAGCGCCGCCACCACGAAGTAGCGGTTCCGGGTCACGTCGCGCGCGGCCATACCCCCCGTGTGCTCCTGGGTGAACTCCCGGGCGTTGATCACCGCCACCAGGATGATCGCCAGGAACAGCGGCAGGGCCGCGGCGTAGTGCGCGTTGTCGATGAAGCTCTCGCGCCCCCAGTGAAACCAGCCGAACCCGCCCAGAAGCACAGTCAGTGCGACCAGCATCCCGATCGTGTGGGACCGGTTCCAGTTGCTGGCGGAGCGTGCACGGGCCAGCCAGGCGAGGCCCGCGACCGTCGCGACACCGGCTACGCCGGCGACGAACAGGGCCGCGATGTTGTTCTCGACGTTAGCCGCGATGTCCGGGACGACGCTCCTCACCGACGAGCAGGTTGCTCCTGCTGGCGTGGGCACGAACGCCACCACCGGCGCGAGCATGCCGCCCAGGTTGAGCAGGATGTCCTCCCACTCGGTACTGCCCTTGAGCACGATCATGCACACGCCGATCGTCACCAGCGCGCCCACGAACACCGCGTGGGCCGGCGTGTAGTAGTAGTCGCTGATCGAGGGCTGGAAACAGTCCGCCGGATTGTTGACCCGCTCGATCAGCACCCCGGCCGCGAGCAGCACCAGCATGGTCACCATGGCCAGGCGCAGGTAGCGGTAGGTCTTGATCGTGTAGCCGGGGAGCCCAGGCATCGGATCAGGCATCGGACCACCTCCGTCGTACGGCGAACAACTGATTCTCTCGCCGGCGACACAGGGCCGGGCATTGCGACACGCCAGCCCAGGTCTGGTGCCGGAAGGGGCTAACAGGTGGGGATGAAGGGGTCCGCTGGTCTCGAGGGCGAGTTCCCACCACGCGTCGCGCGGCTGCTGCTGCCTCCTGGCACCGGCCGGCGGGCGCGTTTCCCGGAGACCGCACCGAGCAGGGACTCCAGGCCCCTCTCGAGCTCCTCGCGGATGGACAGCGTGGTGCGCAGGTCCATCCGCATCCGCGGGTTGACCGGATGCACCCGATGGGTGGAGAACCCCAGGGAAAGCAGGAAGTCCGCCGGTATGACGCAGTGGCCACTGCGTCCACGCGTGTCCCCGAAGGCCTCGACCGCTTTGACCCCGCCACGCAGTACGAGGTCCTTGGCCATCCCCTGCATCAGCATCCGGCCCAGCCCCCCACGGCGGTGGTCCGGGTGCACGTAGGCGGTGGTCAAGATGACGGCATCGGTGCTGACCGGCGAGGTCGCGAACCCGTCAGCCGCCGGGACGTGCAGCGGCGGCGCCCAGATCATGTGACCGACCACGACGTCATCGACGACCGCCACCCGGCCACACGATCCCCACTCGAGGAGCACCTTCGAGATCCAGGCCGCCTTCTCCTCGGTCTCGTGACCACGCACCGCGTCCCGGCGTACCGGGTCGAGCTCCCAGAACACGCACTCGGCGCAGCCACCCGGCAGCCGGTCAAGGTGATCCAGCGTCAACCGCTCGATCTTGCGTGACATAAGGACATCGTAGGCGTGGGGAAGGTCCCGCAGCGGCCGGAGGGCTCGCATTTCGGATGGGGTTCTCGGCCATCCCCGGGTAGCCGGGAAACCTGCAGCCCCTCAGGCCCGCTGCGTGGCCAAGAAGTCGGCGATCCGGCCGATCGCCTCGCTGAGCGTGTCCAGGTCGGGCAGCGTCACCAGGCGGAAGTGGTCGGGCTCGAACCAGTTGAAGCCGGTGCCGTGGGTGACCAGGATCTTCTTGGCCCGCAGCAGGTCGAGCACGAACTGCTCGTCGTCCTTGATCCCGAACATCTCGGTGTCCAGCTTCGGGAAGCAGTAGAGCGCCCCGCTCGGCTCGACGCAGCTGACCCCGGGGATCTCGTTGAGCATCCGCCAGGCCGCCTTGCTCTGCTCGTAGAAGCGCCCGCCGGGGTGGATGTACTCGTTGATCGACTGGTAGCCACCGAGCGCGGTCTGGATGGCGTGCTGTGCGGGCACGTTGGGGCACATCCGCATGTTGGCCAGCAGGGTGAGTCCCTCGAGGAAGTCCTCGGCAAGGTGTTTGGGTCCAGACACCATCACCCAGCCGGCGCGGTAGCCGCAGACCCGGTAGGCCTTGGACAACCCACTGAAGGTCAGGCAGAGCACGTCGCTGCCAACGAAGGACGCCGTGTGGTGGTGGACGGCGTCGTCGAACAGGATCTTCTCGTAGATCTCGTCGCTGAATACCACCAGTTCGTGACGTCGCGCAATGTCGACCAGGCCCTTGACGGTGCCCT
>Ga0136634_10000154_pt1 | contig 33653 bp, 35 predicted proteins | sample AntDrymUQ8332106_2_FD_104654 | JGI IMG/M metagenome (GOLD analysis project Ga0136634, IMG submission 104654) | Polar desert sand microbial communities from Dry Valleys, Antarctica - metaG UQ833 (21.06) | ecosystem: Environmental > Terrestrial > Soil > Desert | place: Antarctica: Dry Valley... | reverse complement strand
AGGTAGAAATTTGAATTATTAGCTTAAGGTTAGTAAATGGTTCTCAACTTTCCAATCATCGGGCTAGCGATGAACCAAAAATAAATCGGCAATCACGAATATTGAAAATACCACACTCGCAATTCCATTAGCAGTCATGAAAGCAAGGTTTACCCTGGAAAGATCATTGGGCTTCACTACCGAATGCTGATAAATAAGCATGGCGCAAAATACGGCTACTCCTAACCAATAGAGCCATTGAAAAGATCCTTGAATTCCTGCGATAATAATGAAGGCTGCACTGAGCGCATGAAATAATTCAGATACCCTTAGCGCTTTTATTGTCCCTATTGCAGCAGGAATAGAATACAGTTTTTCCGATTTGTCGAATTCTTCATCCTGCAAAGCATAAATGATGTCGAATCCACTTACCCAAAATATTACTGTAAATGAAAATAAAACAGGTAATACAGCAAACTGACCCGTCACAGCCAGGTATGCCCCAATGGGGGCTAATGATAATCCAAGTCCTAGTATGAGGTGACACAATGGAGTGAATCGTTTGGTGTAACTATAACCCAATACCACAAACAATGCTACAGGGGACAGAAAAAAACAAAGTTTATTAAGAAACCAGGTACAAACAATAAACGCAATACAATTCAGTACCACAAAATGTAAGGCGTTGCTGGATGAAATGAGGCCTGCAGGAATTTCCCTCACTGCAGTTCGGGGATTCCGGGCATCGAAATTTTTGTCAAGGTAACGATTAAACGCCATAGCGGAACTGCGTGCAAACACCATGCACAGGATCACGATTAATAGTTTGACAAGAATCCAATTTCCAGAATAAATATTCGCATTCCATCCTGGCTGTGATGTATTGTTATTGAAGTAAAATATGGCTAAAAAGAACCCAATCATTGCAAATGGCATTGCAAAAATGGTATGAGAAAATTTTATAAGCGAGAGATAACTTTTAATGTTTGGCATTTTAGTCTTTTTCATTCGAACCCTCCAGTCATTTAATGTTCCGATGGCATGCTACACTCAAAACCGTGACACACTTAAGGTTTGGGCATCGAGGTTAATCCTTGAATCATTAAATCCTGATTCTGACAATTTCCCATAACACTATACCTGCTGCAACAGAAATATTCAACGAATGTTTCATACCAAACTGAGGGATTTCAATGCATCCATCACAAATTTTTAATAGATCCTCTCCCACTCCACTCACTTCATTCCCAAACACAAGAGCCAGTTTATCATATTCAGCACTTTTGAACTGTTGCAATGTTATACTTTGTTCAACCTGTTCAATGGCAAAAATTCTAAACCCGGCAACCCTTAAAGCCATTACGGCTTCAGAAGCATCCGCGTAATATTTCCAATCCACAGTTTCAGTTGAACCGAGTGCTGTTTTATGAATATCACGATGGGGAGGTCGCGGTGAATAACCGCACAAATAGATGGCCTCTAACAAAAATGCATCAGCGGTACGGAAAACACTGCCTACATTATGCATGCTTCGGATATTATCTAAGATCACGACAACCGGTATTTTTTCGGATCTTTTAAACTCATCCACCGATTTTCGGTTTAATTCATCCATGCTAAGTTTATGCATCAAAATATTTTAGAATCTGCAAAAATACCCTAATCCTTAATTTGTCCACAAAAATAGAAAAGTCACGAACATCGGTGAATCAGCACTGGCAATGCGAGTGTGGTTGTTTATTTTTGTCGACACCTTAGAAGGAACGAATATGACTAAAGTAATCAGTGATACACCCATGATGCAACAACACCGGGTTATTAAACAAAAATATCCCGATGCCATATTGTTGTTCAGGGTGGGCGATTTTTATGAAACATTTGGTGAGGATGCAGTGATTGCTTCAAAAGTGCTGGGAATAACGCTCACCAAACGAAATAATGGCGCGGTCGCTTCCAGTGATCTGGCTGGCTTTCCACATCATGCGCTGGATACTTATTTGCACAAGCTTGTTAAGGCCGGCTACCGGGTAGCGATTTGTGATCAGCTGGAAGATCCAAAGCTTGCAAAAGGAATTGTCAAAAGAGGAGTTACCGAAATAATAACCCCCGGGGTTGCAACGAATGATAAACTTTTAGACCATCATTCTAATAATTTTTTGGCTGGTGTGCATTTTACTGAGTCAAATATTGGCATTGCTTTCCTGGATATTTCAACGGGAGAGTTTTTTATGGCTGAAGGGAGCCAGGAGTATATCGACAAATTATTACAAACCCTTAGGCCCGCTGAAGTTATATTTCAAAGGAATTTTCAAAAGCATTTTAAAGAAACTTTCGGAGTTAAGTTTTACACGTACACTCTTGAAAGCTGGGTATTCGATGGTCAATATGCACAAGAAAGCCTGCTGAAGCATTTCCAGACCCATTCCTTAAAAGGCTTTGGGGTAGAAGAATTGCGTCAGGGCATTGTGGCCGCAGGTGCCATCCTACATTATTTAAAAGATACTGAACATCCGAATTTACAGCACATCACTTCCATCCAGCGAATTGACAGGGAAGAACATTTATGGATGGATAAGTTTACCATCCGTAATCTTGAATTGCTGGGTACGGGGATAGAAAACGGGAATAGCTTGCTTCGTGTGTTAGACAATACCGTTTCTCCTATGGGAGCCCGCTTATTAAAGCGATGGCTGGTGTTTCCCTTAAAAGATCTGAACAAAATCAATGAGCGACTGGGGCTGGTAGAATATTTAATAAAAGAAGTCGACATCCGAACAAAGCTGGTGCAGCATATCAGGCAATGTGGTGATGTAGAACGATTGGTGAGCAAGATCCCCATGAAAAAAATCAATCCAAGGGAAATAATGCAGATTGCCAGAGGCCTGCAGCATATAGAACATATTCAAAAAATCTGCAAAAATGCGGGCAATGATTATTTAAAAAGATTAGGAGATGCGCTCAATCCCTGTCAGTATATTTTTAATAAAATCACCACCGAAATATGTGAAAATCCTCCTGTGCTGGTTACCAAGGGAAGTGTGTTCTGCCAGGGGGTACTGGATGAATTAGACCAATTAAGAAAATTAGCTTCCGGGGGCAAACAATACCTTGTGGAATTGCAGCACAAGGAGATGGAACTTACCGGAATTTCGTCATTGCGGATTGGCTTTAATAATATATTCGGCTATTATCTCGAGGTAACGAATACGCATAAAAATAAAGTGCCTGTCGCCTGGATGCGCAAGCAAACCCTTACCAATGCCGAAAGGTATATTACTCCCGAACTCAAAGAATATGAAGAAAAAATAACAGGAGCAGAAGAGAAGATCCTGGCGATAGAACTGGAGTTGTTTGATAAACTATTGTTAGAGCTTCAGGATTATATTGCTCCGATGCAGGTGAATGGAAATGTACTTGCTATCCTGGATTGCCTGCTTTGCTTTGCTCAGAACGCCTTGCAGAATAATTATAAAAAACCTGAATTGCATGATGGGCTTGAATTGGAATTAAATGAAAGCAGGCATCCAGTGATTGAAAAAAATCTTGGTGTGGGCGAAGCATATATTGCGAATGATATTATATTAGATCCCCTCACGCAACAAATTATTATTCTCACCGGACCAAACATGAGCGGTAAAAGTGCCTTGCTTCGTCAAACAGCATTAATTACCCTGATGGCTCATATGGGTAGTTTTGTACCTGCAGACAATGCGAGGGTGCCGCTGACAGACAAGATTTTTACCAGGGTTGGCGCCAGTGATAATTTAAGTGGAGGAGAATCCACCTTTATGGTTGAGATGAATGAAACAGCGAGTATTATCAATAACATAACCCCCAGAAGCCTGATTATTTTAGATGAGATAGGCCGTGGAACTTCAACTTATGATGGTATTTCTATTGCCTGGAGCATTGCGGAATATCTCCATAATTCACCACATTTCCCAAAAACCCTGTTTGCTACTCATTACCACGAATTGAATGAACTTGAAAAAAAATTACAACGCACAAAAAACTATCATATAACAAATAAAGAAATCGGGAATAAAGTCATTTTCCTGCGTAAACTTGCCCCGGGAGGTAGTACTCATAGTTTTGGAATTCATGTGGCCAGGATGGCGGGAATGCCACCAACTTTGTTACAACGGGCGAATGAAATATTAAAACAACTTGAAGAAAAAAATGTTGATGATGGCATTGGCAATCAGGTTAAGAAATTATCAGCGCCCAAATTACAACTTTCCATTTTTGATGCTCACACTGAAACATTTAACGAGATCCGAAAACTTATCGATAATATAGATATCAATCGTCTAACTCCTGTTGAAGCATTGCTTAAACTTCAGGAGGTAAAAAATATTCTCAAATAAACCCTGAAGACTTATGTATTCTGTATTCTCTTTTCTTTCTTCTTATATCAATTCCTTCAACTTCTCCACCACATAATCAATTTCTTCTTTCCTATTATGCTTACTAAATGAAAACCGGACGGTTACCTGGTTGGGATTATTATTAATGGCCCGTATCACATGAGATCCCTGATCGGCACCACTGGTACAGGCACTGCCCCCACTTGCGCAAATATGATTGATATCCAGATTAAAAAGAATCATTTCTGATTTTTCCGTTTTTGGTAAAGAAACGCTGAGAACAGCATATAAACTTCTGCCTAACGGATCACCATTAAACGCCACGCCCTGGATATTTTTCTTTAACAGCTCCATCATATAGATTTTCAAATCCCTAATGTAAACACTATCTGTTTCATAATGGCTCATGGCAATTTCAAGGGCTTTGGAAAACCCTACGATGCCATAGAGATTTTCTGTACCTGCCCGCATGTTCCGTTCCTGGGAACCCCCATGTATATAGGGTTTGATCTTCACATTTTCATTTATGTATAACAACCCAGCTCCTTTGGGTCCGTGAAATTTATGTCCCGCGCCGGTGATGAAATGCACAGGAGTATTGCGGAGATCCAATGGAAAGTGTCCCAGTGTTTGTACCGTATCGGAGTGAAAAATAGCGCCATATAATTTGCAAAGATTCCCTACAGCCTGTATATCCAGCATATTGCCTGTTTCGTTATTTGCATGCAATAAGGTAACCAGTGATTTATCAGGACTCTCTACCAACAAGCGTTCCAGATCTTCCATATCAATATGCCCATCAGGTAACAGATTCACGTAGCTAAGAGCTATTTCACCATGGTGGTACAGGTTCTCGATGGTATGAAGGGTTGCATGGTGCTCTATCCGTGACGAAATAATATGGGTACAATGAAGGTCATGAACAGAGGCAGTAATAGCTGTATTCGAACTTTCAGTGCCTCCGGAAGTAAAGAATATTTCTGCAGGATGAGCATTCAATAATTTAGCCACCGTTTTTCTTGCCGTTTCAATTGCCAGTCGGCTTTCTCTACCGTATGAATAAATAGAAGAAGGGTTGCCAAATTTGTCCGTCATATAGGGCATCATCGCTTCCAGTACTGCCGGATCCAGAGAAGTAGTTGCAGCGTTATCAAGATAGATTCTGTTCATATATCACCGGAGGCGGATTTTTTTGATGACTGCAAAGATAAGTGTTCGCGCAGGAGATCTACTGCCCTATTGTGTTAACTACTTGAAGCCACAAAGGGTTAGTGGCTTTAATGAAGTTACTTTCGCTGGTGAATATGAAGCCACGGAATGTAATGATAACCTGAATTATGACAAGACAAAATATAATAGTATCAGAATCAGATGAACTCTTTAATGTCCTGCATTAAACGAAGGGCGATATTATTGGCAGTAGTTTCGAAATTACTTTCAGCATATATGCGGATAATTGGTTCCGTATTAGATGGCCTTAAATGCACCCAATCATTATCAAACTCTATTTTTATTCCGTCTTCGGTATTGACAGGTTGTTTTTTGTATTTCTTTTTAATCTTTTCAAAGATCCCCCCTACATCAATTCCATTTTCCAATTCAATTTTATTTTTTGAAATAAAATAATCGGGATACCGGGAACGGAAAGAGCGGATACCGTTTTTATGAGTTGCGAGAAAACTTAAAAACAATCCAATTCCAATTAAGGCATCACGACCGTAGTGAAGATCAGGAACTATAATTCCCCCGTTGCCCTCACCACCGATCACAGCATTCACTTCCTTCATTTTAGTAACTACATTTACCTCGCCTACTGCTGAAGGATAGTACTGACCACCGTGTTTGAGGGTAATTTCTTTAAGAGCCTTTGTGCTGCTCATATTACTAACGGTATTACCAGGGCGTTTAGTCAATACATAGTCAGCAACAGCCACCAGTGTATATTCTTCCCCGAACATGGAGCCGTCCTCACAAACAAAACAAAGACGATCAACATCCGGATCTACGGCAATTCCAAAATCGGCCCTGTGTTTTCTTACGGCAGCACCCAACTCTACAAGATTTTCTGAAAGAGGTTCAGGATTGTGTGCAAACTTCCCATTCACTTCTCCATTAAGAATAATAACTTCTTCAACACCCAAAGCTTTCAATAATTGTGGCACTACCAATGCGCCCGTGGAATTAATAACATCAACTACAGCCTTATACTTTTTTTTGCTAATGGATTCCACATCTACCAATGGATAATTTATAACAGTGTCAATATGCTTTTGCAGATATTGATCATTTGTATGATAGGTTCCTAATTTATCGACACCAGTAAATGAAAAATCTTCTTTGGCAGCGATATCTAAAACGATGGCTCCGTCTGAAGCAGTGATAAACTCGCCCTTATTATCTAATAGTTTCAATGCATTCCATTCTTTCGGATTATGGCTTGCTGTAATGATAATGCCTCCCGCAGCCTTTTCCCATATAACGGCTAATTCTACAGTAGGAGTTGTAGAGAGGCCAAGGTCAATTACATCAATACCCAATCCAATTAAAGTATTGACAACAATATTTTGAACCATACTTCCACTAATACGCCCATCCCGTCCCACAACAACCCTCGAATGAATGTTGTTTTTCTTCAGGAGCCAGGTTCCATAAGCCGCGGTAAATTTTACAATGTCAAGGGGAGTTAAATTATTTGCAGTGCTTCCGCCAATTGTCCCACGAATACCTGAAATACTCTTTATTAATGCCACGGTAATTAGACAGGTTTAAGTTCAAAAAAATAGGGTTATAGCAAACTATCACTTAATCGTGGCTTTAGAAGGATGGATAGTAGGTTGGAAAACAAACGGAAAATAGGAAGAAATTTTTAAAAACCGGCAGATTTGTCACACAACTTAAGTGGTAATACACATAAGGGTTTAAGTTTTAATGTTTAAAGCTTTAAGGTTCTTAAAAACATTTGGTAATGTATAAGGCATTTTATCAAAATCACTTTAAACCTTATTTTTGGAACTCACAAGGTTTAACCTTAACCCATTAAAATGGTTATTGACAGCGAATGGTTTAAAGAATGGTTCAACTCACCCTATTATCATAAACTATATTTTCACCGTGATGAAAAGGAAGCGGCGGACTTTATTCATCAACTGATTGAACAACTTCATCCGCCGACAGGAACCCGAATGCTTGATATTGCTTGCGGACAAGGTCGCCATTCAAAACTACTCGCCTCAAAGGGATTTGATGTTACGGGTATTGACCTCTCTACTTCAAACATTGAAGAAGCACGCCAATATGAAACTGAATATTTACACTTTTTTCAGCATGATATGCGACTGCCCTTTTGGATCAATTATTTTGATTATGCTTTTAATTTCTTCACCAGTTTCGGGTATTTTAAATCAGACCGTGAACATTATAATGCCATTCGCACTGCCTCCAATTCCATAAAGCCAGATGGAATACTAGTTCTTGATTATTTGAATGTTCATTATGCCGAAGACCATCTTGTTCATACATCACATAAAGAAATTGATGATACTACTTATTACCTGACGAAATGGTTTGATGAAACACATTTTTATAAAAAGATTGAAATAGAAGATGAATCGCTGGAAGAACCTTTAGAATTTATTGAAAAAGTTTCTAAGTTCAGCCTTGGCGACTTTAACGATATGTTTGCTTTCCATAAGTTACAGATACAGGATGTATATGGAGATTACACTTTTAAAAATTACGATGTAAAAAAATCCCCACGGTTAATTATGATCGCTAAAAAGTTGTTGTGAAAATTCAAATGTGAAAATTAGCAAATGTGAAAATTAGCAAATGTGAAAATGTGAAAATTTATATTTTCACCTAATCGCGAGGGTTAAATTTTTACGCTCTACATCATTTCCTAATTTGCCTTTTTCTTATTATTAAGCAGTAGATATTTTGAAGCTTCATACATAGCATCGGTTAATATCCTCAGTTCCTCTGATGCTGTTTTATAGTGTTGGTCAGGGATATTCTCGTTTCCGGTTATAGATACCAACTCTTCTTTACCCCCCCGGATATTTTTGCGGAAATAATAATCCCCTTTTATAATTCCTGCCTGGCTATTATCAGGATCAAAAATGAAGGCAAACTGACTACCCGGGGGAACACCCATAAGATTTCTTCCTAATGTTGTATTCCGGTAACCAAGTTTACAAATTCCAGCTATTGTAGGCAGTACATCGATTTGCGAACATATTGCATGACTTCTTTTCGGAGAGAATAATTTAGGTGCATAAAGCAAAAAAGGAACATGAAAGGCGGCCAGTCTTTGTTCTGTCCAGGCTTTAGGGAACATATCGCCTGCATTTCCTGGAATTCCGTGATCCCCGATAAAAACAAAAATAGTATTATCAAAATAGGGCTCTTTTGATGCAGCTTCCATAAATTTCTGAAAGCCAAAATCGGTATACCTGAAGGCGTTGAATTCTGCAAGACTTTCAAATCCATATTTTCTTACAGTATCTAACGGTAGGTCCTGTTTTTTAAATTCGGTGAGGTCTTCTTCCGGAATGGTATACGGTCGGTGATTATCGGCTGTTTGAATAATAGCAAAAAAGGGTTTTGATTGATTTGCCATTATTTTATTGGATTCGAGTAATAGGTTTTTATCACTGATACCCCAAACATCAATTTTAGGAGCTTTGAAATCTTCCTGTTCATAAATATGAAGACCCTTAATGTTATTAGTAAGTAATCCCCGGATATTTGCCCAGCTCGCGCTGCCTCCGAGAAAATAAAATTTTTCGTAGGCAGAAAATTCATTAATAATGCTTTGCTGATCTACAGCTGCCGGATTTCGGCTTGCAGTAGCAGGATATTCAATATCAGGAGTTCCGGTAACGGTGGCCCATACCCCCCGTGCTGTTCCGTATGTGGGAGTAAAACATTGATCAAAGAAAATTCCTTTTTTAGAAATGCTGTCAAAAAATGGAGTGGAGTTTAATGGATTCCCCCACATTGAACTTTTGTACGCACTAAAACTTTCACAGATCACCAGAACGATATTAGGCGAAGAGCTATCATTATTTTTGCCGGGAACGGCCCTTAGAAAATTTAAATGACTGGAATCTGCATTTTTCAAATCGAAATGCCGTGCAAGAAGGGGTATTTGCTTTCTGAGTTTATTTATATCATAAGTACTTTTGCGAAACTGTAGTGTATTGAAAAAAGATTCAAAAGGATTTAAAGCAAGATTCGCCTTGTAATCGCTTCCTAAAGCAAATGCATCACTCCATCGTAAAGGATATTGATTGATCCTGCCAAATATTGCCAATCCAAGGATTAAGAAGAGAAGGATGGAGCTTCCAATAGCTTTCCGTTTTGCAACCGGTAGATGATCTTTATTGATTACCCTATAAGATAATTGAGTCAACCAAATAAACAAACCCGTTAATAAAACCAATGCAATGGTTAGTTTTATCAGGGGATATGATTGCCACACCATGTTGATTGAAATGGCTGAATCCTGCAGGTAATTCAGTATGCTTGCATTGAGCCGTTGTGACAGATAACTGTAATGAGCGAAATCAATGAAGTAAAACAACAGGATGATGAAAGAAATAATTCCCAGCAGCGTAAACCAGAAGGTTTTTATTCTGGTGGTTTTGAAAGGATTTAAAACCGGGATACTACCAATTACTAATAATATTAATAATATAGTGGCTACACTCCTAAGGTCAAAACGAAGACCCAAAAGAAAAGCATTTGATAGCTTTGAAACCGAGTACCCCTGTTTATTAAAGAACATAAACAAAATGATACGCATCAGGCTCATTAACAACAGGAAAAAACATCCTATCGTTAATAGCCAACTAATGATCCGGGGTAAATGGAGAATCCGCTTCATAAATGATAAAGGACTAAAATTATAGTAATTATTTTTGCGTATATGCATTTACTACAAGGCTCCGGGTCTTCTTCCTTCTGGCAACTGATTGAACCAGTTGATAAATGGCTATTAGTAAAAATCAATAACGATTGGAACCACCCTTTTTTGGATTCGCTTTTACCGTATTTAAGAGAAACTATTTTTTGGTACCCTCTTTATCTTTTTATATTTCTGTGGATCAGCTTGAAATTCGGAATTAAAGGTTGTTGGTGGGTGGTGGGTATCATCGTCACAGCTGCACTCAGCGATCTCATCAGCAGCCAGGTGGTGAAGCAATTGATTTTTCGAACCCGGCCCTGTCAGGATGCTGAGGTGGGAAACCTGATCCGTTTCCTGGTGAATTATTGTCCGGGTAGTTCAAGTTTTACTTCTTCACATGCTACTTCACATTTTGCTCAGGCTATGTTTTACTATATAACTTTGAACCAATTCAATAAATGGTGGATGCTTGCTTTTGGCTGGGCGTTTGCTATTGTGTACACTCAGGTATACGTAGGCGTTCACTATCCATTTGACGTTTTTTGCGGTGCAATATTGGGTTGTTTTATTGGTTGGGTTACGGGTAAAATGTTTCTCAAACAAATCGGAATGCTTAGCTTAGATAAATAAACATTGGAATGCAAGAGATTTTACTGATCCTGGGTTTGATTTTGTTAAATGGTTTATTTTCAATGTCTGAGATTGCACTGGTTTCCGCAAGAAAATCAAGGCTGGAAGCGCAGGCAAATAAAGGCGACAAAAGGGCAAAAGAAGCCCTGGAATTATCTAGTCATCCTGATACTTTTCTATCAACAGTACAAATTGGCATTACTCTTATCGGCATATTAACCGGTATTATGTCGGGCGAAAAATTGAAATCGGATTTTGTAGGTTTCATCAATCGCTTTGATAGCTTAAAAGAATATAGCAATGGCATCGCAACGGGGTTAATTGTGATCGTTATTACTTATTTTTCAATGGTGCTGGGGGAACTGGTGCCTAAAAGACTTGGCCTCGCCCGCCCGGAATTAATTGCCAAGCTCATGGCAAAGCCGATGCGGATACTAAGCGTAATTACACATCCATTTATTTGGTTGCTTTCCAAATCAACACATGTACTCGTAAAGCTTTTTAATGTCAAAACAAAGGACAACCAGGTAACGGAAGAGGAAATTAAGGCAATCATCAGCGAAGGAACAGAACAGGGTACCATTCAGGAAGCTGAACAGCAAATTATAGAAAGAGTATTTCACCTGGGAGATAGGACAATCACTTCATTAATGTCCCACCGAAGTGATATCATCTGGTTTGATCTGTACGATAATGAAGTAGCCATTAAGGAAAAGATACTGAAACAACCCCATTCAGTATATCCTATTTGCGATGGACAAATCGATAATATTAAAGGGGTTGTTTCTATTAAAGACCTCTATGTGGCGGATGATCTTACCCTTTTTAAAGACTTGATGATACCACCCTTGTATGTTCCGGAAAATAACACCGCCTACCAGGTACTGGAGAAATTTAAGGAATCCAAAATTCATTCCTGTTTTATAATTGATGAATATGGAAGTTTGCTAGGCATGATCACCCTGAATGATATTCTGGAAGCAATTGTTGGAGATTTACCGGAACAAAATATAGATGATTATGAGATCACTGAACGCGAAGACGGTTCCTACCTGGTTGATGCACAAATCCCCTTCTATGATTTCCTGAGACGTTTTGATAAGACAGAATGGATGAATGAAGGAGAACAGGAATTTGACACGCTGGCAGGTTTTATTCTTCACCATCTGGAACGCATTCCTGCAACAGGAGATAGATTAGACTGGGAAGGTTTCCAGGTTGAAATCATTGATATGGATGCCCAGCGGATTGACAAGGTGCTTGTTAATATTTCCAAAGAAATTAAAGAAAATATGGAAGGCTAATTCCTGATTCAGAATTCAAAATTGAAAAGATATAATAGAATCCGGATAATTCAACTTAGTACTTTTTCTCGAACTTCCAACTGATACATGCACCAGGTTAATTTGCTGGTTAAAGGATTCAAATAATAAATCATTAATGATATCAATTTTTTTGGGTGCTGAAATATTTGGTACTTGAAAATAACTCCACACTGCTTCATTTTCTCTTTCAAAACCCACAAAATCTAATACTACCGGTTTGTTATCGAGTTTTAAGTTCAGGTGCCTTTTGATATAAGCGGAAATTTGTTTATCAGCCGCCTGTTTATTTTTCGGGTTAAAAAGATCCACCTTAGTTCCACTTGACTTTGAAAGGGAAGTTTCAAAATCATCAGTGAAAATCTTACAACTTATTTCAAGATTTTTATCAGCAGCATTATGGCTAATCTCAGTGACACTAATATAAAAAGGATGATTTAAAAGTTTTTTATCACCGGTGGTTGATGAATAATGCATTATACCGAGGGATAAACAAGCAAAAAACCACTTATATAATACTACAGCCATTAAAAATGAAAATTTTTCAATTACAAATCTCTTGTATATTTTCATTATCACGCACACGAAATCGTTAAAATTCGCTTATACCTCGCAATCGGATAACTATGCAGGATTTCTCCTTATACTTTGAATTAGGCAGAGAACATATTTCAGACCTTGCGGGTTACGATCATATTTTGTTTGTAGCTGCATTATGCCTTAGATATCCAATACAGGATTGGAAGAAAATTCTTATTCTGGTAACGGCTTTTACTATTGGCCACTCCATTACATTAGCATTGAGTACATTTAATCTGGTTAATATATCAACAAGATGGATTGAATTTCTGATCCCTGTAACCATCCTTATCACATCGATAACTAACATTTATCAAAAGCCTAGTACTCAAAATTCAAAGATCTTTATTATCTATTTCCTGGCATTGTTCTTTGGTTTGATTCATGGGCTGGGATTTTCCAATTACCTGAAAAGTTTGTCCGGTAAAGAAGCCAACATAGTTGGCCAATTATTTGCTTTTAATATAGGATTAGAATTCGGCCAGCTATTGATAGTAGCAGCAGTGATGTTACTTTCTTTAATTTGCATTCAGCTTTTGAAAATTCAGCGAAGAGATTATTTACTATTTGGTTCCGGTGCTGTATTCGGCATTGCTTTATTAATGACTATTGAACGTTTTCCAAACTAAAACCAGCAACAATGAAACAAATGTTTTTTGTTTTAACCTTAATATTTTCGATCCATGTTTCGTGGTCGCAGGATATTAAAAACAACCCAAATTCCAACCATGGTAATAAATTCGAACAATTAGGTACCATCCTCCCAACACCGAATGAATACCGTACCGCGAGTGGCGCACCGGGTCCTAAATACTGGCAACAAAGAGTTGATTACGATATCAAATGCGAATTAGATGAAAAGAATCTGAAACTGTCGGGCAGTGAAATGATTACCTATTTCAACAACTCCCCGGATGTATTAACATACCTGTGGTTCCAGATGGATGAGAATGAGCATAGCAGTGTGAACAACGCGAATTACCAAACTTCCAGTACTATGCCCCCAGAAATGAATGCGGCTTCAATAGAAAGACAGGAAGAAAACCGGACAGACAATGGCTATGGATTTATCATTGAGAAATTAACAGATGGTTTGGGCAAAACTTTAAAATATACCCTAAACAAGACTATGATGAGGGTTGATTTACCGACCCCTTTAAAACCTGGTCAGAAATACATTGTAAAGATCGACTGGAATTATAAGATTGCGGATCGTGTTAAATATAACGGCCGGGGGGGTTATGAATATTTTCCCGAAGATGGTAATCATCTTTTCACGATAGCACAATGGTATCCCCGCTTGTGTTCATACACTGACAATCAAGGATGGCAGAATCACCAGTTTACAAGCCGTGGTGAATTTGCATTGACATTCGGCAATTTCAAAGTACAAATGACCGTACCTGCGGATCATGTAGTTGGATCAACCGGTGAATGCTTAAATTATACCCAAAACCTGACTGCAACCCAATTGGCACGCTGGCAGAAAGCGCAATCAACTAAAGAACCATTGGAAATTGTAACATTAGATGAGGCAAAGGCTGCAGAAAAAAAGAAAAGTATAGCAAAGAAGACTTGGATTTTTAAAGCAGATAACGTTCGCGATTTTGCCTGGACATCTAGCCGGAAATTTGTTTGGGATGCTATGCCTGCGTATGTGGAAGGAAAGAAAATCATGTGCATGAGTTTTTATGCTAAGGAAGCTTATGGACTATACCGCCCTTATTCTACTAAAGCAGTGGCGCACACCATTAAGACATATTCAAAATTCACTATACCTTATCCTTATCCGGTAGCTCAAAGTGTTGAGTCTTCAAACGGCATGGAATATCCCATGATCTGTTTTAATTATGGAAGAACAGAAAAAGATGGCAGCTACGGAGAAGGAACCAAGTACGGTATGCTGGGTGTAATTATACATGAAGTGGGGCATAATTTTTTTCCTATGATTATCAATAGTGATGAGCGCCAATGGTCGTGGATGGATGAGGGCCTGAATACCTTCGTAGAATACCTGACTGAAGAATTATTTGATAATAAATTCCCTTCACGGCGCGGCCCTGCGTTTCTCATTGCAGATTACATGAAATTACCTAAAGATGAATTGGAGCCCATTATGACTAATTCCGAAAATATTATCGGGTTTGGTCCTAATGCCTATTCCAAACCTGCCACCGGGTTAAACATTTTACGTGAAACCATCATGGGGCGTGAATTATTTGATTATGCATTTAAAGAATATGCCCGCCGTTGGGCCTTCAAGCAACCCACTCCTGCAGATCTATTCCGCACGCTGGAGGATGCCAGTGGAGAAGACCTGGATTGGTTCTGGCGTGGCTGGTTTTACGGCATCGATGCAACAGATATTGCTTTAGACAGCGTAAAATACTTCAGGCCTGATGTGGGAATAAATTCCAATCCACAACGCGAATCTGTATCTCAAAGTAAATTAAATCCGCCCATATTGAATGATTTTGAAGATGTTTCGAAAATCAGGAATAAAGAAGACAAAAACATTAAATTTTTAACTGATGCAGATACCACCCTGCGAGATTTTTATTGGAGGTATGCGCGTGGCCTGGAACCGTATGACACCTCCAGTTACACAGTACCGGTAGTGGTAAATACGGAACCCCTGGATTCAGCCGCCCTACAAAAAGTGGCGGGAAAACATTTCTATGAACTAAATTTCAGCAATAAAGGAGGATTAGTGATGCCAATCATTGTAGAATGGACTTTTAAAGACGGAACCAAACAGACCGATCGCATTCCTGCCCAGGTATGGCGTTATAATGAAAATAATGTCAGCAAGGTTTTTATTAAAGAGAAAGAAGTATCCTCCATTAAATTAGATCCTTTGCGCGAAACGGCTGATATTAATGAATCCAACAATACATGGGGTGAAATACCCGCACCATCAAAGTTCCAAATATTTAAAGCAAGTCAACAGGCACGGGGTCAATCCATAGGAATCAATCCCATGCAGAAGGCCAAAGAAAAAGCGAAAGATAAAAAAGGATTCTAATGCAATAGAACGTAAAATATCATCATACATAATATATCATGGATCAAGGGCAGGGATGCTGGTTGCGCATGAACGCTAACACCCCTGCATAAATAGTGCAAGTAAAAATATTATGAACGGAATCCAGATTATTAATGAAAATTTTTTCATAACAGAAGTTTAATGGTATACACTCAGCTAGTATTTTTATCGTTCTTCTTCGCTGCTTTTGCAGCATTTTTGCTTCGGCCGGTTTCTTTTAATGCTTTATCCAATATGCATTCTATCTGGCCATTAACACTACGGAATTCGTCCGCTGCCCATTTTTCCAAAGCTTTGTACATTTCTTCATCCATCCGCAAAACAAAATTCTTTTTTGCACTCACATATTGAATTTTATGCTGAAGATCTAATAGCTGATAATTAATCCAGTAATTCTTGAACCCTCCATACCTCACGGAGACCGTAAGACGTGAAAACCTCACTGCACATCTTATTGATACAAGGTTCCTGTGTTGACGATGGGGGTAGTTCCTTTTTCACCACATAAAACCACCATCAGGTTACTAACCATGGCAGCTTTCTTTTCTTCATCCAGATGAACTATATTTTTTCTGGAAAGCATTTCAAGAGCCAGCTCCACCATACCCACGGCTCCTTCCACGATTTTGAACCTTGCCGCAACGATTGCAGTTGCCTGTTGACGCTGTAACATAGCATGTGCAATTTCAGATGCATAAGCAAGATGACTGATCCTGGCTTCTTTAATTATGATCCCTGCAGGTGCTAATCGCTCGTTCAATTCTTTTTCAAGCAATTCATTTACCCTCTCTCCACCATCACGTAATGTGAGTGTGGCATTTTCGTCCTCCATATGATCATAAGGGCAGCTATTTGCAAGATGCCGGACAGCAGCCTCGCTTTGTACTTTTACATAATGTACAAAATCAGCCACTTCAAATGCCGCTTTATAAGTATCGCTAACCTGCCATACGATCACGGCAGCAATCTCAATAGGGTTACCCATCTTATCATTCACTTTCAATTTCGCACTTTCAAGATTTTCCGAACGCAATGAAATCGTTTGTCTTTTAAAAAATGGATTAACGAACATTAATCCATTCTTTTTAGCAGTACCGACATATTTTCCAAAAAAAGTGAGAACTCTCGAATGATTAGGACTTACCACGATAATTCCCTTTGCTAAGAGGATACCTCCCACCACTCCAAGAGAGGCAAGTAAACTAAATGCAGGTACTCCTTGCGCTGTCGCGATCACAAACAAAAAGGCTGAAAAAAGGAATAAAAAAATACTCAAAAATAAGGCACCGAAGCCTGAAACGGGGGTCTTGATCTTTTCCATTTTTAAAGGTTTAATGATATCATTTTGATATCAAATATATATCAAATTTTCAAAACTCAAAACAATCTTGACAAATGGAAAAAAAATTATGTGCAATGATACATAAGTGATATAAACGGGATGCGTATAAAACAGAAGTGCCCCGGTTACAACCGTGGCACTTCTGTTTATAAAAAGTTTTTATTAGGAAATTACAATCCTCCCGTACTTCCGTCTTTGAATTTTACTTTCTTCTTACCGGAATTCTTTTTTTCAAATTCCAACACTTCTTTCGGTTTGGCAACTGCCTTTTTTTCTGTCGCAACTGCAGACGCCGGACCGCCTCTGTCTCCTTCTAATTTTCCAAGCGTATAAATTTCAGTACGCACTAAGGAACCTTCTGAATAATATTTCCAGCTACCATGTTTGATTCCAGCGCCTTCATTTTTAACGATCACCGTTTTATAAGAATTCAAATGATCTATATCTTCTACATCGATGGTGTCATATTGTTTGTCTGGATTGATTGCCTTCCAGCTTTGCTCAGTCACCAGGTCTCCATGCATAGTATAATATCTTGAAATGCCATCTTTATTTCCCCATTTATAATTTTCAATTCCTAACAGATCACCCATCAGGGTATATAAACGCCATTCCCCTTCCTTGCGGTTATTTACAAACACGCCTTCTTCCTCATACCCGGGTTCACCGCGCATTGACTCGTAACGGATTATCCATTCACCTTGTTTAAGTCCTTTCATGTCCACTCGGTTCAAAGTATCCCGGTTAGCATTCAGCTTATAATCTTTCCATTGAGAAAATCCCTGGAGAGAAAAGAACAGCAGCAAAACAGAAATCCAGCGCATCTTTAGTAAGTTTGAAGATTGATAATCAGAAGCCTAATTAATCACAATTATAACGCCAAATCCGAAGCTTCATTGCTAAGAAAAGCCTAAACTAAACACTATGTACATTGATCGGATAGAATTAATGGTCCCAGACTTAACTAAACGCAGGATGACGACCCTGATTATCAAACGGACCCATCAGAAATTGAAGAGTAATCTCCCTTTTATTGTGGTGTTAAAGATATTTTTTGTTTTGCAAATACTCGCAGCAACCATCATTTTGCATTCACAGGTAACTTTTACACCAGCTTCTGAAAGAGTCAAATCCATACAGCAAAGAAAATTAGCGGAACAGAGATCGATGGTTAAAGATATTGGATTCAGAAGCATTGGACCTTCTATCATGAGCGGCAGAGTTTCGGATATAGAAGTAAATGAAGAAGATCCCACGGAATTCTATGTCGCTTACTCTACTGGTGGATTGTGGCATACAAAAAATAATGGCCAGAGTTTTACTTCCATTTTCGACAATGAAGATGTGATTGGAATCGGGGATATAGCCGTGAATTGGAAAACCAAAACCATTTGGGTGGGAACGGGGGAAGTCAATAGCAGCCGGTCTTCTTACGCGGGCATTGGAGTTTATAAGAGTGCTGACAATGGAAAGAATTGGGAATATCTGGGGCTGCCCGAATCACATCATATTGGAAAAATACAATTACATCCTGCCAATAATAATATCGCATGGATCGCCGTATTGGGGCACTTATATTCTTTTAATAAAGAGAGAGGGGTATATAAAACCATTGACGGTGGAAAAACCTGGAAACAAACGTTATACATAAACGAAAATACAGGTGTAGTGGATTTGGATTTAAATTCTTCCAATCCGGAGGAAATGTACGCAGCGGCCTGGTATCGTACCAGAAGCGCCTGGAACTTTGAAGAAAGTGGAACCAGCAGTGGCATCTATAAAAGCAATGATGGTGGCGAAACATGGCAATTAGTTACCAAACCAAATTCCGGATTCCCGGTTGGGGATAAGGTTGGAAGAATTGGAATTGCAGTTTATCCCAAAAACCCGAAAATTGTTTATGCAGTTGTAGATAACCAGCAATCGAAACCTGATACTGCAAAAAAAGATACCACGGTATATACTTTGAATGAATTAAAAGAATTAAATAAAGAACAATTTGCAAAATTAGACAACCAGAAACTTGACTCGCTACTCAAACGAAACCGGTTAACGCCAAAATACAATGCTAAGGAGCTTAAGGAAAAAGTAGCATTGAATTCTTTCAAGCCTACCGTTTTGTACGATTTTCTATATGTGAACACGGGTTTTGAAAGCACTCCTGTTGGATGTGAAGTATTCCGAAGTGATGATGCGGGATTATCATGGACGAAAATGAACCAAAAGGAAATCTCAATTTATAATACATACGGTTATTATTTTGGCAAAATATATGTATCGCCTTATAATGAGAATAAGGTTTACATTCTTGGATTTTACTCGCAGCTTTCTACCGATGGGGGCAAAACCTTTAAAACAATTGACAAACAAAATGTGCATGCCGATCATCATGCATTATGGGTAAATCCAAAACGTGATTCACATCTTATTAATGGTAATGATGGAGGCGTAAATATTACTTATGATGATGGCACAACCTGGTTTAAAGGCAACACACCTGCGGTTGGACAATTTTATGCGATTACAGTTGATAACGCTACCCCTTATAATATATATGGAGGATTACAAGATAACGGTTCCTGGATGGTTAGCAGTAAGCCTTCCCGTGACGATTACATGAGTACCCGTTCCGACCCGTTTGTTTCTGTATTATTAAGTGGAGGTGATGGCATGCAGGTTCAGGTAAATCAACAAGATAATAAAACCATTTATTCCGGCTTCCAGTTTGGATTTTATAGCAGACAGCACAAAGAAAGTAAAGAATCTAAAGCCATCAGGCCGAGGCATGAATTAGGAGAAATGCCTTTACGATTCAACTGGCAAACACCTATTCTCCTTAGCAGGCATAACCAGGATGTTTTATATTATGGAAGTAACCGTTTTTCCCGGTCTCTTAATAAAGGTGATAGCCTCCAGGTTTTAAGCAGTGATCTAAGTAATGGAAGAAAAGAAGGCGATGTACCGTATGGTACTATTACGTCTATTGCAGAATCTCCTATAAAATTCGGACTGTTATATGCAGGAACGGATGATGGTAATGTTCATCTTTCGAGGGATGGTGGATATACGTGGCTTAACATTTCACAGCCTGCAAAAAAAAATCAGGGAAAGCAAAATTTAGCTGGTGGATTATGGGTAAGCCGGTTAATAGCATCAAAATATAAAGAAGGCCGGGTATATATTACTTTAAATGGATACCGTAATGATCATTTTCTACCATACTTATATGTAAGTGATGACTATGGTGTCAGCTGGAAACAAATTGGTAAGGATCTTCCTTTTGAACCATTAAATGTTGTTCGTGAAGACCCGAAATATGACAGCATATTATATGTGGGAAGTGATGGCGGCCTTTACACCAGTGTGGATGCGGGCAACAGCTTTATGTTATGGAACAAAGGACTCCCAAAATCTATACCCGTACATGATATTGCCATACAGGAACGGGAAAACGAGATTGTTCTGGGTACGCATGGAAGAAGCTTGTACATCAGCAGCCTGGATTCCGTTCAATTGCTTTTAAAAAATAAGGAGTACCGTAAAACAAAACAGTCCGATGCCAATAAATTCGTCGCTGTGTTGCAGGGTGTACCTAATGAGAAAACAAAAGAAGGAATTGATTTGGATTGCCCGCCTCTAAAGAGGGGGAAAGTAAAAAGTACTTTGGTGAAGATTGATTAAAGAAGATATAATTGTATGCAGAAGATATTGTTCGTTTTAATTTGCTTTCTATTATCGGTCGCTGTTACAGGTCAAAAAAAAACTATTTCTCAAATCAAATTGGAAATAGAAAAATCTACCAATTCTCCTTTGTATGTAAAAGATATTCTGAAAAAGAAATTCAAAATAGATACTGTTGCAATTCTTCGTACAACCGGATTTAGCGGGTTATACGATAGCCTGGGCTATCATGGTAAATTAGGTAAGGTGTATGGACCTTATGCAAAGGGAAAGGTATTACTGCAGGTCCTCGCGAAAGCTCCGGGCCCGTTCAACCGGGTGGGTCAGATATTTTTAGATACATCTGTGTTTACGAAAAGGTTTGCCGATTCCCTCGCCCTTAATATAATCAGTAAAGTACAAAATGGAGAAGCCAGTTTTGAAGAAATGGCACAGATCTATTCGATGGGTGGTGAAGGAATAACAAAGGGAGACCTGGGATGGATTGCAGTAGGAGCTTTATTACCGCCCCTGGAAAAAGAACTCTCTAAAAGAAAGAAGGGAGAAATTTTTAAAGTGTGGACCTCGAATGGCCTACATATAATACGAAAATCCGAAAACACTAAACAGGACCATGGGTATGCGCTTATTATGAGAGTGTTTTTGTAAGTACAGAGAGAAGTGGGGGTGAAGTACGATGTACGATGGAATACGGGCTCTTAATTTGTGATATGGAATGTAACTATTTCGTTCAATCGTAAACTTAAACAATTCCAACCTTACTTCTGCGTGTTTTAAAGAAAATATTGGACTGCAAGTTCATAACCTTTCAATCCCAATCCGAAAATGCTACCCACTGACTTTCCGGATATATGAGAAAGTTTCCTGAAATCCTCTCTGGCATGGACATTAGAGATGTGGACTTCAACAACGGGTGTTTTAATGGCAGCAATAGTATCACCAATAGCAATAGATGTATGTGTATATCCCCCGGGATTTAAAATAATACCATCATGTTCATATCCTATCCTTTGCAACTCGTTGATAAGTTCACCCTCCACATTGCTTTGAAAATAATGAAAAGATATCTGGGGATACTTCTTTGTTAACTCTTCAAGGAATATTTCGAAAGATTTATTGCCATAAATATCCGTTTCTCTCTTACCCAGAAGATTAAGATTTGGACCATTAATGATGGTGATATGCATATTCAATATTGTACGGCTAAAATAGACTGTTTTTTAGTAACGACGTACGCCATACTTCTTACATAATGCACGATTTTTTAGATAGCAGGTACAGCATACCTATAAATGCTCTTTTATTAGCTTTATAAAATCATCGAACAAATAACGGCTGTCATGCGGTCCGGGCGTACTTTCAGGATGATACTGTACTGAAAATGCGGGTTTATTTTTCAGTCGTATTCCTTCAATCGAATCATCATTGAGATTAACATGAGTTACCTCCACCTGGGAAGAATTTTTTACGGCCTCAGGATCAACTCCAAAACCATGGTTCTGGGTAGTGATCTCGCATTGCCCGGTAATAATATTCTTCACAGGATGGTTAAGCCCGCGATGTCCATGATGCATTTTAAATGTGGGAATGCCATTTGCCAAAGCCAGTAACTGATGGCCGAGACAGATACCGAAAGTAGGTTTGTTTTCATTCAACACTTCCTTTAGAGTGTTTACAGCATAGTCCATAGCCGCAGGATCTCCTGGACCATTTGAAATAAAATAACCATCCGGTTTAAATTGTTTTAATTCTTCTAAGGAAGTTTTTGCAGGGAACACTTTAACAAAAGCTCCTCTATCTACCATACACTGCACTATATTTTTCTTTGTGCCATAATCAAGTACTGCAATTCGAACAGCAGCTTTTTCATCACCTGCGGTGTAAGCGCTTTCTGTACTTACTACGCTCGCCAATTCCAGTCCCGACATATCCGGAACCTTTGCCAATTCCTTTTTTAATTCTTCTACATCCAATACCTCCGAAGATATAATACAATTCATCGCTCCCACCTGGCGGACATGTGTCACCAATGACCGGGTATCAATTCCTTCAATACAAACTATTTTATTTTCCTGTAAATAGCCCTCCAGAGATCCATCAGCCAGTTTCCTGGAATACTGTTCTTCAAGATTTCTCGCAATCAGTCCACGGATTTTCACAGTATCCGATTCCACTTCTGTTTTTTTTACCCCATAGTTACCAATATGAACATTATTCATGATAACGATCTGCCCGTAATAACTTGGGTCAGTAAATACTTCCTGGTAACCCGTCATACCAGTATTGAAACAGATTTCACCAGATGTAGTACCAATGGTTCCATATGCTTTCCCATGATGCACGGTACCATCGGCAAGTACAAGAATAGCTGGGCGATGTGTAGTCATATATTTTAAAATTCGATGCAAAGAAAATAAATTGTAGGCTTATTATTTGCAATAACTTTCAACTTTTTGCCCACAAGGGTTGTGATGCCAGTTGTCATTTATTGGGTTTATTGATTATCTGACTGGCACATAAAAAAAGCAAGACTTGATCGGTCTTGCTTTTGTAAAAAAATTTAAAAACATTTATTCAACCGGTTTTTCTTCTGATTTTGAATCCGCTATTTGTGTGTTTTCTTCAATTACCACCTCATCTTTTTTAGTAGCAGGTTTTTTAGCCGTAGTAGTTCTGCCACGACGTGTTTTCTTAGCGGGTTCTTTAACTTCTCCCTTTCCTTTGCCGTAGATATCGTTGAAGTCAACCAGTTCGATCAAAGCAGTTTCAGCATTATCACCCTGACGGGCTCCTAGTTTTATCACCCGCGTATAACCACCTGGACGGCCGCCAACTTTCTCTGCAATGGTGCTGAACAATTCGTTGATCGCTTCTTTGTCTTGCAGGTAACTAAATACTATACGACGCTGATGTGTAGTATTTTCTTTCCCCTTGGTGATCAAGGGTTCTACATAAACACGTAAAGCTTTTGCTTTCGCGAGTGTAGTAACGATACGTTTGTGGGCAATTAACTCACAAGCCAAATTGCTTAATAGCGCTTTCCTGTGCGAATTCGTTCTGCCCAGGTTCTTAATCTTATCTCCGTGACGCATGACTGTTTAATTTGCAAATTTGAAACTCTAAAAATGTGAAAATGACATCGAAACTAAGTTTCAATTATTTATTTCAAATCTTCAGCTTCAAATTTTGATGATAAATATTAGACTACACCGTGTCAGGAATTGCAGTCTACTTACATGCATTTCGCAATGTGTAAAACCTAAACCATTTTCACATTTGCTAATTTGCTAATTTTCACATTAGAATTCATCTTTATCTACCCCAAGCTTACTTAGGTCCATTCCAAAATGCAGACCTCTTTCTGCAAGCACCTGTTCAATTTCAGCCAAAGATTTCTGACCAAAATTGCGGAATTTCATCAGGTCTTCCTGTTCGTATTGCACCAGCTCACTGAGTGAATTGATCTTTGCTGCTTTTAAGCAATTGAATGCACGAACGGAAAGGTCCAGGTCTTCCAGTGGAGTCTTAAGTACTTTCCGTAATTGCAGCATCTGTTCATCTACTACATCCTCTTTCTTGTCTTCCTTATTATCAAAAGTGATATTCTCATCTGTAATGATCATCAGGTGCTGAATCAATATCCTGGATGCCTGCTTCACGGCTTCTTCAGGATGAATGGTACCATCAGTAGAAACATCCATTATCAGCTTTTCGTAATCAGTACGCTGTTCCACACGGGTATTCTCGATAGCATATTTCACATTCTTAATGGGTGTGAAAATAGAATCGGTAGGAATGTATCCGAATGGAGCATCTTTTACCCTATTATCTTCTGCGGGAACGTATCCGCGGCCTTTAGCAACAGTAAGTTCAATATCAAGTTTAGCAGAGTTGTCTAACGTACAGATCAGGAGATCAGGATTCATCACATCAAAATTTTGTGTGGCTTCTCCAATCATTCCCGCCGTAAACTCTTGTTTATTTTTAATACTCAAAGTGATTTTTTCCTGACCAATTTCATGATCGACGCTTTTTTTGAATCGAACTTGTTTAAGGTTCAGGATAATTTCAAGTACATCTTCGGTTACACCTTTCATGGTAGCAAATTCATGGTCTACACCTTCGATTCGCATTCCAATGATAGCAAAACCTTCCAGCGAACTTAGTAACACTCTGCGCAATGCGTTACCAATGGTTACGCCGAAACCTGGCTCCAATGGACGAAACTCAAACTGAGCTTCGAAATCTGTTGCCTTTTGTAAAATGATCTTGTCTGGTTTCTGGAAATTTAAAATGGCCATATTTTAAAATTTCGATTTTTGTGTCCTTCTGATATATTTATCGAAAGACGGTTTATTTATAGTACAATATATATGAGTCGTTATTTATGAGTCGGGAGTCCGTAGGTAAATTATCAGATGTCATATACATTCAATATTCAATCTTAACATTTTTCTTCACCATTCCCGACTTATTACTTGGAGTACAATTCCACAATTAGCTGTTCCTTGATATTTTCAGGAACATTTTCCCTTTCAGGATAGGCTACAAAGGTGCCTTTCACTTCCGCCTCATTCCAATCAAGCCAACCGAATTTTGCATTCTTTCCACGGATAGCACCAGTAAGCGATTCATTGGTTTTATCTTTTTCTTTAAGGCTGATGGTGTCTCCTGGTTTTAATTGATAAGAAGGAACATTTACTACATCACCATTTACCGTCACATGTTTATGTGATACTAATTGGCGTGCAGCGGGGCGTGAAGGAGCTATCCCTAACCGGTAAACGGCATTGTCTAACCGACTTTCCAGAAGCTTGATCAGGTTCTCACCAGTAACACCTTTTAAGCGTGAAGCTTCCTCGAAAGTTTTGCGAAATTGACGTTCAAGCAAACCATAAGTATATTTTGCTTTCTGCTTTTCTCTTAGCTGCAGGGCGTACTCACCGGGTTGTTTACGTTTTTTTGTTGGACCATGCTGACCTGGAGGGTTGCTGGTTTTTGTAAGATATTTGCCATTTCCTAAAATCGGCTCACCGTAAATGCGGCAAATACGTGTTTTTGGGCCTGTGTAACGTGCCATAATTGTAATACTTGATTTTTTAGTTACGATCTACGATCATTAAAAATCTAAAATCAATCGTAGATCCAGTTTATAATAAATTAGAAATTAGAAGTACGAAATTTGAAGTATTACATTCGTACTTCTAACTTCGTATTTCAAACTTCTCTTTAAACTCTTCTTTTCTTAGGAGGCCGACAACCATTGTGTGGCAATGGAGTCATATCCTTAATCATTACTACTTCAATACCAGAATTTGCCAAAGCTCGGATAGAACCTTCACGTCCGGCCCCGGGTCCTTTTACAAAGACATCTACTTTTTTTACCCCTGCATCTAAAGCAGTTTTAGCTGCATCGGAGGCGGCCATCTGCGCAGCATAAGGAGTATTCTTTTTAGAACCCTTAAACCCCATTTTTCCTGCACTGCTCCAGGAAATAACCTGACCAGTTTTATTTGTTATACTGATAATTAAATTGTTGAAGCTGGCATTGATGTGAGCATCTCCGTATGTATCAACCTTTACTACTCTTTTTTTTGCAGCCGCCTTTGCGCTGGGCTGTCCTTTAACTTGTGCTTTAGCCATAATGAAATGAATTGGAGGTAATCGATGAATATTTACACCCGTACTTACGGGCTGGAACCAATCCTCCTTCCTGTTACCAGGAAATCCGGCATTGATTCATTAATAATCTTATTTCTTAGCTACTTTTTTCTTTCCAGCCACTGTTTTTCGCTTGCCTTTTCGGGTACGGCTGTTTGTTCGGGTACGCTGACCGCGAACTGGCAAACCTTTACGATGACGTAACCCACGATAACATGCGATGTCAAGTAAACGCTTTATACTCATTTGCACTTCCGAACGAAGAGCACCTTCTACCTTAAACTCATTGGTAATAATATTACGAATAGAAGTTAACTCTTCATCGTTCCATTGATTAACCTTCTTATTTACATCAATCACAGCTTTTTCCAAAATATATTTAGCGGTGGAAACACCAATTCCGTAGATATAAGTTAGTCCTATTTCCCCTCTTTTATTTTTTGGTAAGTCTACTCCGGCAATACGAGCCATAAAACTATTTTAGATTTAATATTTAAGATTTATTACCCTTGTCTTTGTTTAAAACGCGGATTTTTTTTATTGATCACAAACAATACCCCTTTTCTTCGAACGATCTTGCAATCTGCACTACGTTTTTTTATTGATGCTCTTACTTTCATAGCGTGTTTTTTGAATACCTTGAATTGCCCATTTATTTATACCTGAAAATGATCCTACCCCTTGATAAATCGTAAGGGCTCATTTCAACACCTACCTTATCACCTGGTAAAATCCTTATATAATTCATTCTCATCTTTCCAGAGATTGTGGCCAGTATTTCATGACCATTTTCCAATTTAACCTTAAACATGGCGTTTGACAATGCTTCTAAAATAGTTCCATCCTGTTTAATGAGAGGTTGTTTACCCATACAATTTTTCGGAGCGCAAAGATAGGAGAATCAGGATGAAATAAGAAAAAAATGATATCTTTTCCAGGTTTCTGGGGTAAAAGTATTATTTCCCGGGAAGCTTGAATGGGAATTAAACTTGATTCAGCTCCACTTTGGTCATTTGATAATAATGATTCTGTAATTCATGAACGAACAAAGGAGTGCTAATCTGCCTTCGGTCTTCTCTCCACCATATATCAAAATGGGTAAAATCATCTGCCTTGGATAGTAGAATCCGGAAGGAATCCTTCATATATTTTACGGAGCCATCTTCATTTGCATGCTTTAAAAAGCCAAGTTTTAGAAGCTGAGCCTCATTTAAAGGCAAAGCATACAAATGTTGGGGAGTAAACCAAAATTCCTGAACAGCTGTTTCAATGCATACTTCTTTTTCTTCACGATTGACGTTCTTTACTACTCCTTCCACTCGCTCACCTTCAAATTCGGCCATTACTAGATCTCCTGGTTTTAAATCCTGAAACTTGATCATATGACAAATTGATTTATCGTTGAATTTACAAAACACTCGTAAACTGCCAAATAAGAATTTTAGGCAGTTGGGAAAGTGACAGTCAGTGTGAGCAAAGTCGAACGATGAGGTGAGCAAAGGAACGATGACCAAAGTGGTGAGCGAAGTCGAACCAGAGACTTTACGTCCCACCTGAGACTGCCCTTTTTCCCCCTAATCTACCGTCAAAACAACCACCATCCATTTACTCAATTCATTAATTTGCTCAAATTACCTGGCTAATAAATTTATGATCTATCCCAATTTGCCACAAGAACATTATTTCGTGTATATCCTGTCTTGTTCCAGAGGAGAATATTATATTGGCCTTACCAACGATTTGATGATGCGGTTTAAGGACCATGGAGAAGGCAAATATTTATCGTGTTAACTTTCAATCGCCGACCCGTCAAACTGATGTATTATGAAACAATACCATTATTGAAAGAAGCTGTAGAAAGGGAAACACAATTAAAAAAATGGTCAAGAAAAAAGAAAGAAGCGTTGATTCAACAGGATTACCATAAACTTCAATTACTGGCTCAATGCCAGAATTTAACTCATTCGAAATATAAGGATATGAGATAAGGGATTCAATTTCGCTCAAACGGTCATGGTTCGACTTCGCTCACAACACCTGCTCTCATCACAGAGTGTGCTCATTCTGCCCAGCTCATGGTATAATTAGGGTTTTCTATGGTCAACGCCTTTTCGGTCAATTGCAATGGATGGAAGGTATCTACCATAACAGCAAGCTCCTTAGTTTCTTTTGTGCCTATGCTTTTTTCTACCGCTCCCGGATGAGGCCCATGTGGAATGCCAGCAGGGTGAAGGGTAATCATCCCCCGGGTGACATTTTTGCGACTCATAAACTCTCCATCTACATAGTAGAGTACTTCGTCACTATCTATATTACTATGATTATAAGGTGCAGGAACTGCATTGGGATGATAATCAAATAACCGGGGACAAAAAGAACAAATTACAAAGTTATTTGCCTCAAAAGTAAGATGCACTGGCGGGGGCTGGTGAACACGCCCGGTAATGGGTTCAAAATCATGAATGGAAAATGCAAATGGATAGCAACATCCATCCCAGCCCACTACATCAAAGGGATGGTTGGCATAATGGATGCCGTATAACATTCCTTTCTTTTTGGTCTGAATAATAAAATCACCTTTTTCATCCAGAGTAATCAGGTTTTTCGGTGGACGAATATCTCTTTCACAATATGGAGAATGCTCCAGTAACTGACCATATTTACTTAGGTATTTTTTAGGGTAGCGCACAGGGCTAAACGATTCCACAATAAACAACCTGTTATTACTATTTTCAAATTCTATCTGGTAAATGGTCCCTCTAGGAATTACTAAATAATCTCCTACCGAAAATGACAGGTGCCCATACATAGTCCGTAATACCCCTGTTCCCTCGTGAATAAAAATCACTTCATCAGCGTCAGCATTTTTAAAAAAATAATTCCTCATACTTTCCTGAGGCGCCGCAAGTGAAATATGACAATCATTATTTATGAGCACGGGTACCCGGCTATTTAAATAATCGGGTACGGGCATGATATTAAATCCTTCAAAGCTGCGGTGGCGTAGTTTATTTTCTTTTGCCAGAGTTGGCATCACATTGACGGCTTCGTCGGTGTGGATGATCTGTGTTGGTGGATGCACATGGTAAAGCAATGAGTAATCGTTGGAGAAACCTTCCGTAGAAAACAACTGTTCAGAATACAACGATCCATCTTCTTTTCGGAACTGTGTATGACGTTTATGTGGGAGGTTGCCAAGTTTATGGTAATAAGGCATAGCTGAAATTTAAAATGTAGCTCTAAATAATGAGATTGTAGCCATACTTACTTCGTCTTTACAAATAAATGCGACACATTTTTTTTCCCGGTGGGCCTGTCATCTATTTCTATCCCATCAATACTTTTTATAAGTTCTACGAGTTTTTTATATCCATAATTCCTTGGATCGAAATCAGGCTGTTTTTTTAATATCAAATTACCTAAAACCCCCAGGAATACCCATCCATCCTCTTCTGCAATATCATTAATGCTATCTGAAATAAGTTTAATCAATTCCTGGTTAATAGTGGCCACCGCTGGTGTCTTTTTTACAGATCCCGTTTTTGCTGCATGAGATACCACGGCTTCTTTTACTTCTTTCTGCAATATCTCTATATAAATAAATTTATTACAGGAGGCTATGAAGGGTGTAGGGGTTTTCTTCTCGCCCATCCCAAATACTTTCTTTCCTGCTTCACGAAGCCGTGTAGCTAACCTTGTAAAATCACTGTCACTCGAAATAATACAAAACCCATCCACATCACCGGTGTAAAGGATATCCATCGCATCGATAATTAATGCAGAATCGGAGGAATTTTTTCCTTTTGTATAACTGTATTGCTGAATGGGAGTAATAGCATTTTCAAGCAAAACCGTTTTCCATCCAGACAATGTGGGTTTTGTCCAGTCACCGTAAATCCTTTTAAAAGTAGGCGTTCCGTATTTTGCAATTTCTTCTAACATCCCTTTCACATTTGAATAAGGGATATTGTCTGCATCAATCAGGACGGCAAGCTTAAGTTCTTTTGTTGTTTCCATATTGGTGTTAAAGGTAACGGCTTTATGTAAATTAGAATTCCTTGCAATTAATTTAGTGAACAACATGCAATCAAAAACCTATAAGTTAGCAGCGTAAATTTACTGAGTTCATGAAGAAAATAGGATTGATCGCAGACACCCATGGCTATCTTGATGAAGCGGTGTTTAAACATTTTGAATTCTGTGATGAAATTTGGCATGCAGGTGATTTTGGATCGATTGTCATTGCTGAACGCCTGGAACGAGATCTTAAGGGCACTCAGACCACTTTAAAAGGGGTGTATGGTAACATAGATGGCAATGATGTACGTAGCGTGTATCCCGAAGAACTTGTTTGGAAATGTGAGGACGTGAAAGTAATGATGACACACATAGGTGGTTACCCACCAAAATACAATCCAAAGGTTAAGGGCCTGCTATTGATCCATCGCCCTCAATTATTTATAAGTGGCCATTCACATATATTAAAAATTATGTTTGATGAAACCCTTCAATGCCTGCATATAAATCCAGGTGCTGCTGGTAAGCAGGGCTGGCACGCGATGCGTACACTGGTGCGATTAACCATTGATGGAAAAGATATGAAAGACTGCGAAGTAATTGAATTAGGTAAAAGATAATCATGTAATCAAGCAAACAAATATTCTTTACCGTTAACTTAAAGATTTATTTGGCGATAATGTTCAATTAATAAAAACAATATGATTAACAGAATATGGCATGGCAGAACCAAAAAGGAATTTGCCAATGAGTACAGGCAATATGTAATTGATACGGGGATGAAAGATTATACCGGCACTTCCGGCAACCTGGGAGCGCAGATATGGCAACGCGAAGAGGGCGAAACCACAGATTTCTGGACCATCTCGTGGTGGGATAATTATGAAAGTATAAAAAGATTTGCAGGTGAGGATTTTGAAAAGGCCCGCTATTACGAAGAAGATAGAAAATATCTTCTTGATTTTGAGCCGAAAGTATTGCATTGTGAAACATATGATTTTTCACAGGGCAGAAATGGTAGCAAACATTAAATCAGGGTTCTGTTAGTATATCCACACAATGTTCACTTAGTAATTTTAATTCCTTCCCCCGTTTTTGAATCACCAGGCCGCATCGCTGAATATCGGCAAAGGGCTCTTCCTTCCAGATTCCATTGCCTTGCCACTTTGAACTAATAACAGCTGTGTTACCGTCAATCGAGATCTCAATTTCAGTGCGGCTTCCTGAGATCAATTTATAATAATCGGCTGCTAAAATTTCCAGGTTACGGGCACGGGAACTAACGCCACCGGTTGAAGTAAAATATTTGTACTGCAACCCATATAAAGAATCCACTACCTTATTACTCTTTGAATTCCATGCTTCATCGTATTTATGTAGAAAATTTATTATTTCCTCCTCGGTAATGTTTCCAACTGATGAATCCGAAACATTATGATTGTTACCACACGACGAAATACCAACCATTACCATGATCAGCAATAAAATAAATGAATGTGGCACATACATACATTAATTTGTTAAGAGAGATGAATAATTCTAAATGTGCTTTTAAATAAGTGGATTTTAAAATGGATCACCTTGTCAGGAATGAACCTTATGTAGAAGAAATTTTTCGATTTGTAATTTCTTAAGGACCTGGTTATTTACAACACAAAGTATTTACATACCCGGAAACCACGGTCTTCCAATGCCCTCCCGGAATGGCCATGGAACTACTGCAAGTATAAGTATTAGAGCAATTATATACATCCACGAAGCGGGGCCATAATCTCCTCTCTTTACTTTTCCTCTAGCGATTGTAATTAAAATAATGGCGATCAACATACCTGCCATATGTTCAACTGCCCAGAACCGTTGTGCAGTGTTTTTCATCACTTCACCAAACCCATTATTTTTAATAAGGGTATACCCAAAACTACCCGTAAACCATTGATAGAAACCAATAAGAAATTGAGTATGGGCAGCGATCAGAAGAAATAAACTTGTTTTCTTTAATCCTCCCGATTTTGAAAAGGCTTGAAAGATGGCAATCAACAATAATAATAGAATAACCCAACGAAGTAAATTGTGTAAATGCAGTAGGCCGGTATACATACGTGTTATTTTTGGTGAGGCAAAGCTAAGGGTGAAATATTATAAATAAGCTTTTTCAAGTATCCACTCAAAAAGGTTATCGGCATCCTGCTTTTTGAAAAGCTGCGGCCCGTTGTTCATTGTAGCAGCTGCGCCGCAGGCAACTCCGTGGCATGCCATTTCTAAAAAACTTTTATTATGCTGCAGCGCCCATACCATACCACTAACCATACTATCACCGGCACCTACAGTGCTTCGTTGTAATACCGGGGGCGATGGAATATGATGAAGCTTTTCCTTTGTAACAAGTACGGCCCCGGCAGAACTCATCGACACAATTATGACTTCAGCTTTTCCTGAACTGATTAATTTCATCGCAGCCTGGGATACATCATCTAATTGTAGGGACTCCACACCAGCCAGATTACTTAATTCTTTCAGATTTGGTTTCATTAAAAAAACGCCCTCTTTTAAAGCAGCTTTTAATGGTTCACCTGAAGTATCGAGAATAAGTTTACTGCCACTTGCTTTTGCAGTTTTTGCCAGGATCGCATAAACCTCGTTCGGTAAACCTTTCGGAATGCTTCCGCTGGCTACCAGATAGGATGGTTTTAGAGATTGTACAACTTCGATGATTTCCTGGAAAGCTAATATATTAATATCCGGACCTTCAACCACAATACGAAATTCTTTTTTGGATGATTGATCCAGGATAACAAGACTTTCTCTCGTTTCTCCTTTCACCAGGATTGGATTACATTCAATGTGTTCATGAAGCAACATTTCATGAAGTAATTCTCCATTTTTGCCTCCTGCAAAAAAAACAGCAAGGGATGAACTCCCTAACTCTTTCAATCCTTTTGATACATTGATCCCTCCTCCCCCTGCCTCAACCAGTGGATTTGTGCAACGCAGTTTATGTTCAGGAACAAGATCCTTCACTGAGTAAGTCTTATCAATGGCCGGGTTCAACGTAATCGTTATTATATCGATCATAAGTGAAATGGTAAATGATGATTGTTTGTGTTAAATAATATTTGCAGCT
>Ga0136634_10000153_pt1 | contig 33730 bp, 28 predicted proteins | sample AntDrymUQ8332106_2_FD_104654 | JGI IMG/M metagenome (GOLD analysis project Ga0136634, IMG submission 104654) | Polar desert sand microbial communities from Dry Valleys, Antarctica - metaG UQ833 (21.06) | ecosystem: Environmental > Terrestrial > Soil > Desert | place: Antarctica: Dry Valley... | reverse complement strand
ATTTGCGCGCGCGTGGTCTGCACCTTGTGCGAGACGATCGACACTTTGGTGCCGACCAGCGCGTTGGTCAGCGTCGATTTGCCGGCATTGGGCGCGCCGATGATGCTGACGAACCCGCAGCGGCTCGCAGGTCCCTGCCCGTCCGGCGTTTGCTCAGAATGTTCCGCTTGTGTCATTGCCGCTCTTCCACATGCCTTCGCGCAGCAGCAGGGCCGTGGCCGCCGCCTGCTCCGCGGCGCGGCGCGACGATCCCGCACCCCGCTCGGGCTCCAATCCGTCCACTCGCACCTCGTAAATGAAACTTGGCGCGTGATCGGAGCCGCGGTTCTCGATCAGCGCATAGCGCGGCAGCAGGCTCGTTCCGGCCCTTTGCACCCATTCTTGCAGCGCGGTCTTGGCATCGACCGGGGCAGCGGCCAAGTCGCGCGCGCGCGGATGCCAATACCGCTCGATCAGCGCGCGCACCGGCTCCCACCCGCCATCGACATGGATCGCGCCAAGCACGGCCTCGCACACATCGGCGAGAATGGTGCCCTTGCGGCGGCCGCCGGCCAGCGCCTCGCTATCGGCGAGGATGATATGCGCGCCCAGGCCCAACTCCTCGGCGATTTCCACGCAGGTTTCCTTTCGCACGAGGCAATTGTAGCGGCGGGCGAGCTCACCTTCGGGCGCTTCGGGGAAGGCTTCGAACAGATGCTGCGCGATGGCCAGGCCGAGCACGCGGTCGCCCAGGAATTCCAGCCGCTCGTAATCGGGCGCGCCCGGCTTGCCGAAATTGGCGCTGGCATGCGTCAGCGCGAGGTGCAGCAGCTTGGTATCGCGGAAGCGGTAGCCGATCCGCTCCTGCAATTCGCCAACGTCTTTCCGGCGCGCCACGGCTCTAGTCGATCAGATCGAGAAACCGGCCCCAGCGAATTTCCAGAGGCCAGCGCCAGGGCTGGAACAGGCTGGCGGTATCGCCAATGGAGAAAAAGATGATTTCCGCCCGGCCGATGAGATTGTCGCGCGGCACGAAACCGACGCCCCGGCCGCCGAAGAACCGGCTGTCGGTGGAATTGTCGCGATTGTCGCCCATCATGAAAAAATGGTCCGCGGGCACCTCGAAGACAGGCGTGTCGTCGGCGTCCGAGCCCTGGATGAGATCCAGCGTCTCGAAGCTCGCGCCGCCATCGGGGAGGGTCTCGACAAAGCGGGGAATGCGGCGCTCGCGTCCGTCCTCGCGCAGCACGAAATCCTCGATGCGGCGGCGCTCGACGGCCTTGCCGTTGATCTGCAGCACGCCACGGATCATCTGCACGCGGTCGCCGGGCAAACCAACGACGCGTTTGATATAGTCGGTCTCGTTATCGGTGGGCAGCTTGAAGACGGCGACATCGCCCCGCTTTGGTTCGGAGGCTAGGATTCGCCCGTCGAACAGGTCCGGGCTCCAGGGCAGCGAATATTTGCTGTACCCATAGCTGAACTTGGAGACGAACAGATAGTCGCCGACCAGAAGCGTCGGGATCATCGAGCCGGAGGGAATGTTGAATGGCTGATAAAGGAAAATTCGTACGATGAAGGCGAGAATGAGCGCGTGGATGATGACACGGATGGTGTCGAGAAAGCCGCCTCCCTCGTCCTTCGTATTGGCATTCGCCTCACTGCTCATCAGTGCTGTCCTTAGGTCTAGGCCGGCCACCATTGCGATCCCGCGCGTCATTGGAAATAAGCCTGCAAACGGGCAAGTGCAAACTAAAAGACATCGCTCATCGCTCCTCGGGCACGGCCGAGATGATGACGATTGCTTGCGCGTGCGGGAATTCGTCGGTGATGGAGACGTCGATCTGCGCGCGATGCCCGGGCGGCGTGATCGCGGCGAGGCGCAGCGCCGCGCCGCCGCTCAGCTGCATGGTGGGCTTTCCCGATACCATGTTCACCACGCCCATATCCCGCCAGGCGACCCCGCCGTGCAGACCCGTTCCCAGAGCTTTCGCGCACGCTTCCTTCGCGGCGAAACGCTTGGCGTAAGAGGCGGCGCGTAGGCGCCTGCGGTCGGATTTGCCTCGCTCGGCCGCGGTGAAAATGCGATTCAGGAAACGCTCGCCATAACGCTCGATCGTGCGCTCGATGCGGCGGATATCCACGCTGTCGCTGCCCAGGCCAAGGATCATGTCAGGCGCTCTGCAGGCCGGAAGACGCGTTTCGGGCGCGCTCCATAAGGGATTTCATCCGCAGCACGGCCGCGTGCAGACCGGAAAAAATGGCCTCGCCGACCAGGAAATGCCCGATATTCAGCTCGACGATTTCGCCGATTTCGGCAACCGGCGCGACCGTGTCGAAGGTGAGGCCGTGCCCAGCGTGAACTTCGAGGCCAAGGCTGGCCGCAAGGCGCGCGCCTTCGACGAGGCGGCGCAACTCGCCCTCGCGCTCGCCGTCGCCGCTGAGCGCGGCTTCACAGTAACGGCCTGTGTGCAACTCGACCACGTCGGCGCCAGCTTGGCGCGATGCCTCGATCTGCTCCGGCGAGGGATCGATGAACAGGGAAACCCGTATGCCAGCATCGCGCAGGGTGGCCACGAAAGGCGTCAGCGTCTCGATTTGGCCGGCGGCATTCAGCCCGCCTTCGGTGGTGAGCTCGGCGCGGCGCTCCGGGACCAGGCAACAGGCGTGGGGCCGATGCCGCAGCGCGATGCCGCGCATCTCCTCGGTCACCGCCATTTCCAGATTGAGCGGCCGTGCGATGGTCTGCTTCAGCAGGGCGATGTCGGCGTCGGCAATATGCCGCCGGTCCTCGCGCAAATGCGCTGTAATGCCATCGGCGCCTGCCTCGATAGCCAGCTGCGCCGCGCGCAGCGGATCGGGATGCGCGCCACCCCGGGCATTGCGGATGGTGGCGACATGATCGATATTCACGCCAAGACGCAAAGCAAGCATGCCGCTTCCCCGGAAAATTAGGCTGTGCGCAGTCTCAGTTTCTGCTGCTTGCGCGCATGTGAGACCCCGATCGCCTTCCTCAACGCCATATAGGTGGCGAGGGCGGCGAACCCGCCAAGGGGGAGCGACCCGATCACCATCGGCTTGAAAAGAGGCCAAAGGCTTTCCAAGGCGCTGCCTATGGCCTCAGGGGAGAGGGCAATGACGCTGTCCCAGAGCGTGGCCGCCTTGCTCTGCAGGTCGACGATGCGCATGGAGGTTTTGGCGCCGAGCAGGGCGCTGCCAAGATTGTAGGTGGAAAACCAGATCAACGGATAGGTCAGCGGATTGCCCGCGAACGAGGCCAGGAAGGACGCCAAGATGCTGCCGCCCAGCACCCAGGAAATTACCCCCGCCATCAACAGCTGAATGCCCAGGAACGGCGTGAAGATCGCGAATACGCCAGCGGCAGCGCCCAGCGCGATCCGGTGCGGCGTGGCTTGCAGCCGCTGCAGACGCAACATGACATAGCGTGCGGACCGGCTCAAATTCCGGCGCGGCCAGAGGGACACACGCAGGCGCTCGACAATGCCGGGGGGAACGCGGCGTTTAAACAGCATGCATACTCCTCATGCACCGGGCCATCCATGCGACCAGTCACGGACAGCCCGCCACACAGGTAATCGTTCACAACGCGTTATGCTAGACGGCAAAGCACTATGCTTCCCTTTACGACTGTAATCCTCGCCCTATACGCGAGCATCGTCTATCAAAACACACTTTTTTGCATTTCCTCAGTGCATTTCACTCTTACTTTTATGCTCGGCTTCACGCGCCTCCCGGTCGCGCAGTTCACGGCGAATGATTTTGCCCGTCGTGGTAAGGGGCAAGGCGGCAACGAAAGCGATTTCGCGTGGATATTCATGCGCGGCAAGCCGGGTCTTCACATGTGCCGCGAGCTCCGCCGCGAGTGCATCGGAGGGCTCGAATCCAGATTTTAGGACGATGTAGGCCTTGACGATCTGGGTGCGCTCCAGGTCGGGCTTGCCGATCACCGCCGCCATTTGCACGGCCGGATGGCGGATAAGACAATCCTCGATCTCGCCGGGTCCAATCCGATAGCTGGAGGAGGTGATGACGTCATCGTCGCGGCCGACGAAGCGGATCCACCCCTCGGCGTCGCGGATGCCCTGATCGCCCGTGATCAGCCAATCGCGGCAGAATTTGTGCGCGGTTGCCGCCTCGTCGCCCCAATAGCGCAGAAACATCACGGGGCTGCCCTTGCGTACCGCGATCATGCCCAGTTCGCCGGCGGCGCGGGGGCGCCCGTCTTCGCCGATAACCTCGACGTCATGGCCGGGCACCGGCCGCCCGGTGATGCCTGGCCGCGGCGCCATGAGGGCCCCGCAAGAGGCGACAATCATGTTGCATTCGGTCTGGCCGTAAAATTCGTTGATGGTGACGTGCAGCACGCGGCGGCCCCAGTCCAGAAGCTCGGCGCCCAGCGTTTCGCCGCCGCTCGCGACGGTGCGCATCGCGATCGGCCAGCGCTTCTCCGCGTCCGGCACGGCGCGCATCATCTTCAGCGCCGTCGGCGGCAAAAAGGCGTTGCGCACGCCATAGCGGTGGATCAGATCGAAAGCCGCCTCGCCGCTGAATTTGGCGAAGCGTTTTGCGACAACGGGCACGCCGTGATGCAGCGCCGGCATCAACACATCCAAAAGCCCGCCAATCCAGGCCCAGTCGGCCGGGGTCCAGATGCGGTCGCCCTCTTGCGGGAAGAAATCGTGGCTGATTTCGACCCCCGGCAGATGGCCAAGAAGCACGCGGTGCGCATGCAGGGCGCCCTTCGGTGGGCCCGTGGTGCCGGATGTGTAGATGATCAGCGCCGGGTCGTCGGCGCGGCTGCGGACCGGCTCGAAGACCTCGGATTGGGCCTTCCGCCGCGCATGGAAATCCAGGGCGTCTTCGCCACATTGGTCGATGCTGAAGACGGTATCGAGCGTGGGCAGCCCTGCGCGGATGGCGGCCAGTTTTGCAACCCCGTCGCTGTTTGTGATGACCGCCCGCGCGCCCGCATTGCCGAGGCGGTATTCCAGCGCCTCCGCGCCGAATAAGGTGAACAGCGGAATCGCGATCGCGCCGAGCTTATACACCGCGATGTGGCTGTAAGCCGTCTCCGCCGTTTGCGGCAGAAGGATACCGACACGGTCCCCGGCGCGAACGCCAGACGCCTTGAGAAGGTTCGCCGTTTGGTTGGACAGCGCGCGGAGATCGCCGAAGGTCACATCGCGGTCGGGGCCGTCGTCACGGACTTCGATGATGGCGGTGCGCTGCGGGTCAGCGGCGGCCCATTTATCGCAGACGTCAACGCCGATATTGTAAAAGTCCGGCACGTCCCAGCGGAACCGCGCGATCACCTCTGCGTAGCTCGCTGCCTCCGGCAACATGACGCGCCTCCTTCAGCAGATGCTAGGGCAGGACGGCCCTATCCGATTGCGACAATCAGCGCAGACCGCGGCTGCCCGGCTTGACGGCGTCGGTGGCCGCCAGATCCGGCGGCAGATTGTCCGCCGGATAATTTTTGATGTCCAGCCTCAGCAGGGAGCTCAGAGGAACGCCGAGTCGCGCCGCGCCTCCCGAGCGGTCAACCAGACAAGCCGCGGCAACGGCGATGCCGCCCTCGTCGCGAATGGCCTTGATGCATTCGCGGGACGACAGGCCTGTCGTCACGACATCCTCGACCATAAGGCAGCGCGCGCCGGACGGCAGCGTAAAGCCGCGGCGCAGTTGGAATGCCCCCTCGACGCGTTCAAAGAAAATCGCGGGAAGGCCAAGCTGGCGGCCCATTTCATAGCCGACGACCACACCGCCCATCGCGGGGGAGGCGATCAGGTCGAACGGGCCTGCGTCTTTGGCCCGCAGCTTCGCCGCCAATGCCGCGCAGAGGCGCTCCCCGCGTGCTGCGTCCATCATCACCCGCGCGCATTGCAGGTAGGTGTCGCTGTGCAAGCCTGATGACAGGAGAAAATGGCCGGTAAGCAGCGCTCCCGCCGCGCGAAATTCGGCGATGATGTCGTCTTGCGTCATAAAAGGATCCAGACACTGGAAAGAGCGCATACAGCTCGCGGGCCGTGCATGCGAGGCGAGGCAAGGTGCCAGGCCGCAAGGGCCGGCGATGATCTTACACGCTTGCTGGGCCTAGCTCAGCACCCGTTCGATGTGGCTGACGACGGGAAGCCCGCGCAACCCCGCGAGGATGTCACGCAGATGTTTCAGGTCCAAAACCTCCACGCCGATCAGCATGTCGGTGAAATCCGCCTGCCGGCCAATCATACGCAAGGTGTCGATATTGCCATCCGCCTCGCCGATCACGCTGGCGATGCTGGCAAGCGATCCGGGTTCGTTGATGGCGGTCACTTTGATCTGGGCGGGGAAGCGCTCCGACGAGGCTTCGTCGATATCCCAAGTCACATCGATCCAGCGATCGAGCTGATCGTCAAATTCGTGCAGCTTCGGCGAGTGGATCGGATAGATCGTAATGCCAACGCTAGGATCGAGAATGCCGACGATACGCTCTCCGGGGATGGCCCCGCCTTCCGCGAACCGGATCGGCAGTTCGCTGTGCACCCCGCGGATAGGAATGCCGTTCATATCGCCCGCGCCGTGCTGCGGGGCGCTGCCCGGCCAACGGAATTTTAGCCCGATCACCCGGCGCAGATTGAACCACCCTTCGTCGGACCGCTTGATGACCTTGCGTTTCGGCGCCTCCGGCTGAACCTCGCCTGGACAGACCGCCTTGAAAACTTCAGCCGCCGTCAACTCGCCGCGCCCGACCTGAGCCACGACGTCGTCGACCGATTTCAGCGAAAGCTGAGGCAAGACTTTTGCCACGTCCTCATCGGCATAGGTCTTTTGATGCTGCGCGAAAACACCTTTCAAGATGTCGCGCCCCAGATTGCCATATTGCTTGCGCACCGCGCCGCGCGTGGCCCGGCGGATCGCGGAGCGCGCCTTGCCAGTCACCACGATTTTCTCCCAGGCGGGCGGCGGCGTCTGCGCGTCGGAGATGATGATTTCCACCTCATCGCCGTTTTTCAATTCGCTGACGAGGGGCATATGCCGCCCGTTGACCTTCGCGCCGACGCAGCGATGGCCGATATCGGTGTGCACGGCATAAGCAAAATCGATCGGAGTGGAGCCGCGCGGCATCGCCATCAAGCGGCCTTTCGGGGTGAAGCAGAAGACCTGGTCCTGGAACAGCTCGAGCTTGGTGTGCTCAAGGAACTCTTCCGGATTGTCGCCTTCGAGAAGGTTGGCGACCAGCCTGCGCAGCCATTGATAAGGGGCGGCGTCCTCGGACGGGGCATGGCCGGCGCTGCCATTCGCCACGATCACGCCGTCCTTGTAGACCGCGTGCGCGGCGATGCCGAATTCGGCGATCTCATCCATCGGCTGCGTGCGAATTTGCAGCTCCACGCGCTGGTGGCTGGGGCCGATGATGGTGGTATGGATGGACTGGTAATCGTTGAACTTTGGCGTCGAGATATAGTCCTTGAAGCGGCCCGGCACCGTCCGCCATGTTGTGTGCACCGCGCCCAGAACACGATAACAGTCCCCGACCCCGTCGACGACGATGCGGAAGCCGTAAATATCGGAAAGCTGCTCCAGCGAAATCTGTTTGTTCACCATCTTCCGCCAGATGGAATAAGGCGTCTTTTCGCGGCTGCGCACCAGGGCCGTCATGCCATGTTCGGCGAGCTTGGCGGCCAGCTCGCTTTCGATCTGTTGGATGATGCCCTTGTTGCGCTGGCGCAGCGTGGTGAGCTGGGACGTCAGCGTCTCGTAAGCTTGCGCATGCAGCCAGCGAAAGGCGAGTTCTTCGAGTTCGTCCTTCATTTCCTGGATGCCCATGCGCCCGGCCAGCGGCGCATAAATGTCCATAGTCTCCTGGGCGATAAGCTTGCGCTTTTCCGGCTTCATGAATTCCAGCGTGCGCATATTGTGCAGCCGGTCGGCCAGCTTCACGAGCAGGACGCGGATATCGCTGGAAATCGCCACCAGCAGCTTGCGGAAATTCTCCGCCTGCTCCGCGCGCTTGCTGACGAGATTGAGCTTTTCGATCTTGGTCAGGCCCTCGACCAGCGCGCCGATCTCTTCACCGAACAGGCGATCAATTTCGTCGCGGGTGGTGTCGGTGTCCTCGATCGTGTCGTGGAGAAGCGCGGTGGCGATTGTCGCGTCGTCCAACTCGTAGTCGGTCAGTATCGCGGCGACTTCCAAAGGATGGGAGAAATAAGGATCGCCCGAGGCACGCTTCTGGTGGCCATGCGCCTTCATGGCGTAGACATAGGCACGGTTAAGCAGCGCCTCATCCGCCTTGGGGTCGTAACTCAGAACCTTTTCAACAAGCTCATACTGCCGCATCATGACGGGAAACCCTCACCCGCCTCGCATCTGAGGCGCATCGCCTCAGCCGCCCTCATCTAGCGCGAACGGCCGCCCTGCTGCTGATCGGAAGGGATGCTGCGCTCGAGACCGCGCAGAAGCTCTTCCTCCGTCATGCGATCGATGATCAGGTCGCTGTGCTCTTCGTCGCGGCTGAATACCGTCCGGTCAGGCGCCGGCGACAATAGCGGCACGGCATCGGGCTCGGGCTCGTCAACCTCGACATAGCGTTGCATCGAGTGGATGAGATCTTCCTTCATGTCCTCGGTAGAAACCTGCCGTCCGGCGATTTCGCGAAGCGCGACCACCGGGTTCTTGTCGTTCTCACGTTCGAGCGTGATGGGAGAACCAGCCGAAATGGAGCGTGCACGATGCGCGGCAAGCAGCACCAGCTCAAACCGGTTGGGAACCTTATCAACACAATCTTCGACCGTCACGCGGGCCATGGCGAGGGCAATCCTTTGGTTGTGCGGAAAACGATTTTAATAAGTAGCTATTTTTGCACTGTGGCGCAAGGGCAGCCGTGGTTTTATGCTCAGGAGCGCACAGCTTCATTCACGACATCCAGGATTTTGCCACCCTTGGCCTGGCGCAAGCGCGCGAGGTAGTAAGCCGCCGGCTGACCAAACACGGGATGATGCCAGCGTGGCGCGACATCATGGAGCGGCTGCAATACGAAAGGGCGGTGCTGAACCTGCGGGTGCGGCAGCACAATCAAAGGCTTGTTTTTTCCTGTGAAAGTCCCACGTTTAGACCAATTCACGATTCGCGACTTGTAGTCAATAATGTCTAGGTCAAGGACCCGCGGGCCCCAGCGCTTTGTGCGCTTTCGCCCTGCTTTCGCCTCTATTTTTTTTAGCACTGTTAACAGTGCTTTAGGAGGCAATGCGCTGTGAACGACCGCAGCAGCATTTATAAAAGCGGGTTGGTCCGTAACTCCCAATGGGGCTGTAACGTACAAAGCTGAACGGCGTATAACGGAAATGCGATTGCGCTCTAGGTGACGAAATGCTTCGAGAATCGTGTTAGCAGCATTTCCCCACCTGCTGGTTACATTGGCACCGAGACTTATGATAATCATGTCCAATGAGAAGTTAATTGGCGTACGTTAATATCATGAATGAGCCCAGATGGGCAGCCGCTGGAGCGGGGCTAGGCAAACGTAACATGAATGACCGCAAAGAAACCCCGCTTCACCGAAAGGGTCATGTTGAAATGAATTTTTACCCGTCCGAACGGATAGCCCTCTTTATTGATGGAGCCAATCTTTACGCCACGGCAAAGTCCCTCGGGTTTGACATCGACTATAAGAGGCTCTTGAACCTGTTCCGCACCAAGGGACGGTTATTGCGCGCGCTTTACTATACCGCGCTTGCCGAGGATCAAGAATATTCCTCCATTCGCCCGCTGATCGACTGGCTGGACTATAATGGTTACACCATGGTGACAAAGCCCACCAAGGAGTTTACCGACGCCTCGGGCCGCCGCAAGATCAAAGGCAACATGGATATCGAGTTGACGGTGGACGCCATGGAATTGGCCGAGCATCTCGACCACGTCATCCTGTTCTCGGGCGACGGCGATTTTCGCACGCTCGTCGAAGCGCTGCAGCACAAGGGCAAGCGCGTCAGCGTGGTTTCCACGATGAACACACAGCCGCCGATGGTATCCGACGATTTGCGCCGGCAAGCCGATCAATTCATCGATCTGGCCGACATGGAAGAGGCGGTTTGCCGCGTTGGCACCGATCACCATCGCGAGCCGCGTGAGCCGGGCGGGCGTGGCGGTGGTGGCACCGCCGGGGGCGGGTCCAATTACAGCACCGCCGATTCCGACGATTTCGCGGACGCGTAAGAGCGTCGCCCCGCGCGGGCTTTTTTGGCCCGTCAGATGGGAACAGGCGTTTGCTGGTGCATGAAATGCGTTGCGACGAACCCAGCCGCGACTGCCCGCTGTGTCCTCGGCTGGTCGATTTCCGCCTCCAGACCCGGAGCCAGTTCCCGGACTGGCACAATGCGCCGGTGCCGTCCTTCGGGGATGTGAATGCGCGGCTGCTCATCGTCGGCTTAGCGCCGGGGCTGCGCGGAGCGAACCGTACCGGGCGCCCGTTCACCGGCGATTACGCTGGGCGCCTGCTCTACGATACGCTGCTGGCTTACGGCTTTGCGGCCGGCTCCTATGAGGAGCGCGCCGACGACGGTTTGCGCCTGCAGGACTGCCTCATCAGCAACGCGGTGCGCTGCGTTCCACCGGCGAACAAGCCTGAGCCCGCCGAAATCGCTACCTGCCGGGCCTTCTTATCCGCGACCATAGCGGCGCTCCCCCGGCTTCGCGCCATTCTCGTGCTAGGGCGCATCGCGCATGACTCAGCGCTACGCGCGCTCGGCTGCAAGCTGTCCACCTACCCCTTCGCACATGGCGCGGTCCATCACACGCCGCAGGGCTACGCGCTGTTCGACAGCTATCACTGCTCGCGCTACAACACCAATACGGGGCAGTTGACAGTCCAAATGTTCAACACTGTCTTCGGGTCTGCCCGCTTGCATCTAGACAGTCTACAGGGCAACTCTGCAGGCGAACATGAGACGTTCAAGCGGGTCTCGATCTAGGCGGGCGCCTATCGCGCGCGCCGAACGCGGCGCCTTCGTCATCGGCTAGAGCGAAATGCCTCCAATGAAAGCGCGCATTCCGTTCTAGAGAATGATCGCTTGAGCTGGAAACCTGCGGCACAACCTAGCCACTTATGTCGTCATCCCCGCGCAAGCGGGGATCCAGTACTCCGCAGCGATCCAGTGTTTACTGGATCCCCGCTTCCGCGGGGATGACGATTACCATGTGGTGACTTCGTTTCCATCTTACCTGATCGTGCTTTAGGCCTTTGTTTTATTGCATCGTTTTTGCGCACGATGCTCTAGCCGCGATCGCGCAGAATTCGGGCTTTTTGCCGGCCCCAATCGCGCGTCTTTTCCGTTTCGCGCTTGTCATGCAGCTTCTTGCCGCGCGCCAAGGCGATCTCCACTTTCGCCCGGCCCTTATCGTTGAAGTACAGCTTCAGCGGCACGAGCGTCATGCCTTCGCGGCGGACGGCGCCGATCAGCTTACCGACCTCCTTTTTATGCAAAAGCAGCTTGCGCGGCCGGCGTTCCTCGTGATTGAAGCGGTTTGCCTCGGCATAGCCGGGGATGTAGGAGTTGATGATAAAAAGCTCGCCGCCATGCTCGCTGGCATAGGATTCAGCGATGTTGGACGCGCCGCGGCGTAAGGACTTCACCTCCGACCCGGCCAGCGCGATACCGGCCTCGAACACATCGAGGATCTCGTAGGAGTACCGAGCTTTGCGGTTCTCAGCGATAATCTTGCGCGGCGGCCCGCTTGGCGGCTTGGCCATGCTATTTAGGCATCCTCGAACGCGGCCATGGTGAGATCGGCCTTGAGCATCGCCTCATCGACGGCCCGCCGGCCAGCCTCGCTTAGGGGTGCCAAGGGAAGACGCATATCGGACCGGCATAGGCGCAAACGTTCCGCCGCATATTTGACGGGCGCTGGGTTCGTCTCGACGAACAGCGCATCATGCAAAGGCATCAGCCGATCGTGCAGCGCCAAAGCCCGCCCATAATCGCCGGCCAAACACGCGTTCTGAAACTCCGCGCACAGCCTGGGCGCGATATTGGCGGTCACGGAAATGCAGCCATGGCCTCCATGCGCCATGAAACCAAGCGCCGTCGCGTCCTCGCCGGAGAGCTGGTTGAAATCCATTCCCAGCGCGGCGCGCTGCTGGCTGGCCCGCGCCATATTGGCTGTCGCGTCCTTCACGCCGATAATGTTCGGCAGGGCGTATAGCCGCGCCATCGTCGCAACCGACATATCCACGACGCTGCGTCCGGGGATGTTGTAGATGATGACCGGCAGATCGACGCCATCGTTGATAGCGCGATAATGTCGATACAGCCCCTCCTGCGTGGGCTTGTTGTAATACGGCGTGACGACCAAAGCCGCGCTCGCTCCCGCGCTTTTCGCGTGCTTGACAAGTTCGATCGCCTCGGCGGTGCTGTTCGAACCGGCTCCGGCGATGACGGGTACGCGCCCTTCCGCCTGCTCGATACAGATCTCCACGACACGCTGATGCTCGTCATGGGAGAGGGTTGGCGACTCTCCCGTCGTGCCCACCGGCACAAGGCCGTGCGTGCCGGACGTGATTTGAAACCTCACCAGCTTGCGAAATGCATCCTCGTCAAGCGCATCGTCATAAAAGGGCGTGATGAGCGCCGTGAAAGATCCCTTAAACATGAGGAATGCCCTTCAATCCGCCCTAGCGCGATCAAGCTGCCGCGCCTCAGAATCAACCAAAACGAACCATAGAGAGTTCGCCCTGGCTGGGCAAGGTACGCCTCAGCGCGGCCTTTGGGGCCGCAAAACAGCGTTAACCGTTTTCGTCTACACTGCCGACAGAGCCGTAGGGGAGAATACGCTCGCGGGAAATTGCGCGGCCGTGATAAGGTTTGGCCTTACATTAACCTTGTCCTTGGACCTTAAAAAGGGGGTCGGAACGAGGTTAGTGGCGTTACCAACAAACGAATAGGACTTCATGGGACTAAGTGATATTCGGCGAAACAGTTCACTGGTCGTCTCCACGGTGGCGGTTGTTGCGTCCGTTGGGATCTGTGTAACGGTCTTATTGTTCTTACGGCCTTGGCCGGAGCAGCGCACCGCAGACGCGATTGTCTCCGGCCGGGAAATCGCAAGCACGGAGCTGCCCGAGCCGCGCGACAAAGCCGACCGGCAACTGGAACCCACCGAGGAAGGCGAGCGCCTCCTCGATGAGCGGCCGCAATCTGCCATTGCCGCAAGCGATTCCAGCACTCGCGCTGAAGAACCAGTCGAAGGCGCTGCCCTTTCTCCTGCTCCGCAGGAGCGGTCTGAAACCGAAACGGCTCAAACCGAAACGGTCCAGACCGAAACGGCCCAGACCGAGCCGGTCCGAACCGAACTCGTAGGTGAAAAGCATGCTGCCTTGCCAAGTCCGCGCAACGACGCGGCCGAGCCGGACCATACTGCCGCGATACCAAAAGGCTCCGGCAAGCTCACCAAGGCGGAGGTCGACCAAGCGCTGCGGCCATTGCTCTCCTACGACCTTTCCGACAATGAGATAAGGACCCTCAAAGAGGTGATCCGGCTTGTCCAAAGGGACGAGTTTGCAGCCGCGCGCGCGATGATGGGCAAGCTCGACGATTCCGGCGCCCAGAAATTAGCCGCTTGGTATTTTTACCGCGCTGGCGCTTACGACGCCGCAGCTGAAGAGATCGCCGCATTCCGCGCATCCAACCCGTTATGGCCAAACAGGGATGCTCTCGACGCGCGGGTTGAAGAGGCTTTGTTCTGGCGCGAAAAGAACGCCAAAAAGGTCTTGGCTTTCTTTCACGAAAGGCGCCCGGTTTCCGGTCCTGGCAAGGCAGCGCTGGCCGGTGCGCTCATGGCGGCCGGCAAAGCGGACGAAGGCAAGGCGCTGCTGCATGAAGCTTGGCGGGAGCATTACCTGACGCCCGCCATCGAATCCAAGATCAAAGAGCAATACGGCGACGCTTTGCGGCCTGAAGATCACAAGGCCCGGCTCGACTGGCTGCTGGTCAAAAGCCGCAAGAGCGATCTCAAGGCCATCGATCGCGTGGTGCCGCTGGTCGATAAGAAATGGGAAAAATCCACCCAGGCGCAGATTGCCAGGATTAAAGGCGAGAAGTCCGCGGGTACGCTGCTCAACAAGCTGGAAGGCGAGTTGAAGAGCGATCCGGCGGTGCTCCTTGCCCGCCTGCAATGGGCGCGCCGCAATGAAAGCGACGAAATTGTTTGGGGCCTCTTGCGCGCGGCGCCGACGGACGCCCGCAAGCTCATAAATTCTGTGAGCTGGTGGGAGCACCGCGAGCCGCATGTCCGCTACGCTCTCAATGCCGGTCAAGCCAAGACAGCCTATGCCTTGGCGCAAGGCCACGGCGGCAGTCTGCCTGCCGAGGAGTTGAGCGACGCGGAGTTTCTCGCCGGGTGGATCGCTCTGCGCTTCCTGGATGACCCCAAGGCCGCGCATAAGCACCTTCTTACGGCAGCGGCCGCGGGCGGCTTGCCTAAGCATCGCGCGCGCGCCAATTACTGGCTCGGCCGCACTGAGTTGGCCCTGGGCAACAAGCGCGGCGCCGCTTCGCGCTTCGCCGAATCCGCCAAGCACACGCACACATTTTATGGCCAGCTTGCCCGGCAGATCACCGAACCCAAAGCGGTCCAGCTTGCCCTGCGGCCGTATGCGCGCCCAACGACGTCGGATATCAAGGCGTTCACCCGTAACGATGTGCTGAAGGCCCTGGCCGCAGCCAATAAAGCGGGTCTGGACGGTCTTGTGCCGTTGTTTTTCGACGACCTTGCCCGAGCCATATCGAGCGCTCCGGAAATGGTATTGCTGTGCGAACTCGCCTCGCGCATCTCCAAGCCGCACCAAGCGGTGCGCATGGCGAAAATCGCCATGAACCGCGGGTTTCCTGTCGAGCAATATGCCTATCCCGACGTGCTCCCTGACTTTCAACCGCTCCCCAAGGGCCCAAACCTGGAAGAGGCGCTGATTCATGCCTTGACCCGCCAGGAGAGTGAGTTCAACCCGACCGTCGTAAGCAGCGCCGGCGCGGTCGGGCTGATGCAGCTTTTGCCCTCAACGGCAAAGGAAGTGGCAAAAAGTCATTCGGTGAAATTCGAAAAGCAAAAGCTCACAAGCGATCCCAGCTATAATCTCTCGCTTGGTTCGGCCTTCCTGCACCGCTTGATCAACGGGTATAACGGCTCCTACATCATGGCGCTTGCGGCCTATAACGCCGGTCCTGGACGTGTGCGGCAATGGGTGGCCCTGTTTGGCGATCCCCGGGACAAAAAAGTCGATCCGGTGGACTGGATCGAGCGCATTCCGTTTAAGGAAACGCGTGAATATGTGTTCAAAATCATGGAAAGCGCGCAAGTCTACCGTGCCCGGCTCGATCAGAGCAGCCACACTTTGCAGCTCGCGCAGGATTTGCATCGCGGCCGGTCAGGGGGCACGCGGACCTTTCTTGAAGCTGGGGTGCATTGAATTGCGGCTGTGAACAGCGCGGAGCACGGCTTGCCGTCGCTCTCCGGCCATGAAAGAATGCCGCGCAATCGACTGCACGGGCGGGCATGAACAAAGCAGCCGAGCAAAATTGGCAGGAGGTGACGTTCACCTCACGCGACGGGCTTAGCCTTTCCGCTCGCCATTACGCCGCGTCGGGAGCTGTTGGCCGTCCGGTGCTCTGCCTTGCCGGACTGACGCGCAACGCGCGCGATTTTCATGAGCTTGCCAGTTTTCTCGCCAGCCATCCCACCCGGCCGCGTGAGGTCTGGTGCCCGGATTATCGTGGACGCGGCCAATCGCACCATGACCCTGACTGGCGGAATTACTCCCCCTTTACCGAGCTGCTCGACGTGATGGACTTGATGTCCATCGCAGGCCTACACCGCGCCGGTGTGGTCGGTACGTCGCGCGGCGGCATTATCGCCATGCTCATGGCCGTCATGCGGCCGACCGCCATCGCGGCGCTCGTGATGAATGATATCGGCCCGGTCATCGAGACGGCAGGCCTGGCGCGGATCATGGGCTATGCGGGAAAGGTTCCGCTTCCCGCCGATTGGGCCGAAGCGACTGCCCTCGTCCACGCGATGAACAAGCGCTTCTTCACGAATTTGACCGATGAGGAGTGGCTGAAGCTGGCGCGTCAGTTGTTTGCCGAGGAGAACGGCCGGCCCGCTCCAAGCTATGACAACAATCTTTCCAAGGCGTTGTCGGAGATCGACATCACGCAAAAGATCCCGCAAATGTGGCCCCAATTCGAAGCGCTCAAGCATGTGCCGGTGATGGTTCTGCGGGGTGAGAATTCGGATCTGCTCAGCGCCAAGACAGTGGCCGAAATGGCTCTCCGCCATCCCCGCTTGGCGAACGTTACCATCCACGCGCAAGGACACGCGCCCCTGCTTATAGACCGCTTTTCGATGGGTATTATCGCGGATTTTTTGCGCGAGACCGACCCGGATGTCGGCGTGCATGCTGGCCATGAAAAGAATGGGCGCAAGCAATTGCCAAGCCTGGGATCCACGGCTTAAGGCCAGTCAGCTCAGCGTGCCTCTTGCCTATTACCGGCTTATGAACCCGAATGTGTCGGAATGAATCGTGGCGGGACGCATCGGTTCGGCTTGCGGCTTTTCCTGCGCGTTGCGTTCGGCGGCGGCCGCTTGCGGGAACCTGATACCGCTATATTCCGGAGCGCTGACCTTGCTCTCGAGCGAGAAGCCCGTGGGGTATTTATCAGCCAGGGAATCGATCTTTTGCAAGGTCGCTTCGTCCGAGGCAGTGCCGTCAAGGCGAATGGTGCGATCGGCGAGCTGAACGAAACCGGTTTCCAGGTGACGCAGCACTTTGAGAGAATGCATCGCCGCGTCCAGCCAGCTTTCAGGCGCACCCTCTACAACATAGGTCTGATCGAATATTTCCAGGCCGGAGAAGAGCTTGCTGACTGCGGCTCGCATCTCTGTCTTGCCGATTTGATTGGGAATGGCGCCCGCCAGCTTGACCCGGCCCGCTTCCAGCTCGGCGCGCCAGAAGAAGGAGGTTGGGGGCGCGGATATCTGCGCCTCCTTTAGCACGACGCCGGTCGGAAGCCCCGCATCCATAAAGCTTTTCAACTCGGCGTAAACCGCGCTGCTCTCGGTCCCGCCTGAAAGCGCCACGCCGTAATCATCGATATTTGCCGAGCCGGCCTGCAGAAAGCTCAACGCTTTGAGTGCAAAACTAATGCCGCCTAGCTTCATGTCTGCTTTGGGATTATTTCCTACTTTGAGGCGGTCCGAGACATCCGCGGAGGGGAAACTGGCCTTTACAAGGCCCAAAAGCGCCTTGCGGTCTTCCTCCGTGGCCAAAAGGCCCTTGAGCTTGAGTTTGTCCGGCGCTTGCTTGATGACCCGGATGGAATAGGTTGGCGGCTGCCTGACCGCTGCGGCGCCCATTAGGGCTTCCGTGTTTATATCCGCCGCGGCCGCTTGCCCCGACACGTGGTCCCCCCGGAAAGCCAAGGGAAAGGTCAGTATCGCGGCGCAGCCTAGAGCTGTTAACCCCAATACCTTCAAAGGCCCGCGCCCTTTCGCAGGCTCAACCCCGGAAATAGTCATGGCACTCCCAAACCAAAATAGCTGAAAATGGCCACCCCTTGGCTCTGTGCGGTAACGCCACGCAGAACTCGGCTGCTCAGCTATGGTTCGTTGCTTAAGTAGATTGTGAAGGTGGCTGCAACTCAGGAACTGCAAGCATAAACACTTCTTATCGCTTCATACCCAGTTACATGCCCGTTTCTTTTTCTTCAGCAGTGCGAGGCCATAAACTAACGAACTTTCAACCATATTCCAAGGGGAAGCCGCAGCAAGTGAAGAAAAAATTGCTGATTGGCGAACTGCGAACTGGCCGACCTAAAAATAGGCCTGAAAAGAGAAAAGGCGTGCACAAGGCACGCCTTCAAAGAAATAACCATCCGGGTGTTTATTCGGCTGCCTGAGCTCCCTGGCGTTCAGGGAGGACCGGTAGGCCGGGTTCGTCCTGCTTTCCGACCGGTTTTCCGGTCGCGCGTGTCCGTTCCGCGACGATCAGATCGTCGCGATGCACGGCAACTTTCTTCAGCAGGCTGATCATGGCGCCAGTGCCCGCCGGGACAAGCCGGCCGACAATGACGTTTTCCTTCAGCCCGTCCAGCGTATCCACCTTGCCGTTGATGGCGGCTTCGGTCAGCACGCGGGTCGTCTCCTGGAAGGACGCCGCCGAGATGAAGCTGCGTGTCTGCAAGCTGGCCTTGGTGATGCCGAGCAGCACAGGACTGCCACTCGCCGGCCGGCCGCCAGCGGCCTCGATCACGACGTTAGCCTCGTCCATCTCGAGGCGGTCGATCTGCTCGCCTTTGAGGAAGTCGCTGTCGCCGGCATCCTCGATTTCCACCTTTTGCAGCATCTGGCGCACGATCACTTCAATATGCTTGTCGTTGATCGTCACGCCCTGCAGCCGGTAGACTTCCTGGATCTCGTTGACGAGGTAGGACGCGAGTTCCTCCACGCCCTTGATGGCCAGGATGTCATGCGGCGCGGGATGGCCGTCGAGGATAAACTCGCCTTTCTCAATGCGGTCACCCTCTTGGACACTCAAATGCTTGCCCTTGGGAATGAGGTACTCTCGCGGCTCCGAACTGTCGTCGGGGACGATGGTGATGCGCCGCTTGTTTTTGTAGTCGCGGCCGAACTCCACCGTGCCTGACAGCTCGGCGATGATGGCATTGTCTTTCGGCCTGCGGGCCTCGAACAATTCCGCCACACGCGGCAAACCGCCGGTGATGTCCCGGGTCTTTGCCGATTCCAGCGGAATACGCGCAAGCACGTCGCCAGCCTTCACGTTTTGACCCGGCTCGACCGAAAGGATGGCCTCCACCGAAAGGAGATAGCGGGCTTCGCCGCCTCTTGCCAGCTTATGCGGCTTGCCTTTCTTATCCTTGACGATAAGCGCCGGCCGGAGCGCGCTGCCCTTGGGATGCGCACGCCAGTCGATGATGACGCGGTGCGTGATGCCGGTGGTCTCTTCGGTCTGCTCGTTCACCGACAGGCCTTCGACGAGATCCTCGAAATCCGCCGCGCCGTCGACCTCGGTCAGGATCGGGCGAGTATAAGGATCCCATTCCGCCAACCGTTGGCCGCGCTTGATGGTATCGCCCTCATCCACTTTCAAATGCGCGCCCTGGATGAGCTTGTAGGTGGCGAGTTCCTTGCCTTCCTCGTCATGCACCGCCACTGACATGTTGCGTCCCATGGCGACGAGGCGGTTCTGGCTATCGCGTTGAACGTTGCGATTGCGGATCTTGATCTTGCCCGCGAAGTTGGTCTCGATGAACGACGAGTCCGCCAACTGCGCGGTGCCGCCAATATGGAAGGTCCGCATGGTGAGCTGCGTACCGGGCTCGCCGATCGACTGCGCGGCGATGACGCCAACAGCCTCGCCGAGATTGACCCGCGTTCCGCGCGCTAGATCGCGTCCGTAGCATTTGCCGCAGATGCCGTTTTTGGTCTCGCAGGTCAGCGCCGAGCGGATGCGAATCTCCTGGATTTGCGCATCCTCCATGGCTTTGGCCTCGGGCTCTTCGATGAGTTCGCCCGACGCCACGATAACCTTGCCGGTTTGCGCCTCGACGATATCGTCGACGGTGGTGCGGCCAAGCGCACGATCGCCGAGCGACACGATCACCTCACCAGAGTCGATCACGGCGCTAACCTTGATCCCGTTGTCGGTGCCGCAATCGAACTCGGTCACGATGCAGTCCTGGGCGACGTCGACAAGGCGACGCGTGAGATAGCCCGAATTGGCGGTTTTCAGCGCCGTATCGGCCAGGCCCTTGCGCGCGCCATGGGTCGAGTTGAAGTATTCCAGAACCGACAGTCCCTCCTTGAAGTTGGAAATGATCGGCGTCTCAATGATCTCACCCGAAGGTTTGGCCATGAGGCCGCGCATTCCGGCAAGCTGCTTCATCTGCGCCGGCGAACCGCGCGCACCCGAATGCGACATCATATAAATGGAGTTGACCGGCTTTTCGCGTCCGGTTTCCTCATCGATTTCCAGGGCGGAAATGCGGTCCATCATCTCCTTGGCGACGCGGTCGGTGCACTTCGCCCAGGCATCGACCACCTTGTTGTATTTTTCGCCCTGGGTGATGAAGCCTTCATTGTACTGCTGCTCGTAGTCGCGGACGAGATCCTGCGTCTCCTGAATGATCCTCGGCTTGCTCGACGGGACCACCATGTCGTCCTTGCCGAAGGAAATACCCGCGCGGCAAGCATGGTAAAAGCCGAGCGACATGGTGCGGTCGCAGAATATGACCGTTTCTTTCTGACCGCAGCCCCGGTACACCGCGTCGATCATTTTCGCGATTGCCTTCTTCGTCAGAAGACGGTTCACGAGATCGAAGCCCATGCCAGGCTTTTTGGGTAGCACCTCGGACAAAAGCATGCGGCCCGGGGTCGTTTCGTAGACCTGCGTGACGGATTCGCCGTTCGCATCGAGGCCGGTAAACCGTCCCCTGATCTTGGCGTGCAGCGTAACCACGCCGCTGTCCAGCGCATGCTGGATTTCGGCGACGCTGCCAAAGGCTTTGCCCTGACCCGGCTCGTTCTCGCGCATGAGCGACAAATAATACAGACCGAGCACGATATCCTGCGACGGCACGATAATCGGCCCGCCATTGGCAGGGTGCAGGATGTTGTTGGTGGACATCATCAGCACGCGAGCTTCAAGCTGAGCCTCGAGCGAGAGCGGCACGTGGACGGCCATCTGGTCGCCGTCGAAATCGGCGTTGAAGGCCGCGCAAACCAGCGGATGCAGCTGGATCGCCTTGCCCTCGACCAGCACCGGCTCGAACGCCTGAATGCCAAGCCGATGCAGCGTCGGCGCACGGTTCAGCAGCACTGGATGTTCGCGGATCACCTCGTCGAGAATATCCCAAACCTCGGGCTTTTCCTTCTCGACCAGTTTCTTGGCCTGCTTCACCGTGGCCGCGAACCCCTTGGCGTCGAGCCGCGAATAGATGAACGGCTTAAACAGCTCCAGCGCCATCTTCTTCGGCAAGCCGCATTGGTGCAGCTTCAATTCCGGGCCGACCACGATGACGGAGCGGCCGGAATAATCCACACGCTTGCCAAGCAGGTTCTGCCGGAAGCGGCCCTGCTTGCCCTTCAGCATGTCGGCGAGCGACTTCAGCGGCCGCTTGTTGGCGCCCGTGATCACACGTCCGCGGCGACCGTTATCGAACAGCGCGTCCACGGCTTCCTGAAGCATACGCTTTTCGTTACGCACGATGATGTCGGGCGCGCGCAGCTCCATCAGCCGCTTCAAGCGGTTGTTGCGGTTGATGACACGGCGATACAGATCGTTGAGATCCGAAGTGGCGAAGCGGCCGCCATCCAGCGGCACTAGCGGGCGCAGCTCCGGCGGGATGACCGGCACCACGGTCAAGATCATCCATTCCGGACGATTGCCGGATTCCAAGAACGCCTCGATCACCTTCAGGCGCTTGGCGAGCTTTTTCGGCTTCAGGTCGGACGTGGATTGCGCGATCTCCACGCGGATTTCGTCGCGCAGCCTCTCAAGATCCATGGCGATCAGCAGCTCGCGGATGGCTTCCGCGCCGATACCGGCGGTAAAACTGTCCTCGCCGTATTCTTCTTGAGCCTTGCCGAACTCGTCTTCGGACAAAAGCTGCTTTTCCTTCAGCGACGTCAGCCCAGGCTCGACGACGATATAGCTCTCGAAATAGAGCACGCGCTCGAGATCCTTGAGGGTCATGTCGAGCATCAGGCCGATGCGGCTGGGCAACGACTTCAAGAACCAAATATGCGCCACCGGAGCGGCCAATTCGATATGGCCCATGCGCTCGCGGCGAACCTTTGTCAGCGTAACCTCAACGCCGCATTTTTCGCAGATAATGCCCTTATACTTCATACGCTTATATTTGCCGCACAAGCACTCATAGTCCTTGATGGGACCAAAAATGCGCGCGCAAAACAAGCCGTCGCGTTCGGGCTTGAACGTCCGGTAGTTGATGGTCTCCGGCTTCTTGATCTCGCCAAAGGACCAGGACAAAATCTTCTCCGGACTTGCGATGGAAATCCGAATCTGGTCGAATGTCTGAGTTTGGACTTGAGGGGCAAAGAGATTAGTGATCTCTTGGTTCATCCGTAACTCCTATTGGGCAAGCGTCGCGCTGAGTGTCGGTTCCTGCAGGGGCCCGGCTGCGATGAAACGCCGATTTCAACAAACCTCAGCTGTAAAATTCTCCGTCTCCATGTCCCCGTCCGGGCCATGGGCATTGGCGGCCAGCGTTTCACGGCCGGCCGGCCTTACAATTCTTAACGCGTCGTCTTGGCGTCCGCGGGCAGCACCGAAGCCAGATCCACATTGAGCCCCAGCGCACGCATCTCCTTCACGAGCACGTTGAAGCTCTCGGGGATGCCGGCTTCGAACGTGTCGTCGCCGCGCACGATCGCTTCGTAGACCTTGGTGCGGCCAGCCACGTCGTCCGACTTCACCGTCAGCATCTCTTGCAAGGTGTATGCCGCGCCATAGGCCTCCAATGCCCAGACCTCCATCTCACCGAAGCGCTGGCCGCCGAATTGCGCCTTACCGCCCAGCGGCTGCTGGGTGACGAGGCTGTAGGGGCCGATCGAACGGGCGTGGATCTTGTCGTCCACCAGATGATGCAGCTTAAGCAGATACTTATACCCCACGGTCACCTTACGGTCGAAAGCCTCGCCGGTGCGTCCGTCGAACAATGTAACCTGTCCGGAGGCGTCCAAGCCGGCCTGCTCGAGCATCCTGACAATATCGGGCTCAGCCGCGCCGTCGAATACGGGCGTGGCCACAGGCACGCCCCGGCGAAGATTTTCCGCAAGCTCGACGAGTTGATCATCGGTGAGCACGCGAATGGTCTCGTTCTCGCCGTAGATATTGTCCAGCAAGTCCTTCAACACGTTTAGCTTTTTGTCCGCCTTATATTGATCGACCGTCTCGCCGATCATGCGTCCCAAGCCACGGCAGGCCCAACCCAGATGCGTCTCCAAGATTTGGCCGACATTCATCCGGCTTGGCACGCCGAGCGGGTTGAGAACAATGTCAACAGGCGTGCCATCTTCGAGATAAGGCATATCCTCGATCGGCACGATCTGGCTAATCACACCCTTATTACCATGGCGCCCGGCCATTTTGTCGCCCGGTTGCAGCTTGCGCTTCACCGCCACGAACACCTTGACCATTTTCATCACGCCGGGCGGGAGCTCGTCGCCGCGCTTCAGCTTATCGATCTTATCGACAAAACGCTGTTCGAGCCGCCGCTTGGCCTCGTCATACTGGCGGCGGACGGCTTCGATGCCGGCCATCGCGCTTTCGTCCTTCAGCGCGATTTCCCACCACTGACTGCGCGGAACGTCGGTGAGGTTCTCCTCGCTGACCATGGAGCCCTTGCGCATTCCCTTCGGTCCGCGTGCGACTTCCTTACCGAAAAGAAACTCGCGCAGACGGCCGTAGACGTTGCGGTCGAGAATTTGCAGCTCGTCGTCGCGGTCCTTGGCCAGGCTCTCGATCTCCTCGCGCTCGATAGCCATGGCGCGCTCGTCTTTTTCGACACCATGCCGGTTGAAGACGCGCACTTCGACCACCGTACCGGTGACGCCGGGCGGCAGCTTCAGCGAGGTGTCGCGCACATCGGACGCTTTTTCGCCGAAGATCGCGCGCAGAAGCTTCTCCTCCGGCGTCATCGGGCTTTCGCCCTTGGGCGTGATCTTGCCGACAAGAATATCGCCCGGCTTCACTTCCGCGCCGATATAGACGATCCCCGCCTCGTCCAGATTCTTCAGCGCTTCTTCCGAGACGTTCGGGATGTCGCGCGTGATTTCCTCCGGCCCAAGCTTGGTGTCGCGTGCCGTGACTTCGAATTCCTCGATATGGATGGAGGTGAACACGTCGTCGTAAACGATGCGTTCAGATATAAGGATTGAATCCTCGAAATTGTAGCCCATCCAGGGCATGAAGGCGACCAGCACGTTCTTGCCGAGCGCCAGATCCCCGAGATCCGTCGATGGGCCGTCGGCGATGATGTCGCCGGCCTCGACGCGGTCCGCCACACGCACCAGCGGCCGCTGATTGATGCAGGTGTTCTGGTTCGAACGCTGGAATTTGCGCAGCCGGTAGATGTCCACGCCGGACTTTGACGGGTCGGTCTCATCCGTGGCGCGGATCACGATACGGGTGGAGTCCACCTGATCGATGACGCCGCTGCGCCGCGCGGCGATCGCGGCGCCGGAGTCCCGCGCCACGACAGCTTCCATACCGGTGCCGACGAGCGGCGCCTCCGCCTTGATCAGCGGCACGGCCTGACGCTGCATGTTGGAGCCCATCAACGCCCGGTTGGCGTCATCATTCTCCAAGAACGGCACCAGGGCCGCGGCGACCGATACAACCTGTTTCGGCGACACGTCGATAAGATCGACCTGGGCCGGCGGAACGAGATGCACGTCCCCGGCATGGCGGCACACCACCAGATCCTCGGTGAACCGGCCTTCGTCGGAAAGCTCCGCATTGGCCTGGGCGACATAGTGCCTGGCCTCCTCGGTGGCCGACAGGTAGACGACCTCATCGGTCACCTGCATGTCCTTCACGCGGCGGTACGGGCTTTCGATGAAGCCGTATTTGTTCACACGCGCGAAGGTGGCGAGCGAGTTGATCAGGCCGATATTCGGGCCCTCGGGCGTCTCGATCGGGCAGATGCGGCCGTAATGCGTCGGATGCACGTCGCGCACCTCGAAGCCGGCGCGCTCGCGCGTCAGACCGCCAGGCCCAAGCGCCGACAGGCGGCGCTTGTGCGTGATCTCGGAAAGCGGATTGGTCTGATCCATGAACTGGGAGAGCTGCGAGGAACCGAAGAACTCACGCACCGCCGCCGAAGCCGGCTTGGCGTTGATGAGATCCTGCGGCATCACCGTGTCAATATCGACCGAGGACATGCGCTCCTTGATGGCGCGCTCCATGCGCAGCAGCCCAAGACGGTATTGGTTTTCCATCAACTCGCCGACCGAGCGCACGCGCCGGTTGCCGAGATGGTCGATATCGTCGATCTCGCCCCTGCCGTCGCGCAGCGCGACAAGCGTCCTAATAACCGCGATGATATCCTCCGGGCGCAGCGTGCGCACCGTGTCCGGACATTCGAGCTCCAGGCGGATGTTCATCTTCACGCGGCCGACCGAGGACAGGTCGTAGCGCTCCGAATCGAAGAACAGGCCCTGAAACAGCGTCTCGGCCGCTTCAACGGTCGGCGGCTCGCCGGGACGCATGACCCGGTAGATGTCGAGAAGCGCATCCTCGCGGCTGTTGTTCTTGTCGATGTGCAGCGTGTTACGCACATAGCCGCCGGTCGAGACATGGTCGATGTCGAGCAGCGGAAGAACTTTCAGGCCCGTCTTGATCAGGGTTTCGAGCAGGTCCTTCTCGATCTCGTCGCCGGCCTCGCCATAAATTTCGCCGGTTTCCATATTGACCAGATCTTCGGCGAGATAGCGCCCGTAGACGGCCTCGTCGGGCAGAAGAATGGCTTTCACGCCCTCCTCCGCCAGCTTTTTGGCTTGGCGCGCGGAAAGCTTCTGCCCGCCCTCGATGACGACTTCGCCCGTATCGGCGTTCAGCACGTCATGGGCCATCTTCATGCCACGCATGCGCTCCGGCACGAACGGCATGCGCCAGCCGCCGCGCTTGCGGTCGGTCTTGAGCTCGATGCGGCTATAGAACGTATTCAGCATCTGCTCGTCGTCCAGGCCGAGCGCGTAAAGCAGCGTCGTCACCGGCAGCTTGCGGCGGCGGTCGATGCGGACATAGACGAGGTCCTTGGCGTCGAATTCGAAATCGAGCCAGGAGCCGCGATAGGGAATGATGCGGGCGGCGAAAAGCAGCTTGCCGCTGGCATGGGTCTTGCCGCGGTCATGGTCGAAGAACACGCCCGGCGACCGGTGCATCTGGCTGACGATGACGCGCTCGGTGCCATTGATGACGAAAGTGCCGTTCAGGGTCATGAACGGCATGTCGCCCATATAGACGTCCTGCTCCTTGATGTCGCGGACGGAACGGGCGCCGGTTTCGTCGTTGATGTCGAAGGTGATCAGGCGCAGCTTGACCTTGAGCGGCGCGGCATAGGTCATGTCGCGCTGCTGGCACTCATCGACGTCATATTTGGGCGCTTCGAACTCGTAGCTGACAAACTCAAGCTGGGCACGTCCGGAAAAATCTGATACAGGGAACACGGACGAGAAGACGGCTTGCAAGCCCTCGCTCGGCCTGCCGCCCCGTGGTTCATCGACCATCAGAAATGCGTCGTAAGATTGCTTTTGAACCTCGATCAGATTTGGCATTTCGGCCACTTCGGCGATCCGGCCAAAAGCCTTACGCACCCGCTTGCGGCCGATAAAAGACTGCGCCATTTGATCTCCTCATGTCACTCGTAAACGGCTCATGGCAAACGCCGCATGTGCAGGCGACTGCCAGGAACCGCTCTGTTCATTTTGCAGTTGGCGGGCGGGAAGCCCAGCTCCCCGCCCAAGCCCTTATTTAATGTCGACCTTGGCGCCGGCGGCTTCGATCTTCTTCTTGATCTCCTCGGCTTCGGCCTTCGACACAGCTTCCTTGATCGCCTTCGGAGCCGCCTCGACCAGATCCTTGGCTTCCTTCAGGCCAAGTGCCGTGATCGCACGGACTTCCTTGATCACGTTGATCTTCTGAGCGCCGAAATCGACGAGGATGACGTCGAACTCGGTCTGCTCCTCAACCGGGGCCGCGGCAGCGCCGCCGCCTTGCATGGGCATGGCCATCGGCATTGCCGCGGCAGCCGATACGCCCCAGCCTTCTTCCAGGCGTTTTACCAGGCCAGACACTTCCAGAACCGTCATTTGCGACAGCTCATCATAGAGTTTTTCGATTTTATCGGACATTTCAGGACCTCAGTTCCGTTTGCTGCATTCGCTTCAATCGCGCTGGAGATGTCACGCTGCTTCTTCTGCTGGCTCCTCTTCCGCCGGCCCTTCCTGCTTGCGCCGGTAGGCATCAAGCACGATTGCCAAGCTGGCCGCCGGCGCATTGAGCGTGCGGGCCAGTTTGGTGGCAGGCGCGTTGAGAACGCCGCAAAGCTGAGCACGGAGTTCATCCAGGGATGGGATCGTGGCGAGCGCCTTGACCCCTTCCTGATCCAGCTTGTCCTTGCCGATGAACCCGCCGACAATAACGAACTTGTCGTTCTTGCTGGCGTATTCGGCGGAGACTTTCGCCGCGGCCACCGGGTCCTTCGCGAAAGCGATGCCTGTTGGCTGGATGAACATATCCCGTCCAGCTCCGTTGCCGGAGTTGTCGAGCGCGATTTTGGCGAGGCGGTTTTTGATGACCTTGAACTCGGCCCCCGCAGCGCCGAGGCGTCTGCGAAGATCCGTCATCTGGGCCACCGTGAGTCCGGCGTAACGTGCTACGACGACAGAGCCGGACTCGGCAAAGATCTGGCCGAGATCGTCGACCATATCTCTTTTTTGGGCTCTATCCACCGCGTCTCTCCAAATTTGACGATTGGCCCTCAGGGCCGCTCGCCGGTTCCGATCACGCCGCTGCCCTTAAGGGGCTAAGCGACTGCTTAGGCCTGTCCCAAGGGCGTGCGGCCGATCATGCGCCAAACGGAATTTGGCGAAAATCAACCTTGCTCCCCCGTCTATTGCAGGCAGTTATTAAGCCTTGCGGCGCCTGCAGTCTCGGACAGGTACGCGCACCGGATGCACAGGCGTCCGATGCGCTTTCAGGTGCGAACACCCGAACTTTTCTTCCGCCGGTGACGGCGGATGTGAGTGATATCGCTAGCCCGTGGTTTGCGCCCCCGAGAGAGTCGCCGGTTCGATGCGCAATCCCAGCCCCATGGTGGAGCTGAGTGAAATACGTTTCAAGAATGTCCCCTTCGCGCCGGACGGCTTGGCCCTTGCGACCGCATCGGTGAAGGCGCGCACATTTTCCACCAGCGCCTGTTCCGTGAAGCTCGCCTTGCCGATGCCGGCATGGATGATGCCAGCCTTTTCCACGCGGAATTCGACCGAACCGCCCTTGGCCCCCTGGATGGCCAGCGCCACGTCGGTCGTGACCGTGCCGACCTTCGGGTTCGGCATCAAGCCGCGCGGGCCCAGCACCTTACCGAGGCGGCCGACGAGCGGCATCATGTCGGGCGTGGCGATGCAGCGGTCGAAATTGATATTACCCTTCTGCACTTCTTCGACAAGGTCTTCGGCGCCGACAATGTCAGCCCCCGCCTTGGTTGCAGCCTCGGCCAGGGCGCCGCGCGCGAAGACCGCGACGCGCACGGAGCGTCCGGTGCCGTTCGGCAGGCTGCACACGCCCCGCACCATCTGATCGGCATGGCGCGGATCCACGCCGAGATTCATGGCAATCTCGATGGTTTCATCGAACTTTGCCTTGGCGCGTTCCTTGACCAGCTTGACAGCCTCATCCACGGGGTAAAGCTTGGACCGGTCGATGCCGGATTGCGCTGCCTTCAATCGTTTCCCTGAAGTTGCCATAATGCTCACCCTTCAACCGTCAGTCCCATGGAACGCGCCGAGCCCGCAATGATCTTCATGGCTTGCTCCACACTATTCGCGTTCAAATCCTTGATCTTGATCTCCGCGATTTCGCGGATCTGATCCATGGTGACTTTGCCGATGGGAGCAGCTTTACCAGCCTCGTTCGACCCCTTGGTAACCTTGGCGGCCTTCTTCAGCAGGTGGCTCGCCGGCGGCGTCTTGATTTCGAAGGTGAACGACTTGTCCTGATAATAGGTAATGATGACCGGAACCGGAGCGCCAGGCTCAAGCTCCTTGGTGGCCGCATTCACCGTCTTGCAGAACTCCATGATGTTGAGGCCGCGCTGACCCAGCGCCGGCCCGATGGGCGGCGACGGATTGGCTTGGCCTGCCGGCACCTGAAGCTTCAAGGACCCTACAATCTTCTTTGCCATTTCATGCCCTTTTTAAGCCCGAAGGCTGCGTGTTGAAGGGATGCGGTGCGGGTGTGGAGGACAATGGCGATGCCTCCATACCCTCCCGCAAAACCAGCCGGCCGTTAAACTTTTTCGACCTGACCGTATTCCAGCTCTACCGGGGTTGCCCGGCCGAAGATGGAAACCGCGACTTTGAGCCGTGCGCGCTCCTCGTCGACTTCCTCGACATGGCCGTTGAACGAGGCGAATGGCCCGTCCGCGACACGCACCTGCTCGCCGATTTCAAAGGTGACCATCGGCTTGGGACGCTCGACGCCTTCCTTGACTTGATGAAGAATCCGCAGCGCCTCATTTTCCGAGATCGGCATGGGCTTGTTGTTGGCGCCAAGAAACCCGGTAACTTTCGCCGTATTTTTGATCAAGTGATAGGCCTGATCCGTCATGTCCATTTTCACCAGCACATAGCCGGGAAAGAACTTGCGTTCGGTGCTCACCTTGCGGCCGCGGCGAACCTCGACAACCTCTTCCATGGGCACCAGCACTTCTTCAAAAAGCTGATGCAGCCCCGCGGCCGCGGCCCGTTCCTTGATGGATTCGGCGACCTTCTTTTCGAAGTTCGAATGAGCGTGCACAATGTACCAACGCTTCGTCATGTTTCTTACTCTTCGTTGTTTAACGAGGCGTTATCTACCGACCCAGCCCAAGCAGAAGGCCCACCCCCCAATTCAGCACCTGGTCGGCGAGAAGGAAGAAAATCGACGCCACAACGGCCATGACAAGCACCATGATGGTGGTTACAACCGTTTCGCCCCGCGTCGGCCAAGTCACCCTCGCCGTTTCAGCACGGACTTGCTGCAGGAACTCGAAAGGATTTGTTTTTGCCATCTTGGAAGTAAAACCTCTGGGGCTCAATTCGAGGAACGCGCCCACCCAGTTAGCTACACCGCGCCGCCATTGGCAGGAGTGGAGGGACTCGAACCCCCAACCCCCGGTTTTGGAGACCGGTGCTCTAGCCGATTGAGCTACACTCCTTCATGGAGCCAAAGTGCGAGCACCCGTCAACAAAAGCAGAAAGCACCAGCCACCGATTCCGCAGTTTCCGGACCATCGCTGGCAAGATGCACAAAGCTCGCGGTTAATTAAGGCGCTGAGACCGGTTGACTAGCACAAACCTCGTCGGCTGACTAGGACGAATTTGCCACAGCGCACGAATAAGGAAAGCTAGATGGTAACATTGGCCAATTTTTCAATGCCTTGGCCGTACGCTCGTGATCGGGGCGATCCCATGGAGTGCTCACGCATGGGCAAACCGAGCCGCGTTCAAGAGGTGAGTTTCGCTTTGACTTGCCGCCGCCATCCGTTAAAGTTTGCGCCCATGCGGGTGTAGCTCAATGGTAGAGCAAGAGCCTTCCAAGCTCAAGACGTGGGTTCGATTCCCATCACCCGCTCCATCCCTAAGCTCTCCCTTGCGACGCCCGCTCAATGTCCTCCAATTGCCGGAGGAGCGACCTAAGTGCAGCTTTGCACGCCACTTCTATACCGCAAATCTTTAAACCGCTCGACGCTGCTTTCTGATGTGAAATGAAAATTTCATAGGCGCATAAACCAAAACAACGGGGCAGATTATGCCTGCAATTGAACAGCCTACCGAGCTTCAACGGGTTTTCTGGAATGAATGGAATGCGTCGACGCGGGAGATTTCTCTCTCCAAAGTCTCGCTGGAACAAGCTGACATCATCGTGTCATGGCTTGAAGGGCTCGGTCGCAAGGATCTCAAGATCATCGAAATCGGCTGCGGTGCGGGTTGGCTCTGTTCGCGGTTGACCCGTTTCGGCCAGGTAACTGGCACTGATCTTTCCGATGAAGTGTTGGCGCGAGCCGCAGCAAGGACGCCCGCCGCCCGCTTTGTTGCCGGTGATTTCATGGCCCTCGATTTCAACACCGCCAACTATGATGTCGCGATAAGCCTGGAAGTGCTTTCGCACGTTGCCGATCAGGAAGCGTTCTTGGGAAAGATCAGTCGCCTCCTAAAGCCGGGGGGCCACGTCATGCTGGCGACGCAAAACAAACCTGCATTGCAGCGTAACACCATACCTGCTCCCAAACCAGGACAGCTCAGGCGGTGGGTGGATCGCCATGAATTGCGGCAGCTGCTTACAAAGGATTTTCAAGTCCGTGACCTGTTTTCGATCACACCGATATTCAACCGCGGCCTGTTGCGTCTTGTGAACTCTTACAAATTAGAAAAGCTTCTCACGATGATCAGGCTCGGCAATGTCGTCACGCGGGTGAAGAAGGTCCAGCAAGATGCCTGGCTTGGCTGGACATTAATGGCCCTGGCCCGCAAGCCTGACTGACAGCAGCGGGCAAAGTAGGTTTGGGCGCGTATCCCCCTGCCGACTTCGCCGTTTCACAGCAAGAGTTTGCGCCAGGCTCGCAGTTTCCGACGGCCCGGTTGTGGCCTAAAACAACTTGCCGCCGTCCGGCACCGGCCTTGTCGGCGCGATGAGCACGACCTCGCCTTCCGCGTCTGGAAAGCCCAGCGTCAGCACTTCGGACATGAATTTGCCGATTTGGCGCGGCGCGAAGTTCATCACCGCCGCGACTTGCATACCGACAAGGGCCTCCGCCGCGTAGTGCCGGGTGATCTGCGCTGAACTTTTCTTCACCCCCAATTCGGGGCCGAAGTCGATCCACAGTTTCAGCGCCGGCTTTCGCGCCTCGGGAAAGGGCTGCACATCCACAATGGTACCGACGCGGATCTCAACGGCCTCGAAAGTCTCATAGCGGATCAGGGATCGCGGTAGGCCGTCGCTCATGGTTTTGCCACCGCTACATTGCGGGCATTGGACCAGGTTGGGTCCCCGCAGTTCCAGGCGGCGGCGGCGACGGGGGCTGTGGAGCGGGCGTCATGGTCGCCATTGGCGGCGGAGCATCGTCCATCGTCTCGCCTTTCCGCCTTGCGCGCTTCAGCCCGGAAAGCATGCGGCCCGCGGCGGCGAGAGCGTCGTCAACACCGCGCACGAAACGTTCGCCGCGACGCAAACGGCTGTCCAGCGCCGCCATGGTGCGCGCCATGCCGGGATCGTCGTCCTGCAGCCAAATGTCGAAAGCACGCGCGTACACGCCCATCAGGCCTGGGACGTAAAAAGCGCCCCGCGGCCCTTCGGCGTCAAGTCCGGCCGCGGCTAACGTCCAGTAAGTCGATCGCGCCGCTGCGCCGAATTGCGAAATGCTCTCGCCCGGCCGGTAGCGAATGTCCGCCATGATGCGGCGTAAGGCCGGCTTATACGGCGCCATGGTCTCGAAGCGGGTCATCAGCACGTCGAACAGCCGGTCGCGCGCCGCGGTGCCGGACTCAGGACGGCCCAGTTTTTCCAGCACGGCATCGTCCACGGCCCGCGTGAACGCTGCCAAGATCTGCGCCTTGGATTGAAACTCCTGGCGGAACTCGGCGAGATTGACGCCAGCGTCCACCGCGATTTCGTCAAGCGAGAGACCGCTCCAGCCGCGCGCGCCCGCAAGCCGCAGCGCCGCATCGATGATCTTGCCTTTTCGCGTGGTCTGATCGAGCATGAAATGCCTCCTCTGCTCCCTCACAGGTAATCGCCGAAGTGTGGAAATTAAAGGGCATGGCCCTTTAAGCGAGTCGGTGCCCCCCAAGCATGGTGATCAGCCTTTCCAGGCGCCGGTCGTTCACGCCGCATTCGCGCAAATGCCGAACCGTGTTCATCACGTAATCGGTATTCCTGCCAGACCGGCCCTGGCTGCGGCGCACCAGCCGCGCCTGTTCCTCGAGCGGCAGCGCGCCCGCATATTGGCGGTGGCGGCGGTCGACCATGTAGCAGAGCGCCCGCGCCTCTTTCGCACCGGCGAGCTTAAGAGTGACCCGGCGCAGCACCGGCCGGTAAACATTGGTCACCTGCTCGCGCCGGCGCAGATATGCGAGCGTCGCATTGGCCTGCTTTGGCGCGACGTGGAAGGCTATGCCCTCGCATGTCCCTCCCGCATCGAGCCCTAGCACCAGACCGGGATGCCGAGGCGTTCCCCGATGCACATGCGAATACACGCAGAGCGATCTGTGCCCGCCGGATAATATGGCGTGCACCGCCTCCTCATAGGAGAAGCCGGGCCGCCACATCAGCGAACCATAGCCGAAAATCCAGAGATCGCCGTTTCGCGTCACGCCGTCTTTTTCTTCTCCGCCGCCGCGCCATGCGGACGCCCGAAATCGGGAGCGGCGGTTTCTTGGCCGGCTTCGATGATGCCGCGCCGGATCGCGCGGGTGCGGGCGAACAGCTCGAACAGCGCGTCGCCGTCGCTCCAGCGGATGGCGCGCTGCAGGGCCGTGAGGTCTTCGGAAAACCGGCCGAGCATTTCCAGCACGGCGTCCTTGTTGTTCAGGAAGACGTCGCGCCACATGGTCGGATCGGAGGAGGCGATGCGGGTGAAGTCCCGAAAGCCGCCGGCGGAGAATTTGACGACCTCTTTCTGCGTCACTTGTTCCAGATCCGATGCCGTGCCGACGATGTTGTATGCGATAAGATGCGGCACATGGCTCGTGATGGCCAGCACCAGGTCGTGATGCTCCGGCGTCATCAGCTCGACGGAGGCGCCACAGCCTTCCCAAAAACGCTTCAGCCTGGCGACCGCGCCGGCGTCGGCGTCGGCGGCTGGTGTTAAAACGCACCAGCGCCCGTCGAACAGCTCGGCAAAGCCCGCCGCGGGGCCGGAATGCTCGGTGCCCGCGATCGGGTGGCCGGGGATGAAAT
>Ga0136634_10000152_pt1 | contig 33787 bp, 33 predicted proteins | sample AntDrymUQ8332106_2_FD_104654 | JGI IMG/M metagenome (GOLD analysis project Ga0136634, IMG submission 104654) | Polar desert sand microbial communities from Dry Valleys, Antarctica - metaG UQ833 (21.06) | ecosystem: Environmental > Terrestrial > Soil > Desert | place: Antarctica: Dry Valley... | reverse complement strand
TGTCCAGCACCCGGTCGTGGACGCCACCCCGCACCCCACCCCTCGGCCTGCCGGCGGGGAGCCCCGATGAACATGATCTGGGGTCCGCTCCCGCCGACGACCGACCCGATCGACACCGGCCCTCCGCGCCGGCCGGTGTCGCGCGAGGCCGGCGGCGTTCCCCCCGCCGCCGGTCTCGCCTCTTCTCCCGACCAGCAGCCTGAGGTCGCCGCCGGGAACCTCCCGTCGTGGCTGGTCTGGATGACCTGCGTCCACGACGGCGCCGACCATGCCGTCACCGACACCGAGCTCGCCACCGGCCCACACCACGACAACGGCATCTACCAGGCCGTGTGCGGGCGCACCGTCACACCCCACGCCATGGTCACCCCATCCGGCCGACCCTGCACCACCTGCTGCGCGACACTGAGCCAGCTTCGACCTCCCACACGTCCACGGCTTCGCCGGCTACGCTGGCTCGCACGGCTGCGCACGGTGCTGAAACGGCGTTGACCTCGCTCATTGGCCGGAGCCGTCCACGGCGCCGGGCTCGATGTTGAGGTACTCCGCCACCTGCTCCACGAGCACCTCGTGGAGCAGCTCGGCCAGCTCGTCGGCGCTGCCCCGGGCCCGGGCCTCCAGCGGGCGGCGGTAGAGCACGATCCGGGCCCGCGACGGCAGCCCCTCGGGGTCGACGCCCGCCGGCACGAGCTGGGCCAGCGGCACCCCGACGTCGGCGAGCACGCCGTGGGCCCAGACCACCTCATCGGGCGAGGTCTCGTCGACCTCGGGCACGTCGTCCACGGCCAGGTCCAGTTCGGTGAGCTCGCTGCCCCAGCGCAGCCCGATCGGTTCGAGCGCCTCGAGCACCAGCATGTCGAAGCGCTCGGCGCGGGTGCGGGCGGCGGGCGTCGTGGGCGGGTACAGCAGACCGCGCAGCCCGCGGCCGCGCCGGTCCCGCCGGCGGGGCGAGCGGCGCAGGGTGCGGCGCGCGGTGGTCACCTGCGGAATCCTACGACCCGCGGCGCCGCGCTCGGCGCCCGCGCGTCGCACCCGTCTTGAGGAAAGCGCGCGTCGCACCCGGGAGTCGGAGGGTCGAGGCGCTATCGTCAGCGACGTGTTGAGTGTGCGGCGGTGTTCACGGAGTGGGTGCATCGAGCTCGCGGTGGCCACGCTCACCTACGTCTACGCCGACTCCACGGCGGTCGTGGGTCCGCTGGCCACGCAGGCCGAGCCACATTCCTACGACCTGTGCACCCAGCACGCGCACCGTCTCACGGTGCCGCGTGGCTGGGAGGTGATGCGGTTCGAGGGCGAGTTCAACCCCCCGCCGCACAGCGTCGACGACCTGACGGCGCTGGCCGAGGCCGTCCGCGAGGCGGGTCGGCCCGAGCGCCCGGTCGAGACCGAGGTCGTGCCCGCCACCGGCACCGGTCGTCGCGGGCACCTGCGGGTGCTGCCCGGCCCGGTGGACAGCTGATCTCCGCCCGATAGGGTTTGCCCTGTGGCAGACCTGTCGTCGATCGTGAAGGCTTACGACATCCGGGGTGTCGTCGGTGAGCAGCTCGACGCGGCGACGGTGCGCGACATCGGTGCCGCGACGGCCCGGCTGCTGCGTGCTGAGGACGCCGGGACCGTCGCCGTCGGTCACGACATGCGCGACAGCTCGCCCGGCCTGGCCGCCGCGTTCGCCGAGGGCGTCACGGGGCAGGGCCTCGACGTCGTCTCCATCGGGCTGGCCAGCACCGACATGCTCTACTACGCGTCGGGCACGCTCGGGGTTCCCGGCGCGATGTTCACCGCCAGCCACAACCCCGCCCGGTACAACGGGATCAAGCTGTGCCGGGCGGGTGCCACGCCGATCGGGCAGGACACCGGCCTGGACGTGATCCGGTCGGCCGTCGAGGCCGGTGTCCCCGACGGGCCCGGTGGCGGCACCGTCACCGAGCGTGACATGCTCGCCGACTATGCCGACTACCTGCGCGGGCTGGTCGAGCTGTCGGTGCGGCGGCGGCTGCGCGTCGTGGTCGACGCCGGTAGCGGCATGGGTGGCCACACCGTCCCCGCGGTGCTCGGGACCCTGCCGATGGACCTCGTGCCGATGTACTTCGAGCTCGACGGCAACTTTCCCCACCACGAGGCCAACCCGCTGGATCCGGCCAACCTCGTGGACCTGCAGGAGCGGGTCGTCGAGACCGGAGCCGACATCGGGCTGGCCTTCGACGGCGACGCCGACCGCTGTGTCGCCGTCGACGAGCGCGGTGAGCCGGTGAGCCCGAGTGCGATCACCGCGTTGGTGGCCGTCCGCGAGCTCGCGAAGGCCCCCGGCTCCGCCGTCATCTACAACCTGATCACCTCGCAGGCGGTGCCGGAGATCGTCGCCGAGCACGGGGGTCGGCCGATCCGCACCCGCGTCGGGCACTCGTTCATCAAGCAGACGATGGCCGAGACCGACGCCGTGTTCGGCGGTGAGCACTCGGCGCACTACTACTTCCGCGACTTCTGGAGGGCGGACTCCGGGATGCTGGCCGCGCTGCACGTGCTGGCGGCGCTGGGCGAGCAGGACGGGTCGCTCTCGGAGCTGATGGCGAGCTACGTGCGCTACGCCGCATCCGGTGAGATCAACTCGACCGTTCGTGACCCGGTCGACCGGATTGCTGCGGTCCGGGAGACTTACGCGGGCCGCGACGGTGTCGAGCTCGACGAGCTGGACGGGCTCACCGTGCGGCTGCCCAGCGGCTTCTGGTTCAACCTGCGCGCGTCCAACACCGAACCGCTGCTGCGGCTCAACATCGAGGCCGTCGACGCCGCCGCGGTGGCCGCGCTGCGCGACGAGGTGCTGACCGTGGTCCGCGCGTAACAAACCTCCACCGGTGGGAGGTCGGATCGGGCGGTCCGCGTCCTGCCCTGGCAGCATCGTAGGGAACCGACCTGCACGCAGAATCGAGGAGGACCGTGGCCGTAGAGCTCGATCCCCAGCTGATGGACATCCTGGCCTGCCCGTCCGACGACCATGCCCCATTGCGGGCGGGCACCGCCACCGACCCGGACGCCGACGTGCTCACCTGCACGGCGTGCGGGCGCAGCTACCCGGTTGTGGACGGCATCCCGGTACTGCTGCTCGAGGAGGCCGTCGCGCCGGCCACCGCGGGCGGCGCCTGACCGTGCTCGACGACACCCTGCTCGCCGACCCGGGGGCGCTGGCTGAGCTCGACGCCGACGGCGAGCTGCGCTCGGCGGCCACGGCGGGCGCGCAGGTTCGGTCGGCAGCCCAGGTCGCCCGCGACGTCGGCGTCGGCGAGCTGGCCGGCACCCGCCCACGCGCGCTGGTCCTGCTGCGTCGGCCGGGCGGGTCCGGTCCGGCCGTCGGCCTGCTCGCCGCCCTGCTCGAACCGGTGTCTCCCGTCCCGGTCGTGCTCGCCTCGACCACACCGAGCTGGGTCGGCCCGCTCGACGTCGTCGTGGCGCACACCGCCGATCCGACCGACGTCGAGCTGGCCGACAGCGTGGTCCGCGCGGTCCGGCGCGGGGCGGAGGTGGTGCTCTCCGCGCCCGCTGACGGACCGGTGGCCTCGGCGGGAGCCGGGCGCGTCCGGCTGGTGGAACCGCGCATCCCGGTGCCGCCGGGGCTGGATCTGCCGCGGGCGCTGGCCGTCGGGCTCACCGTGGTGGCCGTGCTCGGCCTGCTCGACACCCCGCTCGACCCCGCACTCGACCAGCTGGCTGACCAGCTCGACGCCGAGGCCGAGCGCAACCAGCCCGGCCATGAGCCGTTCATGAACCCCGCCAAGTCGCTCGCGCTGCGGCTCGCCGAGCACACCCCGCTGCTGTGGGGGACCGATCCGCTGGGCGCCGCCGTCGCCGACTATGCCGCGACGGCCCTGGCCACGCATGCCGGCGTGGTGGCCTACGCCGCCGACGCCGATCGGGCGGCCACCGCCACCGGGCTCGTCCGCATGTTGGACCGTGAAGCGGCGGGCTCCGACGTCTTCCACGACCCCTTCGACGACCCTCCCGGCGCCGAGGCACCCCCGGTGCGCCTGGCGCTGCTCGCCACCGGTGCGGACGACCCCGGTCAGGTGCTGCTGCGGCGCACCGGTCGCACGTGGCCCTCGGCCGATGTCGTGCACCCGGTGGAGGAGGTGGCCCGCGGCGTCCCGCATGCTGGGCTGCTGCGGGCGGGCCTGCTCGCGTCGCGACTCCACATGGCCGCGGTGTACCTCGGGCTGGCCACCCGCACGCTCGAGCCGGCCCCTGGCATCCATGCGCGCTCCGCCGGCGCTATCCGTGACGAGAGAAGCTGACGGCACAGTGGAGCTGCTGGACAACCCGGTACGGCCCTACGCGTGGGGATCACGAACCGTGATCGCCGAGCTGCTGGGCGAGGACGTGCCGTCGCCGCATCCCCAGGCCGAGCTGTGGTTCGGTGCGCACCCTGCCGATCCGTCGCATCTGGTGTACCCCGACGGGCGGCGCACCTCGATGCTCGACGCCGTGCGCGACGATCCGGAGCGGCTGCTCGGCCCCGACCGCAGCGGCCACTGGGACGCGACCCTGCCGTTCCTGCTCAAGGTGCTCGCCGCCGACGAGCCGCTGTCGCTGCAGGCGCACCCGAGTGCCGAGCAGGCGCTGGCCGGGTTCGCCCGCGAGGACGCGGCGGACATCGCGCGCGACGCTCCCGACCGCAACTACCGCGACCCCAACCACAAGCCCGAACTGCTCTGCGCGCTCTCGGAGTTCCACGCGCTCGTCGGTTTCCGGGACCCGGCGGCGACAGTCCGGCTGGTGCACGCGCTCGACGTCCCGGAGCTGGCGGGCCACGCCGAGCTGCTCGCAGCGCAGCTCGACGCCGACGGCCTGCGCGCGCTGTTCACCACCTGGATCACGCTGCCGCAGTCGATGCTGGACACGCTCGTGCCCGCGCTGCAGGAGGGCTGCGTCCGGCTGGCCCGGGACGCCGACCTCGGTGCCGAGTTCCGGGCCGAGGTGTGCACCGTGCTGGAGCTGTCCGAGCGCTACCCCGGCGACGCGGGTGTGCTGGCCGCGCTGCTGCTCAACCGCGTCACGCTGGCGCCGGGCGAGGCGCTGTTCCTGCCGGCCGGCAACCTGCACGCCTACCTGTCCGGGGCCGGCATCGAGCTGATGGCGAACTCCGACAACGTGCTGCGCGGCGGCCTGACGTCCAAGCACGTCGACGTCGCGGAGCTGCTGCGGGTGCTCGACTTCGTCGCGGCTCCGCCACCGATATGCACCGGTCGACCCGACAGCGGTTGGATCTGCTACGACACTCCGGCCGAGGAGTTCCTGCTGCGTCGCTGGGAGGGCAGCTCCGCCGCTCCAGTCGCCGTGCCCGACGGGGGTCCGCGGATCCTGCTGTGCACGGCCGGCGCGGCGTGCGTCCGGTCGGCGGGCGTCGACCTGGAGATCCCCCGCGGTGCGTCGCTCTGGCTGGCCGGGGTGGACCGCGGGGTCACGGTGCACGCTCGCGTGGAGGGCACGCAGCTGTTCCTGGCCAGCGACGGTCTCAACCCCTGACCGCAGGCCGATCAGGTGGTGTGGCAAGTGTCCTGGTAGGGGAGCCCTGGGATGTAGCGGGCCCACTCGTCTGGGTCGAGCCCGCCTCTGGTGATGGAGCAGGCCCGCTCTACGACGTGGTCTCGGACCTGGTTGCGGTCGTCGGTCACGTCCCAGAGGATCACACGATTGTCGGTGCTGGCGGTGGCCAGGAGCGCCCCGTCCGGGGCGAACGCCACCGAGGACACCGAGCCGGTGTGGCCGGTGAGGGGCGGGTCGCGACGGCGGGGTTGGGCCGGGTCGGTGACGTCCCACAGGACCGCTGTGCCGTCGGCGCTGGCGGTGGCCAGGCTGGCCCCGTCCGGAGCGAACGCCACCGAGTTCACCGAGTCGGTGTGGGCGGTGAGCGGCCGGACGAGGATGCGAGGCTGAGCCAGGTCGTCGCTGAGGTCCCAGAGGATCATCGTGTTGTCGGCGCTGGCGGTGGCCAGGGTGGCACTGTCCGGGGCGAACGCTACCGAGAGCACCGAGCCGGTGTGGCGGGTCAGCGGTGGCCCGAGTCGGCGGGGCTGCGTCGGGTCGGCGAGGTCCCAGAGGATCACCGTTCCGTCGACGCCTGCGGTGGCCAGGGTGGCACCGACCGGGGCGAACGCCACCGAGAGCACCGAGCCGGCGTGGCCGGTCAGCGGTGACTCGAGCCGGCGGGGTTGGGTCGGGTCGGTGCGGTCCCAGAGGATCACCGTCCCGTCGAAGCCGGCGGTGGCCAGGGTCTTCCCGTCCGGGCTGAACGCCACCGCGTTCACCGAGCCGGTGTGGCCGGTCAGCGGTGGCCCGATGGGGCGGGGCTGGGTCCGGTCGGTGAGGTCCCAGAGGATCACCGTTCCGTCGACGCCGGCGGTGGCCAGGGTCCTCCCGTCCGGGCTGAACGCCACCGCGTTCACCGAGCCGGTGTGGTCGGTCAGCGGTGGTCCGAGCCGGCGGGGTTGGGTCGGGTCGGTGCGGTCCCAGAGGATTACCGTCCCGTCGAAGCCGGCGGTGGCCAGGGTCCTCCCGTCTGTGGTGAACGCCACTGTGTACACCGAACTGGTGTGGCCGGTGAGAGTGTCGGCGTAGCGGGTCGTGGCGAGGGTGGTGACCAGATTGACGTAGGTGTCGTCGCTGGGTTGGATGTACTGGGCGGCGATACCGAGCTGCAGTGCGGTGCGCGGGTCGGCAACCCGGATGGCATCGGCTTGGGCGACGAGCTGGCCAGCGGTGGCACCCCGCTGCTGTTCCTGCGCGATGCCGAGCTGGTAGAACGTGACACTCACTGCAACTAGAGCGATGAACAGTACCGCCAGAACGGCGGCGTCTCGCCTGCGGCGGAAACGGTCGCGACGGATGCTGGCGTGCAGGAACTGCCTGGCTTTCAGGCTGAGTTCGACGCGTTCGGAGACCAGTACCTTCCACCGGAGCCACCACCGTGACCAGCGTCGTTGCGGTGCGGTTGCCTCGGACGGGACGTTCTGCCGGAGCCGGGCTCCGGTGTCGGTCACGGCAGCGGCGAGTTGCCCACCCATCCACAACCGGGCAGGGTGGCGGTCGTTGTCGTGCCATTCACCGGCCGCACGCTCCACGGCGCGGCGGGCCCGCAGTGCCGTCACGTTCCTCGCGATGGCGTCGGCGAGTGGGGGCCAGGCGGAGAAGAACGCCTCGTGGGCGACCCCGATCACGACGGCGCCGTTTTCGGTGTCGGTGCTCAGAAGTCGCCGCGTGACGAAGACGCTCAGCTCGGCGACCACCGGACCGGGCAGCTCGTCGCGGTTGACGCGCCAGCGGATGGGGCGGTCGTGCTCGTCGACGGTGACCAGCCGCAGCAGCCCGCCGATCACCTTCTCGCGGCTCCGGCCGCCGACGGCGACCGCTTCGGCCAGGGCCGCGTTGGCCTGGTGGGTCAAGGCACCTCGCACCCCGCCGAGCTGGTCGTAGCGTGTGGTCGAGAGCTGGCCGCCGCGGGGGATGCCGTCGGTGAGCTGGGCCAGGGTGAACGCCAGCAGTGGCAGTGCTTCGCCGGTGTCGGTGTCCTCGACCAGTCGGTCTGTCAGGGTGTCGTCCAGGGTGATCCCGGCCATCTGGGCGGGCCTTTCGATCACTGCACGGAGAGCGTCGCGGCGTAGTGGGCGCAGCGTGTAGGTGAAGGTGGGCAGTGCTGCCAGACCGGGGTCGAGCAGGAGTTGGTCGAGAAACTCCGGGCTCAGCGTGGCCACCACCTGCACCGGACCGGTGAGCGCCGGGCGCAGCAGCTCGGCGAACCTCGTCCGTTCGGCGGGAGCGCTCTGGGTGAGTAGCTCCTCGAACTGGTCGGCCACGATCAGCAGGCGTTGCTGTGGACCGGTGGGGGCGGCAAGGAGCAGCTCGTCGGTCAGCGAGGTCAGTCCGCGCTGGCCGAGTCGGTGGTGGACGTGTTCCACCGTCCAATCGAGGCCGACCCGCCGTGCGGCGGCGGCCAGTTCTCGAGCCAGCGCCGCGACCGGATCTGCCCCCGGCACGATCGGCGACAGCGTCGACCAGCCCGACTCGCGGGCAAGCACCGGCACCAGACCGGCGCGTACCAGCGAGGACTTGCCACTCCCCGACGGGCCCACCACCAGTAGCGCGGACGTCTCGGCCGCGGAGCGCAGCAGCTCGGTGAGCTGCTTGACCTCCTCGGTTCGGCCGAAGAACACCCGGTGCTGGTCGGCGTCGAACGGGCGCAACCCCGGGAACGGGGAACGATCGTCGGGCCAGCCCGCGCCGCCGGCGGCATCGACCCGGCGCAGCGCCTCGTTCAGCGCGGCACGCGCGGCGTCTGGATCCGCGGTCATGCTGGTGAACTGCACGTCGGTCAGCAGTGGATGGGTCACCTCCGGTCCGGCGCGCATCGGCAACAGCCTGCTGCCCCGCGACTGGGCGGTGGCGATCTCGGCCGTGCACCAGATGGACGTCAGGTAGGCCGGGGTGACCACGCAGACCACCGCGTCGGCCCACCGCAGCCGCTCGAGCAGCCGCTGCCGCCACCGATCGCCGACCGCGATGCCGTCGCGTAGATCCTGAGCCAGGAACACCTCGTGGCTGGCACTGATCAACCACCGGTGTACCTCGCAGGCCAGCCCGTTATCCGTGTTGGCATAGCTGACGAAGACCCTGGCCACCGCACCTCCCCGTCGGCGCCACGACCGAGTGTACCGACCCTGCTGATTCCGTTGGATCGGTCACTGCGCCTTCTCGACGTCAGTCGCCCCTGGTGCGCAGGTGTCCTGATAGGACAGATCCAGATCCGAGATGTAACGGGTCCACTCGTCAGGACTGAGCCCGCCGTCGGCGATGGAACAGGCGCGCGCCACCGCGTGCTCCCGGACGTCGTTGAGACCCCTGAGGTTCCACAGGGTCACCTTGTCGTCGGAGCTGGTGATCTTCAGGGCCGTTCCGTCGGGGGCGAACGCCACCGAGGTCACCGGGCTGGTGTCGGCGGTGGGGAGTGGGCTGAGGCGGCGGGCCTGGGTCCGGTTGGTGATGTCCCACAAGATCGTCGTGCCGTCGCGGCTACCGGTGGCCAGGATCGTTCCGGTCGGGTCGAACGTCGTCGATTCCACCGTGTTGATGCGGCCGGTCAGCGGTGACCAGGATCGGCTGGGTTGGTCTGTGTCGGTCAGGATCACCGTGTCGTTCCTGATCTCTGCGGTCACGGTCGTCCCGTTCTGGGAGAGTTCCGTCGAGGGCGCCCAGTTGATGTGATCAGTGGGGAGCAGGTTGATCCTGCGGGGTTGGGCCGGGTTGGTGGTATTCCACAGGATCACCGTTTTGTCCACGCTGGCGGTAGCCAGGGTCGCCCCGTCGGAGGTGAACGCTGCGGAGTTCACCTGGCCGGTGTGGCCGGCCAGCGGTAGCCCGAGCTGGCGGGGTTTGGCCGGGTCTCTCATGTCCCACAGGGTGACCGTGTCGTTAGCGTCGGCGGTGGCCAGCGTCGTCCCGTCCGGGGTGAACGCCAGCGAGGACACCGAGTCGGTGCCTTCGGTGGGGAGAGTACCGAGGCGGTTGGGCAGCGCCGGGTCGGTGATGTCGCGCAGGGTGACTGTGCCGTTGGTGTCGGCGGTGGCGGCCAGGGTCGTCCCCTCCGGGGTGAACGTCACCGAGGACACCGAGCCGGTGCCTTCGGTGGGGAGGGCGTCGAGGATGGTGGGCTGAGCCGGGTCGGTGATGTCGCGCAGGGTGATCGTGCCGTTGGCGTCGGCGGTGGCCAGGATCGTCCCGTCCGGGCTGAACGTCACCACGAGTACTGAGCTGGTGTGGTCGGTCAGTGGCGACCCGAGCATGCGGGGTTGAGCCGGGTCGGTCACGTCCCACAGGATGACGGTGCTGTCGGTGCTGGCGGTGGCCAGGATCGTTCCGTTCGGGGTGAACGCCACCGAGTTCACCGGGCTGATGTGGCCGCTCAGCGGTGCTCCGAGCGGGCGGGGTTGAGCCGGGTCGGTGAGGTTCCACAGGATCACCGTGCCATCGGTGCTGGCGGTGGCCAGGGTCGTCCCATCGGGGGTGAACGCCATCGCGACCACCGAGCCGTCGTGGCCGGTCAGCGGCGGCCCGAGCATGCGGGGTTGAGCCGGTTCTGTCACGTCCCGCAGGACCACTGCGCCGTCGATGTCACCGGTGGCCAGGGTCGTCCCGTCCGGGGTGAACGTCACCGAGCTGGTCGGGTCGGTGAGGGCGCCGGCGTAGCGGGTCGTGCTGAGGGTGTTGACCAGCCCGGCACGGGTCTCGCCGCCGGGTTGGATGTGGTGGGCGGCGATACCGAGTCGCAGCGCGGTGCGTGGATCGGTGTCCCGGATGGCCTCGGCTTGCGCGACGAGTTGGCGGGCGACGGCGATCCGCTGCTGCTCCTGCGCGGCGCCTTGCTGCTCGACCGCAACAACGACGGCAACCAGGGCAAGGACCAGCAGTACCGACAGGATGGTGGTGTTGCGCCTGCGCTGGGAGCGGTCGCGCCGCATGCTGGTGTGCAGGAACTGACGAGCCTGGTCGCTGAGGTCGACGCGATCGGTGACCACGGTGTGGTGGCGGCGCGGCCACCAGGGCGGGGGTCTGCGCTGAGGTGCTGCGTCGGTCGGTGCTGTTCCGGTGCCGATGCGGGCACCGGTGTCGGTAACCGCGGTGGTGAGCTGGCTGCCGCTCCACAACCGGGACGGGGGACGTTCGCTGTCGTGCCAGTCACGGGCAGCGTGCTCGACGGCGCGGCGGGCCCGCAGGGCCGAGGCCGAGGCGGTGACGGCATCGGCGAGCGGGGGCCAGGCGCACAGGAACGCCTCGTGGGCGACGCCGATGACCACGATGCCGTTGTCGGTGTCGGTGCTCAGCAGCCGCCGCGCCACGAAGGTGTCCAGCTCGGCGACCACCGGATCGGGCAGTTCGTCGCGGTTGACCCGACAGCGGGTGGGGCGGCCGTGCTCGTCGACGGTGACCAGCCGCAGCAGTCCGGTAACCACTTGCTTGCGGCTCCGTCCGCCTACGGCGACGGCGTCGGCCAGGGCAGCGTTGGCCTGATGGGTAAGGGCACCTTGCACCCCGCCGAGCTGGTCGTAGCGTGTGGTCGCCAGTCGCCCGCCGCGGGCGACCCCCTCGGCGAGCTGGGCCAGGGTGAACGCCAGCAGCGGCAACGCCTCCCCGGTGTCGGTGTCCTCGACCAGCCGGTCGACCAGGCCCTCGTCCACGTCGATCCCGGCCAGACCGGCGGGTTTCTCGATCACTGCGCGCAGCGCTTCATGGCGTAGTGGGCGCAGTGTGTAGGTGTTCGTGGGCAGGGTGGCCAGGTCGGGGTCGGCCAGCATCTGGTCGAGGAACTCCGGGCTCAGCGTGGCCACCACCTGCACCGGACCGGTCAGTGCTGGGCGTAACAACTCGGCGAAGCGAGCCCGCTCGGAGGGTGCGGCCTGGGTGAGCAGCTCCTCGAACTGGTCGATCACGATCAGCAGGCGTCGCCGCGGACCGTCTCGGGCGGCGAGCAGCAGTTCGTCAGCCAGCTCGGTCAGGCGGCCGTTGTCGAGCCGCTGGCGTACTCGCCGCACCGTCAGGTTCAGGCCTGCCTCCCGGGCTGCGACAGCCAGTTCCCGGGCCAGCGCCGCGACCGGATCGGCCCCCGGCACGATCGGCGGCAACGTCCACCAGCCGGGCTCGCTGGCGATGACCGGCACCAGCCCGGCGCGGACCAGCGAGGACTTGCCGCCCCCCGACGGGCCCACCACCAGCAATGCCGCACCCCTGGCGTGCTCGGCCGGCGACCGCACCAGGGTGACGAGCTCCTTGGTCTCCTCGGTACGCCCGAAGAACACCCGATGCTGGTCGGTCTCGAACGATCGCAACCCCGGGAACGGGGAACAGTCCTCCGGCCAGACCAGATCGACCAGGCGCAACGCCTCGACCAGAGCGGGACGGGCCGCGGCCGGGTCCTGCGTCAGGTCGGTGTGCTGGACAGTCGTCAGCAGCGGGTGTGTCACGCCCGGCTCGGCTTTGACGGGCAGCAGCCGGCTGCCCCGGGCCCGGGCGGTCGCGATCTCGGCTGCACACCACACTGACCCCAGGTAGGCCGAGGTGACCAGGCAGACCACCGCATCGGCCCGTTGCAGCTCGTCGTGCAGCCGCTGCTCCCACTGCTCGCCGACCGTGATGCCGTCATGCAGGTCTCGAGCCAGGAACACCTCATGGCCGGCCTCGATGAGCCACCGGTACACCTTGCTGGCCACCGCGAGATCCTCACGGGCATGGCTGACGAATACCCTGGCCACCACATCTCCCCGTCGGCGCCACGACCGGATGATCGGATGCCACCGGTCCCGTAGCCTGCCGTCACATACAGGATGGCAGACGGTCGCTGGGCCTGCCCCTGCCGCGTTTTCCTCTCGACGAGGTGTCACCTCCGTGACGTGCTGGGCAGGCGGCCTCGCGGGGACCGGAAGCCGCTAGGGTCACAGCGGATCAGGTTCGTGGGGCGAGGGGAGTGCAGTGGCGGCGAGCGGTGGAACCCGGGCGATCGTGGCGGCGCTGCTGGCCAACGCCAGCATCGCGATCGCCAAGTTCGTCGGCTACCTGATCACCGGGTCGTCGTCGATGCTGGCGGAGTCGGTGCACTCGGTGGCTGACACGTCCAACCAGGGTCTGCTGCTGCTCGGCGGGTACCGGGCCAAGCGGGTGGCCACGCCGGAGCACCCGTTCGGCTACGGTCGGGACCGCTACTTCTACTCGTTCGTGGTCGCCCTGCTGCTGTTCACGCTCGGCTCGGTCTTCGCGCTCTATGAGGGCATCCACAAGCTGGCCGAGTCCGAGCCGCTGACCTCGCCGATCGTCGCCGTCGTGATCCTCCTCCTCGCGATCGGGCTGGAGTCGATCTCCTTCCGCACCGCGATCGTCGAGTCCCGTCCGCTGAAGGGTTCGCGCACCTGGTGGCAGTTCATCCGCCAGTCCACGGTGCCGGAGCTACCGGTGGTGCTGCTGGAGGATCTCGGTGCGCTGGTCGGGCTCGTGCTGGCCCTGCTCGGCGTCGGGTTGACAGTGCTCACCGACAACCCGGTGTTCGACGCGCTGGGAACGATCTCGATCGGCGTGCTACTGGGCGTCATCGCGATCATCTTGATCATCGAGATGAAGAGCCTGCTCATCGGCGAGGGCGCCGCGGTTCCGGTGCTCGCCACGATCATCTCCAGGCTGGAGTCCGGCGCCGTCTCGCGGGTGCTCCACATCAGGACCCAGTACCTCGGACCCGGGGAGCTGCTGGTGGCTGCGAAGATAGCGCTGACACCGGGCCTTCCCGTCGAGGAGGTCGCCCGCGCCATCGACGAGGCCGAGGCACGGGTCCGCACCGCGGTCCCGGATGCCAGGATGATCTACCTGGAGCCCGACCTCGACCGAGCCACCGTCACCAGCTGACGCGAGCCCGAACAACGCGGGCACGAACGGCGTTTCGTCGCTCAATCGTGACCGACTGGCCGCCGTCGGCGGACGCGATCCACGACACAGGGTGACGGTGCACCGAGCTCGCCGCATCCGTCGTAGGCTCAAACTAGATCCAGACGACCCGGCGTCGCGGCTGCTGCGGGTGGCGCCGACAGGGTAGAAGATGAGGTTTTCCTGACGTGTCATCCACCACAGATGCGTCCGCAGGCCGGGCACAGATCGCGGCGCGGACGCTTCGCACGGACCGGTGGTGGCTGCCACCGCTGGCCAACCTCGTCGGACTCACCGCGTGGGTCGTCTACGCGACGGTCCGGGCGTTCGAGCAGGACGGCTACTTCGTTGAGCAGTACAACTACCTGACGCCGTTCTACTCACCGTGCGTGTCCCGTGGCTGCGTCGAGGAGGCGGCGCACTTCGGACGGTTCCTGCCCGACGTCTGGTGGTTGCCCTACGCTGCGCTCTCGTTGCCGTTCCTGCTGCTGTTCCGGTTCACCTGCTACTACTACCGCAAGGCCTACTACCGGGCCTTCTGGCTCTCGCCGCCGGCCTGCGCCGTGGCCGAGCCACACCGGCGCTACACCGGGGAGACGCGGTTCCCGCTGCTGGGCCAGAACCTGCACCGCTACTTCTTCTACGCCGCCGTGATCATCTCGGCGATCAACACCTACGACGCGATCCTGGCGTTCCGCACCGCGGACGGCGAGTTCGGCCTGGGGCTGGGCAACTTCGTCCTGCTCGGCAACGTGATCGCGCTCTGGGCGTACACCCTGTCGTGCCACTCCTGCCGCAGCATCATCGGCGGCAGGCTGAACCACTTCTCCCAGCACCCGCTGCGCTACCGGCTGTGGGTCCAGGTCTCGGCGCTCAACGGCCGGCACATGCAGCTGGCCTGGCTCACGCTGGGGACGTTGGCCGTCACCGACTTCTACGTTCTTGCAGTGTCGGTGGGCTGGATCCCCGACCTGCGGCTGGTCAACTGAGGTGAACAACGATGACTGAGATCGAGCGATACTCCTACGACGTCGTCGTCATCGGTGCCGGGGGCGCGGGGCTGCGGGCCGCGATCGAGGCCCGCATGCAGGGCAAGCGGACGGCGATCATCTCGAAATCGCTGTTCGGCAAGGCGCACACCGTGATGGCCGAGGGCGGTTGTGCCGCGGCGATGGGGAACGTCAACAGCCACGACAGCTGGCAGGTCCACTACCGCGACACCATGCGCGGCGGGAAGTTCCTCAACAACTGGCGGATGGCCGAGCTGCACGCCAGGGAGGCGCCCGACCGCGTCTGGGAGCTGGAGACCTACGGCGCGCTCTTCGACCGCACGCCCGAGGGGAAGATCAGCCAGCGCAACTTCGGCGGGCACACCTACCCGCGGCTCGCACACGTCGGTGACCGCACCGGGCTGGAGATGATCCGCACCCTGCAGCAGAAGATCGTCTCGTTGCAGCAGGAGGACCACGCGGCCACGGGCGATTACGAGGCCAGCATCCGGGTCTTCCACGAGACCACGGTCACCGAGCTCTTCACGGCCGACGGCGCGATCGCCGGGGCGTTCGGCTACTACCGCGACACCGGCGGGTTCGTCCGCTTCGATGCCCCCGCCGTCATTCTCGCCACCGGCGGGATCGGCAAGAGCTACCAGGTGACGTCCAACTCCTGGGAGTACACCGGCGACGGCCACGCGCTGGCCCTGCGCGCGGGTGCCACCCTGATCAACATGGAGTTCCTGCAGTTCCACCCGACCGGCATGGTGTGGCCGCCGTCGGTGAAGGGGATCCTGGTCACCGAGAGTGTCCGCGGGGACGGCGGGGTGCTGCGCAACGCCGAGGGCAAGCGCTTCATGTTCGACTACATCCCCGACGTGTTCAAGGAGCAGTACGCCACGTCCGAGGCCGAGGGCGATCGCTGGTACGCCGACCAGGAGAACAACCGCCGCCCCCCGGAGCTGCTCCCGCGTGACGAGGTCGCCCGCGCGATCAACACCGAGGTCAAGGCCGGGCGGGGCAGCCCGCACGGCGGCGTCTTCCTCGACATCGCCTCGCGGCTGTCACCCGAGGAGATCCGCAAGCGGCTGCCCTCGATGTATCACCAGTTCCGGGAGCTGGCCGACGTCGACATCACCCGGGAGTCGATGGAGGTCGGCCCGACCTGCCACTACGTGATGGGTGGGGTCGAGGTCGAGCCCGACTCCGCGATGTCGACGGTGCCGGGCCTGTTCGCGGCAGGGGAGTGCGCCGGCGGCATGCACGGCTCCAACCGGCTCGGCGGCAACTCGCTGTCGGACCTGCTGGTGTTCGGCCGCCGCGCCGGCGCCGGTGCCGCGGCCTACGTCGACGGGCTCGCGGGCGTCGTCCCGGCCGTGCACGTCGAGGACGTCGCCGAGGCCCAGCGACGCGCGCTGCTGCCGTTCTCCAGTGCCACCGAGGGCGGTGAGAACCCGTTCGTGGTGCACCTGGAGTTGCAGAAGACGATGAACGACCTGGTCGGCATCATCCGCAAGGCCGAGGAGATGGAGCTGGCGCTCAAGGCGCTGCGCGACCTCGCGGTCCGCACCCGGAGCGTCAGCGTCGTGGGCCGCCGCGAGTTCAACCCGGGCTGGCACCTCGCGTTGGATCTGCGCAACATGCTGCTCGTGTCGCTGTGCGTGGCCCGGGCCGCGCTGGAGCGCCAGGAGAGCCGGGGAGGGCACACTCGCGACGACTACCCGGTGCTGGACTCCGACTGGCGCAACGTGCTGCTGGTGCTGTCGGCCCGCGGTGAGGACGGCGTCGAGCTGGCGCGCCAGAAGCAGGTACCGATGCGAGCCGAGCTGCTGGACCTGTTCGAGCTCGACGAGCTGAAGAAGTACTACACCGGCGACGAGCTGGGCGGTCACAGAGCTGGTGCCACGGGCGCCGGGAAGGCGATGCAGTGAGCTACGACGCCCATTTTCGCGTCTGGCGCGGCGACTCCGAGGCCGGCGAGCTGGTCGACTACCCGGTGGAGGTGAACGAGGGCGAGGTCGTCCTCGACATCATCCACCGGCTGCAGCAGACCGCGGCGAACGACCTCGCCGTGCGCTGGAACTGCAAGGCCGGCAAGTGCGGCTCCTGCAGCGCCGAGATCAACGGCCGTCCGCGGCTGATGTGCATGACGCGGATGTCCACCTTCGCCGAGGACGAGGTCATCACCGTCACGCCGTTGCGGGCGTTCCCGGTGGTCCGGGACCTCGTCACCGACGTCTCGTTCAACTACACCAAGGCCCGCGAGATCCCCAGCTTCGCGCCGCCGCCGGATCTGGAGCCCGGCGAGTACCGGATGGCCCAGGTCGACGTGGAGCGCAGCCAGGAGTTCCGCAAGTGCATCGAGTGCTACCTGTGCCAGAACACCTGCCACGTGGTGCGTGACCACGAGGAGAACAAGGAGAACTTCGCTGGCCCGCGCTACCTGATGCGGATCGCGGAGCTCGACATGCACCCCCTCGACGTCGCGGACCGGCAGCAGGAGGCGCAGTCCGAGCACGGTCTCGGCTTCTGCAACATCACCAAGTGCTGCACCGAGGTGTGCCCGGAGAACATCAAGATCACCGACAACGCGCTCATCCCGCTCAAGGAGCGCGTGGTCGACCGCAAGTACGACCCGCTCGTCTGGCTGGGCAACAAGATCCGCCGCCGCTGACGCGCCCGTGCGCGGAAATCGTCGCCCTGGCGACGATTTCCGCGCACGAGGTGCGATCACCCTTACGGTACGCTGTGTGTCTGTTCACCCGAACGGCCCGGCTCTGTGGCCTCAAGATCCCGTGACGTCACCGCTGGGTGCTCGTTGAAGCCAGCGGGACGCGGTGACGTCGTTCCGTCCGCGCGCACCTGGAGAATGACGATGACGATGACGCCTGCCGCCCCGCCCTTGCGCCCGGCGCAGACCTCGGTCTCCCGCATCGCGCCCACCGGCGCACCGGTCGAGCTGACCGTGCCGGCGTCGTTCGGCGAGTACCGCTGGTACGGCAACACCCGCTTCGTCGGTCCCCGGACGGCCCGGCAGTTCTTCCTCGCACCCGCGGGCGAGCACCGTGCGATCCCGACGCACCTGCTACCCGGCGCACGGGAGCGCCGCCAGTCCCTGCGCGGCTTCGATGCTGTCGTGTTCGAGGCACCGGACCGCTCCGACTCCGCGCTCGTGCTCGCCGGCCCGCAGCACGAAGCCACCACGTGGTTCGGTGGCCCGGCGCCGGACGCGGCCGGCATGAACGCCCTGCTCTCGACGTTCCGGTTCGCCGACTCGCCCCAGGGCGCCACGCTCGTGCCGACCTCCGATCTGCTCGTCCGCCAGGGCGACGTGGCGCTGATCGGGCACAACGACATGTCGACGCTGCTGGTGCGACGCTCGGCCGACGTGCTGGCGACGCTGCCGGAGTGGTCCGGGTTCGGCCTGCCGGGCGGCGAGCTGTGGCGCGCCGGGCGTGTCCTCGACGATCGGCAGGCGTCCCTCGTCGCGGGCACCCCCCACGAGTGGCGCTACCTCCTCGCCGGCGACAGCGTCGCGATGGATCTGGTGTTCCTCGGTCCCGAGTCCGGGATGCCCACGATGGCGATGGGCGAGCCCCAGGTCGTCGAGGCGCTCGCCACGTTCACCGGCCGTTGGGCGGCCTGAGCGGTGTCCGTCAGCCTGGCTGTTGCGCTGCTGGCGCTGCTCGTCGCGCTCTTCGCGCTGGTGGCGCTCGTCGCGGTGTACGCGCGGGTGCGCGCGTTGGAGGCGGGCCGGGCGGGCGCGCTGTCCGGCTATGCCGCCCTCGTCGGACGCCCGGCGCCGGCGGCGGTCCGGCCGCGGGCGGGGGAGCGGGTGAGCGTCGTCGCGGTGCTCGACGCGGACTGCGCGCTCTGCCACGGCGTGTGGGACGCCCTCGTGAGCAGTGCCGGGGATCCGACGGCGCGGTTCGTCGCGCTCGTCGACCGGCCCGCGGAGTTCACAGTCGACCCGGCTGGCCGCGCTGAGCTGCTGGCCGACGTCACCGCCAGGGCCGACCTGTTCGAGGGCTACTCACCGACGGTGCTGGTCGTGGACGCGGCCGGCGACGTGACCCATCGCAGTTTCGTCTATGCCGACACCGACCTGCGCGAGCTGATGCAGCGACACCTGACCACGGGCCAGCTGACCAAGCAACGCCAAACCAAGGGACAAGAGGTGACCCGGGCATGACTCGCCTGGACGAGATCCCCGCCACGTTCGAACCACCGGCCGACGCCCGGCCCAGCGAGGTGGTCGCGCGCATCCGGGCGATCCGGCCGGACCGACGCGCCGTGTTCCGCGGGCTCGTGATCGGTGCCGCCGCGACCGCGCTGGTACCACTGGACTGGTATCTCACGCGCCGCGAGGCGTCCGCACAGCCGGACGACTCGGCCGGCGACGACAAGTCGGAGCACCTGACCTGCGAGCCGGAGAGCTACGAGGAGCAGGCCAACAACTGGCCCGCGAGCGGTCCGGCGGTGTGCGTGGGTGGGTACCGGCGCGGTTCCTTCCCCTGCACCGACGGCTACCACCGCGAGGGTTCGTACGAGGCGAACGGCGAGCAGTTCGAGTCGACGCGGCTGACGACGAACTGCGAAGGCAAGAACGCCTGGCGCTGGAACGGCTACCGCTGTTCCGACGCGATGACCACCACGATCTTCACCGACGGCACCCACTACCGCGGCGTGACGGTCGCCGCGTGCGAGCTGCCCGCCGTCCGGAGCTTCGGCAGTGGCGACCCGTCCCGTCCGCGTAGGTTCATCCCCAGCATGGGCATGGGGCTGCGCTCGATGATCGGCCGCTGAGCGGGCGGCCGTGAAATCCTCCTCCGGCCGCTTGCGACCGCGGTGGCTGCTGCACCCGCTCGTGGTCACGTTGCTGCTGCTCGTGACGGGTGCTCTCGCGAGCGTCGCGGTGACAACGGCGCTGCGGGATCCGGCGGCGGCCGGTGCGCTGCTGCTGCTCGTCACCGTGGCGGGCGCGGCGGCCGGGTTCGCCAACTCCGGCAGCACTTGAAGCCACAACTCGGCGTTCCTGCTGAGCGCGTCGGTCTGGCGCGACAGACCCGTGATCCGGTACTTCGGCACCGGCCTGCTTCTCGGGGCGGTACTGGTGGCGTTCGTGGCCGCTGTGCTCGGCGCGCTGCCGCAGGCGCTGGTGCCCGCGCCCATCCGGTGGGTGCTGTTCGGTGTGGTCGCGTTGCCGGTGCTGCTGCGCGAGTGCGGGCTGGCGCGGTTCCCGGTGCCGCAGAACGCCCGGCTGGTGCCCGAGGGCGTGGCACAACTCCGGGAGTGGGGGGCGCTGCAGTTCGGGTTCGAGATGGGTACCGGGATGCGCACCTACTCCCCGTCGGCGCTGCCGCACCTGGCGCTGGTGGCGATCGTGCTCGTCGTGCCCTTTCCGGCGGCGTTCGTGCTGGCCGCGGGCTTTGCCGCGGGGCGGCTGGCAATGCCGCTGCTGTCGAACGCGTGGAGCACCGACGGGGCCTGGACACAGCTGTGGTCGCGGTCCGAGCGGGTCGTCCGGCCGTTGCTGGCCCTCACCTGCACGGGCGCGCTGCTCGCTGCGATGCTCGCAGTGTGAAGATCGCTGAGGTGGTCGTCGTGTACGACGTCTCCTGCCCGACCTGTTCGTCGATCGCTCGCGAGCTGCCCGACCTGCTGCGGGTGCCGGTGAAGGTCCGCTCCTGCGCCGACCCGCAGCTCGCCCGCACCTACCCGACGCTGCGGGCGTCCGTGCGCACCTGCGCCAGGCCGGCGCTGGGTACGGTGCGCCACGACGGGTCGGTGCGCTGGTGGCCCGGGCTCACCGGGACGCTCGGTGTCCTGCCGGTTGTGCGTCCGGGTGGGCTTCGCGAGGCCGTGAGGGTGCTCTGGACGGCGTTCCGGGCCCGGCGCTGACGGCGCTCGCGGTGTCCGGCGAGGCAGGGCGCTCGACCGTCCCGGCCCACACCGCCGCAGCTCCGACCGTGACGAGTGCGGCGCCGAGCACGTGCAGTGCCACCAGAACCTCGGGTACGCCGAGGGCGTACTGCACGCCACCCAGGGCGCCCTGCGCGCCGACGACGGCGACGAGCGCGGCGTAGCGGCGCCGCAGCCGCCGGGGGGCGGACACCGCGACCAGGGCGAACCCGAGGCCCACGAGCAGGCCGAGGTAGGCGAACAGCAGGTGGGCGTGCAGCGCCGCGACCGTGGGCACGCCGACACCGAGCCGGGGTGTCGCCGCGTCCCCGGCGTGCGGTCCGGCGGCCGTGACGAAGGTGCCCGCGACGAGCAGCCCGGCGAGCACCACCGTGGCGGTGGCGACCAGCCCGCGCACCGGGCCGCCCACCACCGGGCGCGGTGGACCGTCGCCGTCGGTCGCGGCCTCGACGAGCTGTACGGCGAGCCACACCAGCACCATCGACACCATGAAGTGGATCGCGACGGTCCACCAGGCCAGCCCGGTGCGCACCAGGATCCCGCCGAGCACCGCCTGGGCGACGACGCCGAGCGGCTGGACGGTCGCGAGCCGGGTGAGCCGCGGCCGGTGCGGGCGGGTGTTCAGTGCCGCGAGCAGGCAGGCGCCCGCGACCAGCACCACGACGAAGGTCAGCAGCCGGTTGCCGAACTCGATCCACTGCGTCAGCGCGGCGACCTCGGGGTGCGGTTCCGGGACCAGGCTCCCGGGGAAGCACTCGGGCCACGTCGGGCAGCCCAACCCCGAGCCCGTCACCCGTACCACCGACCCGGTGACCGCAATCCCCCCCTGCGCAACGACCGCCGCGATCCCCAGCCCCCGCATCACCCCCCCCGACGTCCCAGCAAAACGCCCAGTCACAGCCACGCCCTCATCGTAGGCTCGCCCACCTCGCACACCGAGTGGCGTCCTCGCACACCGCCGGACGTATGCGAGGACCCCACTGGGTGTGCGAGGTCGAGTTGTCCACAGGTTGTGGTGTTCGGGTCCGGTGGGTGGGGTGGTGGGGGAGGGTGGGGGTGTGGAGCTGGGGGGCGGTGGTATGCAGTGGCGGCGGGACCTGCTCGTTGCCGGGTTCACCGCGGACGAGGTGCGGCAGCGGCTGCGGTCCGGTGAGCTTGTGGGCGTGCGCCGCGGTGCCTACCTGCCCGCCGGAGAGTTCCCGACCGAACGGGTCGCCCACCATGTGCTGCTCGTGCGTGCCGCGTTGGCCGAGCTCGCCCGGGACGCGGTGGTCAGCCACGTGTCGGCGGCCGTGCTTCACGGCCTGCCGATCTGGGCCACCCCACTCGACCGCGTGCAGGTGACCCGCTCCCGCCGCTCCGGGGGAAGACTCGCCGCTGCCCTGCATGTGCACGCTGCACCGCTGGATCCCGACGAGGTGGTCGTCATCGGTGACGTGGGTGTGACCTCGCTGGCGCGCACCGTCGTTGACCTGGCCCGGACGCTACCGTTCGAGCAAGCCGTCGTGATCGCCGACGCTGCGCTGTACCGCCGGCTGGTCACTCGCGCCAGCCTCGAGCAGGCGCTGGCGCGGTCGGTGCGTCGGCCGGGCAACCCGGCGGCTCGCCGAGTGATCGCGTTCGCCGACGGCCGCAGCGAGAGCGTTGGTGAGTCCCGCAGCAGAGTGGCGGTGCACCGGGCCGGGTTGCCAGCGCCCGTGCTGCAGTGGGAGGTGCGGTCTGGGACTGGCCGCGTGCTCGGGCGGGTGGACTTCGGCTGGCCGGAGCTGCGAACGGTGGGGGAGTTCGACGGCCGTGTCAAGTACGGACGGCTGCTGCGGCCCGGACAGGACCCTGGCGACGCGGTCTTCGAGGAGAAACGACGCGAGGACGCCCTCCGCGACGAGGACCTCCGAGTAACCCGCTGGACCTGGCACGACCTGGACAGCTTCGCCCCGGTGGCACAACGCCTCCGGCACGCCTTCCGACCAGCCTGAACCGACCTCGCACACCCAGTGGGGTCCTCGCACACCGCCGGACGTATGCGAGGACACCACTCGGTGTGCGAGGTCAGCGGAGCTTGACGGTGCGCGCCGCCAGGGTGCTTGCGGCGGCCGTCCAGGTGAGGAGGACGAGTAGCTGGGTGGGGGTGGGGGGTTGGGCGGCGGAGAGGGCGGCGCGGAGGGCTTCGGCCAGGGCGCCGGAGGGTAGGTATGCGCCCACCGTCGCCAGGGGAGCGGGGAGCTGACCCAGCGGGATGACGATGCCGCCGGCCAGCAGCAGCACGAACCACACCAGGTTGGCGACGGCGAGGGTGACCTCGGCCCGCAGCGACCCGCCCAGCAGGATCCCGAGCGACCCGAACGCGGCACAGCCCAGCAGCACCAGCAGCAGCGCCCAGCCCACCCCGCCCGGCTCGGGCTCCCACCCCAGCCCCACGGCGAGCACGGAGAGCACCACGGCCTGGATCGCGACGACCCCCAGCACGGCGACCAGCCGGCCGGCCACCAGCAGCCAGCGGGGGAGTGCGGTCGCGGCGAGGCGCCGGAGCACCCCGTAGCGGCGGTCGAAGCCCAGCGCGATGGCCTGTCCGGTGAACGCCGTGGACATGACCGCGAGTGCGAGCACGCCGGGGGCGACGGCGGCGATCCGCGGCCCCGGCAGCGGTACCACGTCGAGGACGCTCAGGCCGACCAGCAGCACCGCGGGGATGAGCAGCGTCAGCAGCACCTGTTCGCCGTTGCGCAGGGCCAGCCGCAGCTCGGTGCCCGACTGGGCGGCGAGCATCCGCAGCGGTGCTCCCGGGCCCGGGCGGGGGGTGAACGTCCCGGGTGCGAACCGGCCCGGCGACGTCACGAGCGCAGCTCCTTGCCGGTGAGCTCCAGGAAGACGTCCTCGAGGCTGCGCCGGGCGACCTGCACGTCGTCGGCCAGCGCTCCCTGCTCCGCGCACCAGGCCGTGATCGTCGACAGCACGGTGGGGTCGATGCGGCCCTGCACCACGTAGCGCCCCGCGATCGGCTCGGCAGCGCCGTACCCGGCGGGCAGGGCAGCGGTGAGGTCGTGCAGGTTCATCCCCGGACGGGCGCGGAACCGCAGCCCGTGCTGCTCGCCCGCCGCCGTGAGCGCCGCGGGCGTGCCCTGCGCGACGACCCGGCCGTGGTCGACGATCACCACGTGGTCGGCGAGCGCCTCGGCCTCCTCCATGAGATGGGTGGTCAGCAGCACGGCCACGCCGTCGCGGCGCAGCGCCTCGATCAGCTCCCAGACCAGCCTGCGGCCCTGCGGGTCCATCCCGGCGGTCGGCTCGTCGAGGAACACCAGCTCCGGGCGCCCGACGACGGCGCAGGCCAGGGCGAGCCGTTGCTGCTGGCCGCCGGAGAGTCGCTTGTAGGGGGTGCGGGCGCAGCCGTCGAGCCCGAGCACGGTGCTCAGCCAGTCGACGTCGAGGGGGTGCGCGGAGCAGGCGGCGACGACGTGCAGCATCTCCGCGGCGTGCACCCCCGGATAGGCGCCCCCGCCCTGGGGCATCACGCCGATGCGGGCGCGCAGGGCGTCGGGAGCTCCGGCCGGGTGGACGCCGAGAACCTGTACCTCGCCCGCGTCGGGGGCCACGAACCCCTCGCAGATCTCCACGGTGGTGGTCTTGCCCGCGCCGTTGGGGCCGAGCAGGGCCAGCACCGACGCGGCGGGCAGGTCCAGGTCGAGCCCGTCGACTGCGGTGGTGCGGCCGTACCGCTTCACCAACCCCCGAACCGAGACGGCGGGTGGCGGAGTGTTCACGACGGTCGAGTCTACCGACGGTAGAACGCGTCGACGTCGGCGCCGCTCTGCCCGGCGAGCTGCCTGAGCTGGGCGATGAGCACGATGACGAGGATCACGATCCCCGCCAGGATCGCCATGGGCAGCTGGTAGGCGCGGAAGCTGAAGTCCGCACCCGTGGGCGCCACCACCACAGCAAGCACGGCCGAGGCGGCCAGCGCGGCCCGCCGGTGGCTGGGCAGGGCCTGCGTCGCGGCCAGCGGTATGACCGCCCAGAGCAGGTACCAGGGGTGTACGACGGGCCCGAGCAGCACCACGGCGCCGAAGCCGACGCCCATCCCGGTCACCGGGTCGAGCCGACCCCGCAGGGTGGCCAGCAGCAGGCCGGCGACCAGCACGGCGGCGGCGAGCCCGCCGAGGCCGCGGGTGAGCGTCAACACGGAGTCGGTGTGGTCTCCGAGCCCGGTCAGGATGCCGACCTGACCGCTGAGCTGGCCGAGGTCGGTGGACACCGACATCCAGCTGCGGATCAGGGTCGGGGTGTCCAGGGTCCTGGTCCAGCCGACGCCGAGACCGGTGCCGAACCCGAGGGCGGTGTAGATCACGAGTGTGACCAGGCCGAGCGTGCTCGTGACCGCGGCGACGTCGCGGATCCGCCCACCCCGGCGCCGGGCCCGATCCAGGCCGAGGAACCCGAGAGCGAGCAACGCCGGCAGCTTGACCGCCGACGCCGCGACGATGAGCACGGCGCCCAGCAGGAACGGGGTGTCGAACAGCCGCGAGCCGGGCGGGTCGGGGCCCGAACGCAGCCCGATCTCCATGCCTGCCAGCATCAGCCCGATCATCAGGGCTTCGTTGTGGATGCCGTTGACGAGGTGGAACAGCACGAGCGGGTTGGCCGCGCCCAGCCACAGCGCCAGCCCGGGGTCCAGCCCGCAGCGCCGCGCCAGCCTGGGCAGCGACCAGACGATCAGGGCGAGGCCGCCGAGGGCCAGCGCGCGGTGGACGAGGACCCCGAGCACGACGTCGTTGCCGGTCAACGCGGTGATCCCACGGCCGAGCGCCAGGAACAGGGGGCCGTAGGGTGCCGGGGTGTCGCGCCAGATCGTGGGGATGCTGCGGACCAGCGGGTCGTCGACGCCGAGGGCCTCCGCCGGTCCCAGGACGTAGGGGTCGAGACCGCGGGCGAGGATCGCGCTCTGGGCGAGGTAGCTGTAGACGTCGCGGGAGAACATCGGCGGAGCGACGGCCAGCGGGATCATCCAGAGCACGGCCGTGCGGGCCAGCTGCGCCCGGTCGGGGGCCGGGGCGACGGCGCCGTGGACGCGCAGCATCCTGCCGATCCAGAGCCAGGCGAGCACCAGCATCCCGATGCCGGCGTAGGTGACCGCGATCGCGATGGTGGCGTTGCGGCTGGGCAGCCCGAGCAACCGCAGGCCGAACAGCGGGTTGGGCACGGGAAGGGCACCGGCGCCGAGGGCGCCGATCCCCATCAGCAGGGCCCCGGTGAGCCCGAGGCGCCGGGCCGCCCGGCTCGGGTCCCGCGGTGGTGCCTCGATCGCTGCCGGGCTCGCGTCGCCGAGACCCCGTGCGATCATGTGTGCAGCGTAGCGAGCACCCGCCGGTACCCGTTCGGTCGCACCCTTTGCCGTATCGGCGGATATACGCAACACTGGTGTTGTGAAAAGCGCCGGGCAGCTTCCAGTCGACGTCCACCACGGGCCGTCGACGGTTGACGGCCGCACCCGGGCGGCGGTGGCCCGCCTGCTCATGGAGCAGGGGCCGATCGACGCCGCCGCGGTGGCCGCGGCGCTGGAGCTGTCCGCACCCGCCGTCCGGCGCCACCTCGACGCGCTGATCGCCGACGGGGAGGCCGAGCTCCGCACGGCGCCCCACCGCCGCCCGCGCGGTCGCGGCCGCCCCGCCCGTCAGTACCTGCTCACCGACGCCGGACGGGCCCGCTTCGGGCACGGCTACGACGATCTCGCGGTGGCCGCGCTGCGGTATCTCGCCGAACACGGGGGCGAGGCGGCGGTGCAGGGCTTCGCCCGCAGCCACGTCGAGGAGCTCATCGGGGCCGGGGCGGAGCAGATCGCCGCCGCCGAGACCCCCGACGCGCGGGCCGACGCGCTCGCGCACGTGCTCACCACGCGGGGCTACGCGGCGCAAGCCCGGGAGGCCGGTCACGGCGTGCAGCTGTGCCAGCATCACTGCCCGGTGGCGCACGTCGCGGCCGAGTTCCCGGCCCTGTGCGAGGCGGAGACCCAGGTCTTCGCCGAGCTGCTCGGCACCCACGTGCAGCGGCTGGCCACCATCGCCCGCGGCGACGCCGCGTGCACCACCCACGTCCCGCTGGAAGCTCCCGAACTCTTCCGGCGGTCATGAAGTACCCACGCAGGTCCCACCACCACGTCCCGAGAGGGAGGCAGTCCGCATGACGACCGCTCCTGAAGTGATCCCCCCGCTCACCCAGGAGGAGACGCTCGCGACGCTCGGCCGCTACGACTTCGGCTGGGCCGACTCGGACGCCGCCGGCGCCACCGCTCGGCGCGGCCTGTCGGCCGACGTCGTCGCCGACATCTCCGCCCTGAAGAACGAGCCGCAGTGGATGCTCGATTTCCGGCTCAAGGCGTTGGGCCTGTTCGAGCGCAAGCCGATGCCGCGCTGGGGCGCCGACCTCTCCGGCATCGACTTCGACAACATCAAGTACTTCGTGCGCTCCACGGAGAAGCAGGCGGCATCCTGGGACGACCTGCCCGCCGACATCAAGAACACCTACGACAAGCTGGGCATCCCCGAGGCCGAGAAGGCCCGCCTGGTGTCCGGGGTGGCCGCCCAGTACGAGTCCGAGGTCGTGTATCACGCGATCCGCGAGGACCTCGAGGAGCAGGGTGTCTTGTTCCTCGACACCGACACCGCACTGCGTGAGCAGCCGGAGCTGTTCCGCGAGTACTTCGGCTCGGTGATCCCGAGCGGGGACAACAAGTTCTCCGCGCTGAACTCCGCGGTGTGGTCGGGCGGGTCGTTCATCTACGTGCCGCCGGGCGTGCACGTCGACATCCCGCTGCAGGCCTACTTCCGGATCAACACCGAGAACATGGGCCAGTTCGAGCGCACCCTGATCATCGTCGACGAGGGCGCCTACGTGCACTACGTCGAGGGCTGCACCGCGCCGATCTACACGTCGGACTCGCTGCACTCGGCCGTCGTCGAGATCATCGTGAAGAAGGGTGGCCGCTGCCGTTACACGACCATCCAGAACTGGTCGAACAACGTCTACAACCTGGTCACGAAGCGGGCCAAGGCCGAGGCGGGCGCCACCATGGAGTGGGTCGACGGCAACCTCGGCTCCAAGGTCACGATGAAGTACCCGGCCGTGCTGCTGATGGGCGAGCACGCCAAGGGCGAGGTGCTCTCGGTCGCGTTCGCGGGCGAGGGCCAGCACCAGGACGCCGGGGCGAAGATGACGCACCTGGCGCCGCACACGTCCTCGACGATCATCTCCAAGTCGGTGGCGCGCGGCGGCGGCCGCACCTCCTACCGGGGTATGGTGCGGGTCAACCCGCGGGCGCATCACTCCCGTTCCACGGTGAAGTGCGACGCGCTGCTGGTCGACACGATCAGCCGCAGCGACACCTACCCCTATGTGGACGTGCGCACCGACGACGTCTCGATGGGCCACGAGGCCACCGTCTCCAAGGTCAGCGGCGACCAGCTCTTCTACCTGATGAGCCGCGGGCTGACCGAGGACGAGGCGATGGCCATGGTGGTGCGCGGGTTCGTCGAGCCCATCGCGCGCGAGCTGCCCATGGAGTACGCGCTGGAGCTGAACCGGCTCATCGAGCTGCAGATGGAGGGCAGCGTCGGATGACCGCACCGGAGGTTGCCGGCCTGGCCCCGGAGCTCGCCGGGGCCAAGCGAGGGCAGGGTGAGGCGCCGATCGCGTCGGCGAGCGAGCGGTTCACCTCCTACGACGTCGAGGCGTTCGAGGTCCCCGGCGGTCGCGAGGAGAACTGGCGGTTCACCCCGATGCGCCGGCTGCGCGGGCTGCACGACGGCACGGCGGCGTTCGACGGCACGGCGGCGGTCACCGTCTCGGCGGCCGACGGGGTCACCGTCGAGACCGTCGGGCGCGACGACGCGCGGCTCGGCGCGGGCGGCACCCCCGCCGACCGGGTGGCCGCCGCGGCGTGGTCGGCGTTTCGTGAGGCCACCGTCGTCACGCTGGACGGGACGCCGTCCCCGGTCACCATGAAGATCACAGGTCCGGGCGCGGCCGCCACCGCCGCGGGGCACGTGCAGCTGCGTACTACTCCGTGCACCGAGGCCACCGTGGTGGTCGAGCACACCGGCTCCGGCGCGCTGGCCGACAACCTGGAGGTCGTGCTGGCCGACGGGTCGCGGCTCACGCTGGTGGTCACCGAGGAGTGGGCCGACGACGCCGTGCACGTGAGTGCCCAGCACCTGTCGATCGGCCGCGACGCCACCCTGCGCGCCACCTCGGTGGCGCTGGGCGGCGACCTGGTGCGGATCAGCCCCACGGTCACCTACCGGGGCCCCGGCGGGGACGCCGAGCTCGCCGGGTTGGGCTTCGCCGACGCCGGGCAGCACTTGGAGCAGCGGCTGCTGGTGGACCACGCGGTGCCCCAGTGCACGTCCAACGTGCTCTACAAGAACGCCCTGCAGGGCGTGCAGGGCACCACCGACGCGCACACCGTCTGGATCGGCGACGTGCTGATCCGGGCGGCGGCGGAGAAGACCGAGACCTTCGAGCTCAACCGCAACCTGGTGCTCACCGAGCACGCCAGGGCCGACTCGGTACCCAACCTGGAGATCGAGACCGGTGAGATCACCGGTGCCGGCCACGCCAGCGCCACCGGTCGGTTCGACGACGAGCAGCTGTTCTACCTGTGCAGCCGCGGTATCCCCGAAGACGTGGCGCGGCGGCTCGTCGTCCGCGGCTTCTTCGGTGAGGTCCTGAGCCGCATCACCCTGCCCGAGCTACGCGAGCGCCTCGAAGCGGCGATCGAGGCCGAGCTCGCCGTCACCGGCGCCTGACCCGCCCCCACCACCACGGAGTCACCACACACATGTCCACCTTGGAGATCACGGACCTGCACGTTTCGATCGCGACCGAGGACGGTGCCAAGGAGCTGCTGCACGGCGTCGACCTGACGGTGCGCGGCGGCGAGACCCACGCCATCATGGGCCCGAACGGGTCCGGCAAGTCCACGCTGGCCTACGCGATCGCGGGGCACCCGCGCTACGAGGTCACCTCCGGCTCGGTCACCCTCGACGGCGCCGACGTGCTGGCGATGACCATCGACGAGCGGGCCCGGGCCGGCCTCTTCCTCGCCATGCAGTACCCGGTCGAGGTGCCCGGCGTGTCTACGGCCAACTTCCTGCGCTCTGCGGCCACCGCCGTGCGCGGCGAGGCGCCGAAGCTGCGCACCTGGGTCAAGGAGGTCAAGCAGGCGATGACCGACCTCGACATCGACCCCGCGTTCGCCGAGCGCAACGTCAACGAGGGTTTCTCCGGTGGCGAGAAGAAGCGCCACGAGGTGCTGCAGCTCGCGCTGCTCCAGCCGAAGATCGCGATCCTCGACGAGACCGACTCGGGCCTGGACGTCGACGCGCTGCGCGTCGTGTCCGACGGTGTCAACCGCTACCGTGAGGGCGGTGAGACCGGCGTCCTGCTGATCACGCACTACACCCGGATCCTGCAGCACATCACCCCCGACGTGGTGCACGTCTTCGCGGGCGGACGCATCGTGTCCTCCGGCGGCCCGGAGTTGGCCGACGAGCTGGAGAAGACCGGTTACGTCCGGTTCACCACGGAGGCTCCGGTCTGATGACCACGCTGGAAGGTCTGGACGTGGCGAAGCTGCGCGCCGACTTCCCGATCCTGTCGCGCACCGTGCGCGACGGGCGGCCCCTGGTCTACCTCGACTCCGGGGCCACCTCGCAGCGGCCGCGACAGGTGCTCGACGCCGAGCGGGCGTTCCTCGAGCAGCACAACGCCGCGGTGCACCGCGGCGCGCACCAGCTGGCCGAGGAAGCCACCGACGCCTACGAGTCGGCCCGGGCCCGGATCGCCGCGTTCGTGGGCGCCGGCCCCGACGAGGTCGTGTTCGTCAAGAACGCCACCGAGGGCATCAACCTCGTCGCCTACGCCATGAGCAACGCGGTCGGCGCCGGGCCGGAAGCGCAGCGGTTCGTCCTCAGCCCCGGTGACGAGATCGTCATCACCGAGCTGGAGCACCACGCCAACCTGGTGCCCTGGCAGGAGCTGTGCCGGCGCACCGGCGCGACCCTGCGGTGGTACGCGGTCACGCCGGACGGGCGGCTCGACCTCGACTCGATCCAGCTGTCCGAGCGCACGAAGCTGGTGGCGTTCGCGCATCAGTCCAACGTGCTGGGCACGGTGCTGCCGGTGGCGGAGCTGGTGCGCCGGGCCCGTGCGGTCGGCGCGCTGGTGCTGCTCGACGCGTGCCAGTCGGTGCCGCACATGCCGGTGGGCCTGGCCGAGCTCGGCGTGGACTTCGCGGTGTTCTCCGGGCACAAGATGCTCGGCCCGTCCGGGGTGGGCGTGCTGTACGGGCGCTCCGAGCTGCTGGCCGCGATGCCGCCGTTCCTGACCGGCGGATCGATGATCGAGATGGTGCGGATGGAGAGCTCCAGCTACGCCCCGCCGCCGCAGCGCTTCGAGGCCGGCGTGCCGATGACCTCGCAGGCGGTGGGCCTGGGTGCGGCCGTGGACTACCTGAGCGGGATCGGCATGGACACCGTCCACGCCCACGAGGCGGCGCTCACCGAGGCGGCCTTGGCCGGGCTGTCCGCAGTGCCGGGGGTGCGGATCGTCGGGCCGCGTGAGCTCACCGACCGGGGCGGCGCCGTCGCGTTCCTGGTGGACGGCGTGCACGCGCACGACGTCGGCCAGGTGCTCGACGACCGCGGCGTGGCCGTGCGGGTGGGCCATCACTGCGCGTGGCCGCTACACCGCCGATTCGGAGTGGCCGCCACGGTGCGGGCGTCGTTCCACGTGTACAACACACCCGACGAGGTGGCCGCGCTGGTCGAGGGCGTGCAGGCCGCGCGTGAGTTCTTCGGAGTGGTCTGACATGCAGTTGGAGCAGATGTACCAGGAGATCATCCTGGATCACTACCGGTCGCCGCACGGCGCGGGCCTGCGCGAGCCGTTCGACGCGGAGTCGTTCCAGATCAACCCGATCTGTGGCGACGAGATCACGCTGCGGGTGCGGCTCGACGGTGACACCGTGTCCGAGGTCTCCCACGAGACCCTGGGCTGCTCGATCAGCCAGGCCGCCGCCTCGGTGCTGACCGATCTCGTGGTGGGGCGCTCGGTGGACGAGTCGCTGCGGGTGCTCGCGGCGTTCCAGGAGATGGCGCAGGGCCGCGGCCAGGTGGAGCCGGACGAGGCCGTGCTCGGCGACGGTGTCGCGTTCGCCGGGGTGGCCAGGTATCCGGCACGAGTGAAGTGTGCCCTGCTCGGATGGATGGCGTTCAAGGACGCCGTCGTCCGCGTGGGTGATGCGAAGGGAGCAGTGACATGAGCGAGACCGAGACCGAGGACGTCGTGCGGGGTGCCGCCGGGATGCCGGAGCCCCCGCAGCAGCGGGCCGACGAGCCGTCGTTCGACGACCTCGAGGAGGCCATGCGCGATGTGGTCGACCCCGAGCTCGGCATCAACGTCGTGGATCTCGGCCTGGTCTACGGGATCCAGGCCGAGAGCGGCGTGGCCACCATCGACATGACGTTGACCTCGGCGGCCTGCCCGCTGACCGACGTGATCACGGATCAGACCCGCGCGGCGCTGACCGGCGGCCCGGGTGGCGGCGGGCTGGTGGACGACGTCAAGATCAACTGGGTGTGGATGCCGCCGTGGGGGCCGGAGAAGATCACCGACGACGGCCGCGAGCAGCTGCGCGCCCTCGGCTTCCGGCTCTGACCTGCTGACTACCTCTCGCGACATCGAGGTTGCGTCGCTCGATGTTCGCGGACGCCTCACCTGCGCAGGTGCGCGCCGCGTTGATCCCCGAGGAGGCGGCGGAACTCGACTGCCAGTGGCGCGAGGTGATGCCTCGCTCGGCTGCGACACGGGCGATTAGCTCATCGAAGGGTGGGCGATCGGCTTGCGGATCCATGGCAGCCCGGATCGTCACAGATCGCAGCCGTCTACGGTGAGCGCCGCAGTGCGCAGGGCATCACCGATACGTTCCTTCTGCGGGCTGCGAAGCCGAACTTGCAGCGGACGTTCAGCAGAGGTCGTCGAACTCGCCGTCCTTGGCGCCTCGGACCCAGGCGCTCATCTCGGCGCGGGTGACGACGACGGTCGCCTGGTCGGGTCGCTTGCTGTTGCGAACGGCGACGCCGCTGTCGTCGAGTGCCGCGACCTCGACACAGTTGCCCTCGTCGCCGCTGAAGCTGGACTTGCGCCAAGTCGGAGGTGACGTGGGCATCGGTCTCACCGTCCTCGGTACTCCGCCGCTACGTCGGACACGAAGCGGACTGACGCCTCAGGTTCCAGGGCGACAGCCTGCATACTAGCGACGCGGTCCACGAAGGGGTGCACGTGGTCCGGCTGGTCGAGGATACCGGACGCACCGGAATGCTCGATGTGCACCAGCGGGTTGGCGGCGCCGAACTCCAGCAGCCCGAACGAGGTCGTGACCCCTGCATGACCACCGTGGTCGAACGGGATCACCCGTAGCTCCACGTTGGGTCGCTCGGACATCTCCATCAGATGCTCGAGCTGCTCGATCATCACCCGCGGACCGCCCATCATCCGGCGCAGCGCCGCCTCGTCCAGGATCGACAGCAGCCGTGGCGCGTTCGGACCGTCGAGCACCCGCTGGCGTTGCATCCGCAGATTGACGCGGGGCTCGATGTCGCTCGGCGCCACCACACCGGCGCGCATCACCGCGTTGGTGTAGGCGCGGGTCTGCAGCAGTCCGGTGACCAGCAGGTCGAAGTACACCAGCCGGGTCGCCTCGGCCTCGTACTGCGCGAGCATGACGGACTGCTGGGGAAGCCCCTCGTGGCGAAGTGTCTCCAGCCAGCTCGGGCGACTGGCGTCGCGGGCCATCGCGATCAGCCGGTCCCGCGCCTCGCCGGTGACCCGGTAGGTGGCGAGCAGCGTGGCGACCTCCTCGGGTGTCACCGGACGCTTGCCGGCCTCCATCCGGCTGATCGTGGACTGCGACCAGCCGAGCTGGTCGGCCACCCACTGCATCGGCAGCGCGGCCTTGGCACGCGCGTCCCGGAGTCCGGCGGCCAGCGCCCGAGCTTGCGGACGGGGTCGGGGCTTCGACACGGGCATCTCCTTCGGCTGGTCACCCGTACTTGCGGATGATGCAGCATTAGTATAGCTTTATCCGTCATTGGATCTGATGACATCAGGGTACCGCGAAGCAAGGTCGGCTCCCGATCTGGCCCCGCTGGATACCGAGACGGAATCGACGACACGCCAAGGACGTCACATGACTGAGAGATGCCGGTGCCGCCGGCCGCTGACCCCACCCGAGGGCCAGCACTGGTGGCCCCACTGCGACCCCGAACCCGGACCCGAGGTGCGTGTGGTCGTCGTGTGGGGAGACAAACCCCACGTGCTGCGCAGCGTCCGCGTCGAGGACGGCTGGCACGCCCAAGGCTTCGCCGCCCCCTACCCCG